>Ga0187893_10005565_pt1 | contig 22479 bp, 18 predicted proteins | sample MA1701074metaG_FD_139574 | JGI IMG/M metagenome (GOLD analysis project Ga0187893, IMG submission 139574) | White microbial mat communities from a basaltic lava cave in the Kipuka Kanohina Cave System on the Island of Hawaii, USA - MA170107-4 metaG ...
ACCCGCCTGCCGTGCTCGATGCTCAATCCCCCACCTCCATCCCCTTGCCCGCTGCCTGGCAGATGCGCGCGAGTCGTTCCAGGAGCGGTTTCAACCGGGCCAGGGGAACCATGTTCGGCCCGTCGGAGAGCGCCTGGTCCGGGTCGGGATGCACCTCCATGAAGAACCCGTCACAGCCGGCGGCCGCGGCGGCGCTGGCCAGCGGCGCGACGAATTCGCGTTGCCCGGACGATTTGGTTCCGGCGCCGCCCGGCAACTGCACGCTGTGGGTCGCATCGAACACGACCGGGTATCCGAATCGCCGCATGATCGGCAGCGCCCGCATATCGACGACCAGGTTATTGTATCCGAACGACGAGCCCCGTTCGGTCAGGATGAGGCGGGTGTTGCCGGCCTGTTCGACTTTCCTGACCACATTGTCCATCTCCCAGGGCGAAAGAAACTGTCCCTTCTTCACGTTGACGACGCGGCCGGTCCCGGCGGCCGCAACGAGCAAATCGGTCTGGCGGCACAGGAAGGCGGGAATCTGCAGAACATCCACCACCTCCGCGGCCTGCCTGGCCTCCTCCACGCTGTGGACGTCGGTCAGGACCGGGACGCCGACCTGCTCCTTGACCTTCCGAAGCACCGCCATTCCCTCCTTGAGCCCGGGCCCCCGAAAGGACGCCCCGGAACTCCGGTTGGCCTTGTCGTAGGAAGACTTGAAAATATAGGGCATCTTCAGCGATTGCGCAATCTCGGCGATGCGGTGCGCCGTCTCGAGGGCGAGGCGTTCGCTCTCGATGACGCAGGGACCGGCGATCAGGAAGTGCCGGTGCTCCCCGCCGACCTTGAATGGCCCTATGTCGACTTCATGCACCATAGCCACCAACGGTGTCGGGTGTCAGGGGTCAGGGGTCAGGTTTTGGGTCTGCTTCTTCCCTGACCCCTGACACCCGACACCTGACACCTAACACCCGACACCTGCTACTCACCCGCCGCATTTCCTTCGGAGGGCCGCCCCGATGAACGCGCTGAACAAAGGATGCGGCCGGTGCGGCCGCGAATTAAATTCCGGGTGGAACTGCGTCGCGACGAACCAGGGATGATTCGGCAGTTCGATCATCTCGACCAGGCGCCCGTCCGGAGACAGTCCGCTCAAGACCAGGCCCTTGGCGGTGAGGGACTCCCGATAGGCATTGTTGAACTCGTAGCGGTGCCGATGCCGTTCGCTGATCTCCGTGACCCCGTAAGCCTTATGGGCCACGCTCCCCTCCTGAACCTTGCACGGATAGGTCCCCAACCGCATGGTGCCGCCCTTGTTATCGACCGTGCGTTGATCCGCCATCAAATGGATGACCGGGTGCGGCGTCGCCTCGTCGAATTCGGAGCTGTTCGCCCCATCGAGCCCCGCGACGTTGCGCGCAAATTCGATGACCGAGCATTGCATCCCGAGGCACAGGCCCAGGAAAGGCATGTCCCGCTCCCGGGCGTACCGGATCGTGGCGATTTTGCCTTCAATCCCGCGCACACCGAAGCCGCCGGGAATCAGGATGCCGTCCGCATCCCGCAGGACCTGCTCCGTCCCGCGCCGTTCGATCTCTTCGGATTCCACCCAGTGGATGTTCACGCGCGTTTCATGGTCGATGCCGCCGTGCACCAGGGCCTCGGCCAGGCTCTTGTACGATTCCTTGAGCCCGACGTACTTGCCGACGAGCGACACCGAGACTTCGTGCTTCGGATGCTTGATCTTCTGCACCATCGCGTCCCATTCTCGGAGGCTCGGCGGCCCGGTGTCCAGGCGCAACAACTGCACGATCAGATCGTCGAGCCCTTCCTTCCGGAAGACGATCGGCACTTCGTAGACCGATTCCACGTCCTTGGCCGTGATGACGGCCTCTTTCTCTACATTGCAGAACAGCGCGATCTTCTCCTTGAGGTCCGGGGGCAGGAAGCGATCGGTCCGGCAGAGCAGAATGTTGGGCTGGATACCGATTTCGCGCAGCTTGTTCACCGAATGCTGGGTGGGCTTGGTTTTCAATTCCCCCGCAGCCCCGATGTAGGGAACGAGTGTCAGGTGGACGTAGAGTACATTGTCGCGCCCCACGTCGTATGGCATCTGCCGAATCGCTTCGAGAAACGGCAGGCTTTCAATGTCGCCGACGGTGCCCCCGATTTCCACGATGACCACGTCATGCCCCGGGGCGAGGGCGCGAATGCACCCTTTGATCTCATCGGTGATATGCGGTACGACCTGGATGGTCGCACCCAGGTAGTCCCCGTGACGCTCCTTCCGGATGACGGAGTCGTAGATCCGCCCGGTCGTGTAGTTGTTCTCTTTCGTGAGCGTCAAGGAGGTGTAGCGCTCATAGTGGCCGAGATCCAGGTCCGTTTCCCCCCCGTCTTCGGTGACGTAGACCTCGCCGTGCTGGTACGGGTTCATCGTGCCGGGATCGACGTTGATGTAGGGGTCCAGTTTGAGAAACGTAATCTTCAGGCCCCGGCTCTCCAGGAGGTTGCCGATGGAGGCGGAAGCCAGACCCTTCCCGAGGGACGAGACCACCCCGCCGGTGACGAAGATGAACCTGGTACTCATGACAGCCCTCCTACCGGACAGCCTTCCAGCACCCTCTCAGCTTCCTTCAGATCGGCCGGTGCATCGATTCGCAGCGACTGATGCCTCGTCTCCCAGACCCGGATGGGAATGCCGTGCTCCAGCGCGCGCAACTGTTCCAGTTTCTCGGCGTCCTCGAGCGCGCCGGTGGGCAGGGCTGTGAACCGATTCAGCGTGTCGCGGGTATAGATATAGATGCCCAGGTGCACGAAATGGCGGCCGCCTGAGGGTTCGTCGGGCCGACGGTCCCGGATGTGCGGAACGGCGGCGCGCGAGAAGTAGAGCGCCTGTCCGGATCGGTCCGTCACGACCTTGACGATCCCGGGGTTGCCAAGCTCCTCTTCCGAAGTCAGGGCCCGTTTCAAGGTCCCCATGCCGGTCCCGCCGGCGAGGAACGGGCCGACCAGGTCCCCGATGAGATCCGGGTTGAGCACGATCTCGTCCCCTTGCAGATTCACAAAGATCTCTCCGGGAAGGTGTCGCGCCACCCCTGCCACGCGATCAGTCCCGGTCCTGTACGGGTCCACGGTGACGATCACCTCCCCTCCGAACGCCTTGACGGCCTCCGCAATTCGGTGATCGTCGGTCGCCACGACGACCCGTTCGACGCGCGCGCATCCTTGCGCCCGTTCGTAGACGTGCCGGATCAGCGGCTTGCCCGCCAACTGCACGACCGGCTTGCCCGGGAACCGGGACGAGGCGTAGCGCGCCGGAATCACGACCGTTACCGCAGAGTGTTGGTCAGGCATGGGACACAGCCTCGGATAACTGCCCCGCCGACACCGTTGCAGTGCCCACCATGCCGACGACGATGCCCGCCGCCTGATTGGCCAGCAACGCGCCATCCGAAATCGCCGCCCCGGTCGCCAGGGCCAGCGCCAGCGTGCCCACCACCGTATCCCCGGCGCCGGTCACGTCATACACCTGGCGGGCCGTCGTCGGAATATGCAAGCTGCGCCCGTTCGCCTCGAAGAGGCTCATGCCCTTCTCCCCGCGGGTGATCAGCACGGCCTGGCACCCGAGCCGCTGCCGGATGACGGCCCCGGCTTCCGCCACCGAGGCGTCGCTGTCGGCATGGATCCCGACCGCCTGTCCCGCCTCCAGGTGGTTGGGGGTGAGCACCGTCACGCCCTTGTAAGAGGAGAAGTGTTCAACCTTCGGATCGACCACGATCGGGATTCGCCTCAGGGCCGCCAGCCGGGTCAGCTCGCTCATCAACCAGGGCGTGACGACGCCCTTTGCATAATCGGACACTACCAGGCAAGAGATCTCGCGCATCCGCGACTCCACGTAGCGCAGGAGCCGGCGCTGGAAGAGCGGCTTGATCTCGGTGCGCTGCTCCAGGTCATAGCGGACAATCTGTTGCTGATGGGCGACGACCCGGGTCTTCCGGGTGGTCGGGCGGTCGTGATCCACGACCACCCCACCCCGCCCCTGACGCCCGCCCAGTTCCTTCAGCAGGAGACGCCCGCCCTCATCGGGTCCGACCACGCCGCAGATCTCCCCCCGGCCGCCGAGCGCGACGATGTTATGGTAGACGTTGGCCGCTCCACCGAGCTTGAGCGACTCGGACTCGACGTGGACCACCGGCACCGGGGCCTCCGGGGAAATGCGGGTGACCGTTCCCCACACGTAATGGTCGAGGATGAGATCGCCCACGACCAGCACGCGTGCCTGCGGAAAACGCTCGATGTGCCGGAGGAGATCACCCCGCCGCGTCGTCAGCAGGGATGCCCCGGACGGGTCGATTTTGGCTTTGCGACTCATACAACCCCGCCTCTCGCCCCTCCCGCTCGTCTCGCCTCCTTACCGAATCGCCCTGCCGATGCGTTCCCACCTCACCCAATTCGTCCAATCGCCTTGCCCGCTCCAGGACCAGTAGATCCTGAAAGCCCGGCCTCTGATCTTGTTCTCGCTGACAAACCCCCAAAACCGGCTGTCGAGGCTCTGATCACGATTGTCACCCATGACGAAATACGACCCTTCCGGCACCGTCACCGGCCCGAAGTTGTCGCGAGTCGTGATCGTCCCCTCGATGATCCCCGGGTCCACTCGTTGGGTAAAGGCCCGATCATCCAGGATCGCCCCGTTGACGTAGACCACTTTGTTCCGGATCTGGATGACATCGCCGGGCCTCCCCACGACCCGTTTGATGAAATCCTTGTCCTCATCCTCGGGATACCGGAAGACGATGATGTCGCCTCGTTGGGGGTCGCCGAACCTGACCAGCGGCTTGGAGGTGTAACAGGTCACCGGCGGGAAGGTCATCTTGAATTTGCAGTCCTCCGGCCATTGGAGCCCGTAGGAGAGCTTGCTGACCAGGATGTGATCCCCGATCAGCAGCGTCGGGATCATGGACCCCGACGGGATCTTGAAGGCCTGGACGACGAAGACCCGGATGGCGAAGGCGAGGAGCATCGCCACGATGATCGCCTCCGCGTATTCGCGAAAGGCGGATTTTCTCGGGGCGGCCTCGGCATGGACCGCTTCGGCAACCACTTCCGTGGAGGCAGCGCTCCCATCCTCGAAGCCCTGGCGGCCCGGCTCCATCACGATTCGTCCGACACCTTGAGCAGCGCGAGGAAGGCTTCCTGCGGCACCTCCACGCGCCCCACCTGCTTCATCCGCTTCTTGCCTTCCTTCTGCTTTTCCCACAGCTTCCTTTTCCTGGTAATGTCCCCGCCGTAACACTTGGCGGTCACGTTTTTCTTCAACGCTCCGACCGTCTCCCGGGCGATCACCTTGTTGCCGATCGCAGCCTGGATCGCCACCTCGAACATCTGCTTGGGAATCAGTTCCTTCATTTTTTCCGCGAGCTGCCGGCCCCGTATGTGCGCCTTCTCGCGATGCGTGATGAAGGACAAGGCGTCCACCGTCTCGCCGTTGAGGAGCAGGTCGACCTTGACCAGTTCGGACTCCCGATACCCGATGAGCTCGTAATCCAACGACGCATAGCCTTGGGTCTTCGATTTGAGGCGGTCGTAGAAATCCAGAATCACTTCGTTCAAGGGGAGCTCGTAGGTGAGCATGACTCGTTTGGGGTCGAGGTACTGCAGCCCCTTCTGTTCCCCGCTCCGTTCCTGGCACAATTTGAGGATGTTGCCCACGTAGCGCTCGGGAGTGATGAGGGTCGCCTGGATGAACGGCTCTTCGAAGCGGGCGATCGCCGTGAGCGCGGGCAGCTTGGCCGGGTTGTCGATCACGAGTTCCTCACCCGCCGTGGTGACGATGCGGTAGACGACCGTCGGCGCGGTCGTGATCAAGGTCAGCTCATACTCCCGCTCCAGCCGCTCCTGGATGATCTCCATGTGCAGGAGCCCAAGAAAGCCGCAGCGGAAGCCGAAGCCCAGGGCCAGGGAAGTCTCCGGCTCGTACACGAAGGAGGAATCGTTGAGGCGGAGCTTCTGGAGGGCATCGCGCAGGTCTTCGAAGCGGGCGGTATCCGTCGAATAGAGGCCGCAGAAGACGAGCGGCTTGACCTCCTTGTATCCCGGCAAGGGCGCCTCGGTCGGCCGGGCGGCGTCGGTGATCGTATCGCCGATCTTCGTATCGGCGACCTCCCGCATATTGGCGCACATGTACCCGACTTCCCCGGTGCCGAGGCAATCGGCTTTGGTCCGCTTCGGCGTGAAGAGGCCCACTTCCGTCACCTCGAAGGTTCGCCCGTTGGACATGGCTTTGATCTTCTGCCCCGGGCGAATCTCCCCGTCAATGACGCGGATCAGCACGATCACCCCTTGATAATTGTCGAACCAGGAGTCGAAGACGAGCGCCTTCAAGGGCTTGTCCGGGTTGCCGGCCGGCGGAGGCATCCGCGCGACCACCGCCTCCAGCACGTCCCTGACGCCCAGGCCGTCCTTCGCGCTTACGAGCAAGGCGTCCTTCACGTCGAGCCCCAGCACGTCTTCGATCTGCCGTTTGGTCCCTTCAATATCGGCGCTCGGCAGATCAATCTTGTTGATGACCGGAACGATCGTCAGATTGTTTGCCGTCGCAAGATACGTATTGGCGATCGTCTGGGCCTCCACCCCCTGGGTGGCATCCACCAGCAGCAGTGCGCCCTCGCAGGCGGCCAGGCTGCGCGACACCTCGTAGGTAAAGTCTACGTGCCCAGGCGTATCGATCAGGTGCAGCGCGTAGGTCTGCCCGTCCTTCGCCTGATACCGGATCGCCACGGCATGAGCCTTGATGGTGATCCCCCGTTCGCGCTCGAGGTCCATCGCATCGAGGATCTGTTCGCGGTACTCCCGGGCCGTAACGGCGCCGGTCACTTCCAGGAACCGGTCAGCGAGGGTCGATTTCCCGTGATCGATGTGGGCGATTATGGAAAAGTTCCGGATGAGGGTCTGCAAGTCCTTGCTCATGCTGTAAAAATTGGCTCATTATAGAGGCTCACCCGCAGGTTGTCAAAGTAACGGGCCATCGCTATAATCCGTTTCGCACATGCCTGTGAAGCCGGTAATTTCCCCCCAGACCACCTCCCGACGATGAAGCCCCGCTCGATCTCAAGTCTCCTCGCGGAGTGGGACCGGACGTACCTCTGGCACCCGTTCACGCAGATGCAGGAATGGGTACAGGAGCCCCCCTTGATCATCGAACGGGGTGACGGTCCCTACCTCATCGACACCGAGGGGCGCCGCTACCTCGACGGAGTGTCATCCGTCTGGGTCAACGTGCACGGCCACCGGCATCCGACGCTCGATCGGGCCCTCCGCCGGCAACTGCGGTCGATCGCTCACAGCACCCTGCTCGGTCTTTCCAATCCGCCCGCCATCCGTCTGGCCCGCGAACTGGTTCGCGTCGCGCCGCCCGGTTTGACGCGCGTCTTCTATTCCGACAACGGCTCCACCGCGGTCGAGATCGCGCTCAAGATGGCGGTCCAATACTGGCAGCAGCGAGCGCCGTCCGCCGGACCCAAGCGCACTTTTCTCCACCTGCAGCTCGCCTATCACGGCGATACGGTCGGCGGCATGAGCGTGGGCGGCATCGAGCTGTTTCAGAAACGGTTCACCCCCTTGTTGTTCCCGACGGTCGCGGTGGACCCGCCCTACTGCTATCGCTGTCCCCTGAAGCTGACCTATCCGTCCTGCAAGATGGCCTGTCTCGATCCGGTTGAGGCCGTGCTCAAGCGCCGCCATCGGGAGATCGCCGGGCTGATCATTGAACCGCTGGTCCAGGCTGCGGCCGGCATGCTGACCGCGCCGCCCGGCTACCTCAGGCGGATTCGCGACCTCTGTACGCGGTATCAGGTGCTCCTCGTTGCCGACGAGGTGGCGACCGGATTCGGGCGTACCGGGCGCATGTTCGCCTGTGACCACGAGGCGGTGACCCCGGATCTGATGGCCGTCAGCAAGGGACTGACCGGCGGGTATCTCCCGCTCGCGGCGACGTTGTCCACCGAAGAAATCTATCGCGCGTTCTTGGGGAAGTACGGCGACTGGAAGACGTTTTTCCACGGGCACAGTTACACCGGCAATCCCCTGGGCTGCGCGGTGGCGCTGGCCAACCTCTCCGTCTTTCGCACCGAGCGGACTCTGGCGCGCGTGAAGGCACGAATCCCGATCCTTACGCGGCTCCTCCGGCCGCTTGCCCGATTCCCGCACGTCGGCGACATCCGGCAGCGCGGGTACATGCTTGGAATCGAGCTCGTCCAGGACCGGCGGACCAAGGCCGCCTATCCCTTGACCGACCGCATCGGCCATCGCGTCGCCATGGACGCAAGGCGGCAGGGGTTGGTGATCCGGCCCTTGGGAAACGTCATCGCGCTGATGCCCCCGCTCAACACGAACGTTCGGGAACTGGCCAGGATGGTCGAACTCCTGGCAAGAGCCATCCGTACGGTAACTGAAAGTTGATCGAAAATGGGGACAGATTTATTTTCTCAAAATCACCTGACAACCTGAGAAAATAAATCTGTCCCCATTTGCTCATTTGCTCCATGAAAGGGACTCGTCCATGCCACGTGACCTCCCGCTCGGCAACGGTTCGTTGCTCGTCAATTTCGATTCGACTTATCAGCTCCGGGACATCTACTGGCCGCACGTCGGGCTGGAAAACCATTCCAAGGGCCAGGTCTCCAGGTTCGGCGTCTGGGTGGACGGCCGGTTCAAATGGCTGGATGACGCCGCCTGGGCCCGCACACTCCGCTACGAGGCGGACACGTTGGTGACCGAGGTCGCACTGGCACACCCGGATTTGAACATCGAGCTGCTCTGCAAGGATGCGGTGGACTTCCACGAGGACCTCTACGTCCGTCGCATTGACATCAAGAACCCCGCCGACCGGGAACGAAAGGTCCGGCTGTTCTTTCACCACGATTTGTACATTTCGTCCCATGAGGTCGGCGACACCGCCTACTACGAACCGGAACGGCGCGCTGTCTATCACTACAAGGGGGCACGCTGGTTCCTGATCAACGCGGCGACGCCCGGCAAACAGCCGGGTGATGCAGCCGATTCGGTCGAGGGTTGGCACGTCGGACTGGATGGATGGGCCTGCGGCCATAAGGGCGTGAGCAGCCTGGAGGGGACTTGGAAAGATGCGGAGGACGGAGCGCTCTCAGGCAATCCGATCGCGCAGGGCTCGGTGGACTCCACCGTCGCCGTGCACGTGACCGTTCCCGCGAATTCCACCGAGACCGCCTATTACTGGCTCGCCATCGGGAACGACTTCGAGGAGGTGACGCGGATCAATCGCGTCGTCCGGCGCCGGGGGCCCTGGCACTTCATCAATCGCACGGCGGCGTACTGGCACCTGTGGCTCGATTCGCACCGGCCGACCTTTGCGGACTTGCCGGCGCCGGTCCGGCGGCTCTACGACTCGAGCTTGCTGATTCTTCGAACCCAGATTGACAACGAGGGGGCCATCATCGCCGCGAATGATTCGGATATCGCTTCCGCCGTACGCGACACCTATTCCTATATGTGGCCGCGGGACGGCGCGCTGGTCGCGCACGCGCTGGACCTGGCAGGCTATTCCGGAATCACGCGGGCGTTCTTTCAGTTCTGCACGGACGTCCTCAGCAAGGAGGGCTACCTCCTCCACAAGTACAACCCCGACCGAACCCTGGCCTCGAGCTGGCACCCCTGGCTCCGTGAGGGCCACAAGGACCTCCCCATCCAGGAGGATGAGACCGCCCTCGTGCTCTGGGCCCTATGGCGTCATTTCGAGAAACGGGGGGACGTCGAATTCGTCAAGCCGCTCTACCGCTCGCTCATCATTCGTTCGGCCGACTTTTTGGTCTCGTACCGTGATCCCAAGACCGGGTTGCCGCGGACTTCCTACGACCTGTGGGAGGAGCGACGCGGGGTCCTGGCTTTCACGACAAGCGCGGTGTGGGCGGGATTGACCGCAGCCTCCCGGTTCACGACCGCCTTCGGCGACAGGACCGCCAGCGAGAAATACCGGGTCGCCGCGCTTGAGGTCAGGGACGGAGTGGAAGCGGTGCTGTACCGTCCCGAACTCAGCCGCTTCGTCCGCATGGCGAATCAAAAGTCTGACGGGAGTTGGGAGGTGGACGCCACGCTCGACGCCTCCCTGTTCGGCCTCTGGTACTTCGGCATGTTTTCACCGGACGACTCGCGCGTCATCAAGACCATGCAGGCCATTCGGGACCGTCTCTGGATCAAGACCGACGTCGGGGGCGTGGCGCGGTACGAGAACGACTACTACCACCAGCAGAGCCAAGACCTCTCCAACGTGCCGGGGAATCCTTGGTTCATCTGTACGATCTGGCTGGCTCAGTGGATGATCGCGACCGCACGCTCGAGGCCGAACTTGACCCCGGCCGTGGACATTCTGCAATGGTGCGCCAAGCACGGTCTCGCGTCCGGTGTGCTGGCCGAGCAGGTGCACCCCTACACGGGCGAGCCCCTTTCCGTGTCTCCCCTCACCTGGAGCCACGCCACCTTCGTGATGGCCGTGCAGGAGTATCTGGCCAAATGGCCGGAGCTGCCTGCATAGGATGCTGAAAACGGCCTCCAGCTTTGTTCTCAATCACCCATTGCACGAGGCCAGGCGATGGGTACCCGTCAAGGCCTCACCGTATCGGGTACCCGTTGCTCTGAGCAATGCAACGGGTCACGGCCTTTCGCTCGCTGTGGCCGCGCTGGGCGACCGTTTCGAGCATCCTAGAAGAGTGGAGAGAAGCCATTACTGCAGCTCGAAATGGACGATGCGGTTTTTCTGCCAGCACTCCTGGTTGTGTTCAGTGCAGAAGGGCCGTTCCTTCCCGTAACTGATCACCTCGATCGCGGAGGTCGGCACCCCCAGCCTCGCGAGGTATTCCTTCACGGCGTGCACGCGACGCTCCCCGAGCACCAGATTATAGGCCGTCGTTCCGCGCTCGTCGCAGTGTCCTTCGAGCAGCAGATGCCAGCCCGTCGTTTCTTGAAGCCGCATGGCGTTGACCTCCACCATCGCAACGGCATCGGTCCGGAGCTTCGCCTGATCGAAACTAAAGGGGATATCCAGCAGGAAGGGCGCAGGTTCACGCGGTTGAGGAGGGGCTGCAGGCGGAGGCACGACGACGATCTCGGGTGGAGCGGCCGGCTTGGCGACTTCCAGCGGCGGGGTGCTCGGCGGCTGTGGCGGCGGCAAAGGCTCGATCACCACCTGCTCTTCGGGGAGAGGGACCGCCGGCACCGGCGCAGGCGGCGGCGGGGCGGTCTTCACAGCCGGCTTGGGCTGGCCGACGACCTCCACCCCTCCCACCGAGGTGGTCAGTTCTTGGCTGCCGCACCCAACCGCCAGCACGGACAGGCTTACGCCGACAAGCATCATTGGCCTGATCATGAACCAACGCATGAGTCGAGTCCTACTACGCGCGCGCCTCTCGCCCGTTCCGCTCGTCTCGCCCTCAACTGACCTCGATCCTATCGCCCCGGCGACACTTGAGCAGGGCGGCCGCGCTCCCTTCCTTGACGAAAATCTCGATCTGCCCGTTGCTGTTAAGCAGCGCGCGGGGGGCATCGGCGCTCCCATCGGCGTAGGCGTTCACGAGGCCGTCGATCTCGACGCCGGCGATCTGAATCGTCACGCTGCTGCGATGCGTCCTGCCCTGCACCTCCTTCAGGTGCAAGGGCGTGACGTTCGAGATGAGGTTGCCGAACCGGTCCACGTAGGCGATCCGTCCGAGGAGCGTCTTCTCGGACCAACTCGGCTCGTGGATCGGCAGCGTGACATAGTCGCGAATCAGCCGGCCGTAGGACCCCGGGACCTGCCCCCGCGTCAACCAGGCGGCAGCCGGCGCGAATAGATCGCGGCCGTCGAATGTCGCCCCCTCCGCATCCAGGCGGTACTGTGCGTTGTCGATGGTGCGCACCTCGACCGAGTGCTCCTCCTGGAAGACGTGGGTCAACAACCCGTTGTCGGGTGCCAGGAAGTAGCAGCGCGAGGTGCTGACCAACAGCGGACGACGGGTGCTGCCGACACCCGGGTCCACGACCGCCACGTGGATCGTGCCCTCCGGAAAGTACCGGTAGGATGCCTTCAGGAGATAGGCGGCCTCCTCAACCTCGTGCGGCGCGACCTGATGAGACAGATCCACGATCCGGGCCTGCGGGTTGATGTTCAGAATCACGCCTTTCATGCTGGCGACGAAGTAATCGCGGTCGCCGAAATCAGTGAGCAGGGTGATCAGGGAGATCGCCGAAGGCACGCTATAGCTCCTCGAAGCGGATCTGCAAAATTTCAAACTCGACCACGCGGGCCGGCGTGGTCACCTGCACCTGATCGCCGACCCGTTTCCCGATCAACGCGCGCCCGACCGGGGATTGGACGGAGATTTTGCCGTCCTTCAAATCGGCTTCGTCCTGCCCCACCAGGGTGTATCGCTTTTCCTGGTTGGATTCCGTCTCAAGAATCACGACCGTCGCGCCGAAGATCACCGTCTCGCTGGAGAGGTTGGCGGTGTCGATGATCCGCGCATCGGCCAGCTTGCCCTCGATTTCCTTCATCCGGGCCTGGATGAAGCCCTGGCGCTCCTTGGCCGCATCGTATTCCGCATTCTCACTGAGATCCCCGTGCGACCGGGCCTCCGCAATCGCCTCGATCACCTTGGGACGTTCGACTTTGCGAAGGCGATCCAATTCGGCTTTGAGCGCTTCGTAACCCTTCTTCGTGATCGGTGTCGGCATTCTTCCTCCGAAAAAGCTGTCAGCCCTCAGCTATCAGCTCTTGACGAATGTAGCTGACTGCTGAAGGCCGATCGCTGATGGCTCTTACCGCCGATGATACTCCTGCAGGGATCGAATGCGCAGGCCGTGTTTGAGCGCCGTTTCGATTCCCATAACGGCCGCCAGCGCCCCCGGCATCGTCGTGTAATAGGGAAGCCCCTTGTGCAAGGCTTCCCTCCGGAGCGACGCAGAATCGGCATGCGACTCCTCGCTCCCGACGGTATTGACCACCAGGCTGATCTGCCCGTTCTTCAGGTGGTCGACGATATGGGGCCGGCCTTCCTTGACCTTATTCACCATCTGGACCTCGACGCCGTGTTGAAGGAGGTACGCCGCCGTTCCCCGGGTCGCCTCGATCGTGAATCCCAGACGACGGAGGCGCTGGGCGACATCGAGTGCGGCGGGTTTGTCGTGGTCCTTCACGCTGATGAACACCATGCCCCCACGGGGCAGCGAGACGCCCGCGGCCGCCTGAGACTTCGCGTAGGCCCATCCGAATTCCCCGTCGATCCCCATCACTTCTCCCGTGGAGCGCATCTCCGGACCGAGCAGCACGTCCACTCCCGCAAACTTGGTGAACGGGAACACGGCCTCCTTCACCGCGACGTGTCTCGGCACAGGCGCCTCGAGGAATCCCAATTCAGCCAGGCGTTTGCCCATCATGACCTTCATGGCGAGCTTCGCGAGGGGGGGACCGAGGGCCTTGCTCACGAATGGGACGGTGCGGGATGCGCGGGGGTTTACTTCGAGGACGTACAGCACTCCGGCCTTGACCGCGAACTGCGCGTTCATCAAGCCCACCACCCCCAGTTCAAAGGCCAGCGCGGTGGTCTGCCGGCGGATCTCCTCCACCATGGCATGGTCCAGCGTATAGGGGGGCAGGGAACAGGCCGAATCGCCCGAATGGACCCCTGCCTCCTCGATATGCTGCATGATGCCCGCCACCACGACCTGTTGCCCATCGGAAATCGCGTCCACATCGATTTCGATCGCGTCTTCCAGGTACTTGTCAATCAGCACCGGGTGATCCGCCGACGCCTTCACCGCCGAGGCCATGTAGGCCAGCAGCCCGGCCTCGTCGTATACGATACGCATCGCGCGCCCGCCGAGCACGTAGGAAGGCCGCATCATGACCGGATAGCTGATGGCCGCCGCCACCCGGGCCGCCTCCGCTGCCGACCGCGCGATGCCGCTCGCCGCTTGTTTGAGCTTCAGCCGGTCCAGGAGGTCGCGAAACCGCTCGCGATCCTCCGCCCGGTCGATGGCGTCCGGGCTCGTGCCCAGGATTTTCACCCCGGCCCGCTCCAGCGGCAGCGCGAGTTTCAGCGGCGTCTGCCCGCCGAACTGGACGACGACTCCCAGAGGCTGCTCCCGGTCCACGATGTTCAGGACATCTTCCTCGGTCAGCGGCTCGAAATAGAGCCGATCCGACGTGTCGTAATCCGTGCTGACCGTTTCGGGATTGCAGTTGACCATGATGGTCTCGATGCCGAGCTCCCGGAGCGCAAAGGCCGCGTGAACGCAGCAATAGTCAAACTCGATGCCCTGCCCGATCCGGTTCGGTCCTCCACCCAGGATCATGACCTTGGGGCGGTCGGACGGACGCGCTTCGCAGTTCCGCTCGTAGGTGGAGTAAAGGTACGGCGTGTGCGCTTCGAACTCTGCGCCGCAGGTGTCGACGCGTTTGTACGTCACCCCGGCCGTATCGGGAACGGCCTCGGGGCCTGCAGGCGGGGGGGACCGGCGCCAGTCACGCACCTGCTCCTGCGTCACCTTCAGAAGATGCGCGAGCCGGAGGTCCGAGAATCCTTGCTGTTTGGCCTCCAGGAGCATCGCGCGCGGGAGCCGCACCGGCTGCCCCGCTGCGCGCGCGACCAACAGACTCTCGAATTCAACCACCTCCTTGATCTGGTTCAAAAACCATGGATCGATTTTGGTCGTCCGATACAGTTCGTCCACCGGCAGTTTGAGCCGCAGCGCGTCCGCGAGGTGCCAGAGTCGGTCGGGATGGGGTACCCGCAGCGCGTCCCGCACCCGCGTGATCAACCCCTCGGGGTTCATGGTGGCGTCCAGCCCATGGTCGAGTCCCTGCAGGGAGACCAGTCCGTAGCGATCGACCTCGAGCGAGCGTACCGCCTTCTGCAGCGCCTCCTTGAACGTGCGTCCGATCGCCATCGCCTCGCCGACCGATTTCATCTGGGTGGTCAGCGTCGGATCCGCGCCGGGAAATTTCTCGAATGCGAATCGTGGAATCTTTACCACCACGTAATCGATCGTCGGTTCGAAGGAGGCCTTGGTGACACGGGTGATGTCGTTGGTAATTTCATCCAGCGTGTAGCCCACCGCGAGCTTGGCCGCAATCTTGGCGATCGGGAAGCCGGTGGCCTTCGACGCGAGCGCCGAACTGCGCGAGACTCTGGGGTTCATCTCGATGACGACCATCTCGCCCGTGTCCGGGTGCAGGCCGAACTGGATGTTGGAGCCGCCGGTATCCACCCCGATCTCGCGGATGATCCGGAGCGCCGCATCCCTCATCCGCTGGTACTCCTTGTCCGTCAAGGTCATGGCCGGGGCCACGGTGATGCTGTCGCCCGTATGGATGCCCATGGGGTCGAGGTTTTCGATCGGGCAAACGATGACGACGTTGTCCTTGAGATCCCGCATGACCTCCAGTTCGAACTCTTTCCAGCCGAGGACCGACTGTTCGATCAGAATCTGCCCGACTGGGCTTGCACTGAGCCCCCATTCCACCAGATCCTTGAATTCCTCGCGGTTGTACGCGATGCTGCCGCCGGTCCCCCCCAATGTGAAAGACGGACGTACGATTGCCGGGAACCCGACGCGTTTCACTTGTTCCTCGGCCTCGTCGATCGTTCGCGCGATCCCGCTGTCAGGGACCGCGAGGCCGATCTTCCACATGGCCTGTCGGAATGCGTCGCGATCCTCGGCCTTGTTGATTGCCTCGGCAGATGCGCCGATCAACCGGACCCCATATTTTTCCAACGCCCCCCGCTTGGCCAGTTCGACGGCGATATTCAGCGCCGTCTGCCCGCCCATCGTGGGCAAAAGCGCGTCCGGCCGCTCTCGTTCGATGATACGTTCGACCACCTCCGGCGTGATCGGCTCGATGTAGGTCCGATCGGCCAATTCAGGGTCGGTCATGATCGTGGCGGGGTTGCTGTTGACGAGCACCACCCGATACCCCTCTTCCTGCAGGGCTTTGCACGCCTGGGTGCCCGAATAGTCGAATTCACAGGCCTGGCCGATCACGATGGGGCCGGATCCAATCAGCAGGATACTGCGGATGTCAGTACGTCGCGGCACTCAATCCTCCCGGCCTCTCGCGCTTCCCGCTCGTCGCGCCCCGCTCGCCTCTTCAACCTTTCTCGCCTATCCCGCCTTTCGCGCGCTACTTTCGCCCGTCACGCTCGTCTCGCCTTGCGTCTTATCCCTGCTGCGGCATCGGCCCGATCAACGGGCGGTATGGGATCGGCGGCTCGGCAGGAATCGCCGATGGCCCAGCCGGAGACTGATACAGGCGCATGGCATCCGGCAAGGCGGCCTCGAGGTTATTGATCCGGGTGATGTCCGACGGGTGCGTGGACAGAAACTCCGGCATCGCCGATTGGGAACGGAAGCACAATTTTCCGAGCATGTTGCGTGGACACCCGCTCATCCGCTCCCAAAAGGGCACGGCCTCACGAGGGTCATAGCCCGCCTTGGCCATCAGTTTGAGCCCGATGTAGTCGGCCTCCGATTCCTGCGCCCGATTGAACGGCAAGGACACGCCCACCCCGTAGGCGTTTTGCATGGCCATCACCGCCTGGGGATTGACGGCGCCCGAGGCGGCACCGGCCATGGCGCCGACCTGAGCGATCTGCTCCAGGATCCCGCGGCTCATCCGTTCCGCCCCATGCCGCTGCAGGGCGTGCGCGACCTCGTGTCCCATCACGGTCGCCAACCCCCCTTCGGTCTTAGTGACGGGCAACAGGCCGGTAAACACCGCGACTTTTCCTCCCGGCAGGGCGAAGGCGTTGATCATCCTATCTTCCTGGATGACCGCAAACTCCCAGTGGTACTCGGGCTTGTTTGCCGCAAGGGCGATCCGCTGGCCCACCCGATTGACCATTTCGTTGATATCGGGATTCTCATTCAGTCGGGACCCGCGCAGCACGTCCCGGTAGGCCTTCACCCCCATCTGGATCTCCCTCTCTTCCGAGATGAAGATCAACTGGTCGCGGGCCGTCCCGGACGCGCGGACGCATCCCGCCAGGACCTCCGCCAGCCCGGCCGCCGCCCAGGCACCAACCGCCCACTTGGCGCTCAGCGTCAGGAATCGCCGTCGGTCCATTTCGGAAAAAGGGGACAGATTTATTTTTCCGACACCCATAGCCTGTCCAGCTCCCCTACAAACGAAAAATAAATCTGTCCCCTCTTTCTTCTCATTCGTCTCGCGGTCCTACCTTTCCCGCCCCCTTTCACGGCATCCATAGGTACATGAATTGCGGGGTTCCTCCACGCACCATCGCCAGAAGATCCAGCGAAGGCAGGCCGGCAAATCCGCCGCCGCCAACCAGCAATCCGGAGTAAATGTTGTTCCGATACTCACCGGGCCTGCGATACATGACCACCCGGGCTTCCGGCAGCCCCGCTTCCTTCTTGGCCAGTTCCACGGCGTCGTCGAGATACCCGATGCCGTCCACGAGGCCGAGGGTCTTGGCTTGTTCGCCCGCATAGATCCGGCCATCCGCGAGCTTGCGGATCTGTTCGGCCGTGAGCTTGCCCCGCCCCTCTTGCACGACGGTCAGGAACCGCTCATAGAAGGAGTCGATCACCCCTTGAAAGATAGCCCGCTCTTCCGGCGTCATTGCCCGGAACGGCGACCCCATGTCCTTCTTTGGACCGGAGGTGACCGCCATCGCGTGGACGCCGATCTTTTCCAGCAGACCCTGGGCGTTTGCCGTCATCATGATCACGCCGATGCTGCCGGTCACGGAGGACGGATGGGCCAGGATCTTATCGGCGGCCGCGGCGACGTAGTACCCTCCCGAGGCGCCGACATCCATGATGGAGGCGATCACGGGAATCTTACGCTTCTCTTTCAAGGCCTTCACTTCATGGTAGAGGATATCGGAGGCCGTGACGGTGCCGCCGGGGCTGTTGATCCGCAGAACGACGGCCTTCACTTTCTGGTCCTCTGCCGCCAAGGTCAGTTCTTCCCGGATGCGCGCCACGAGATTCGGGGTGCCCTCAAGAACGCCTCCCTGGTCATGCGAACTGATCAATCCCGACAGATCCACCAGCAGAACCTTCGAAGCGCCGGAACCGCTCACCTGCTCCTCTTTGAGCGGCCCGGGGCTCGGAAGGAGGTTGATGGTGACGCAGCCGGAAAGCAGACAGGCCAGACTAAGCACCAGGACTCGAGTCGTAGGAGCAGCACCGTTACGCATATTGGTTCTCCATCATCATCTTTGTGAATTGACTGAACAGATACGCGGAATCATGCGGGCCTGGCGAGGCCTCCGGGTGGTACTGTACCGACAGCACCGGGTGGTCCAAGGATACGAAGCCTTCCACCGAAGCGTCGTTCAGGCTGCAATGACTGATCGCCACGCGGCCCAGGCAGGTGTCCGCGCAGGTCCGGCCGGGGTCGGCCAGATCGACGCCCGCCGGGAGGCGCACGGCGAAATTGTGGTTTTGCGAGGTGATCTCGATTTCTCTCGTCCGCAAGTCCAACACCGGGTGGTTCGCGCCATGATGGCCGAATTTCAGCTTGTAGGTGTTGAGCCCCAGCGCGAGACCCAGGAGTTGATGTCCGAGGCAGATGCCCAGGATCGGACGCCAGCCGATCAACTCTCGAATGGCCCCGGCCGCGTACGGGAGCCCTTCAGGATCACCCGGACCGTTTGAGAGAAACACCCCGTCCGGCTTCATCGCTTTCACCGCCGCCGCGCTGGTCGAGGCGGGCACGACGGTGACGTCGCAGCCCACATCCACGAGGCGCCGGAGGATGTTGTATTTGATGCCGAAGTCATAGGCCACCACCTGCAAGCGTCTCCCGGGGGCTCCCTTCCCGCCCGGACACCAGACACCCGACCCCTCCGACCACGTAAAGGGCCGGCTGCATGTGACCTCTGCGACGAGATCCCGACCGACAATCCCCGGCGCGGTGCGCGCCATTTCGACCCCCCGGCGCGTATCGCAATCGAGATGGGAGATGAAGCCTTGCTGTGACCCGACGTCGCGCAGGTGCATCGTCAAGGCGCGGGTATCCACCCCTTCGATGCCGACCACGCGGCTTTCCCGAAGGTAGTCATCCAGAGCCTGTTCGGAGCGCCAGTTGCTGGGATGACGACTGGCCTCTTTCACGACGAACCCTTCAGCCCACAGTCGTCGGGACTCGCTGTCCTCACGCGTGACGCCGTAATTGCCGATATGCGGGCATGTCATAGTGACAATCTGCCCCTTGTACGAGGGGTCGGTGAGGATCTCCTGATATCCGGTCATGGCCGTGTTGAACACAACCTCGCCCACCGCCTCGCCCTCGAACCCAAGAGAGCGTCCCTCGAATACCGTTCCGTCCGCCAATGCCAGAATTGCCCTCTTCACGTCTCCTTGCCTCCGCGGAGGGCGGTCCAAGCGCGCACTTTGACGGCGAGCAGCGCTATCCCCAGCGCCAAGTTCAAGAGGTAGAGCCCACGGACTGCCGTGTGCGTCCGAAAGAATGCGGCATAGGCCAGCTTCCGCGCCTCCTCTTCTTTCGCGGCGAACGCCTCTTCCTGCAGCGCGACCGACTGGGGTCCCCACACCACCATGATGAGGGCCCCGATCACGATCATGGTGCTCAGGAGAAGCACTTCCATCCGTGTGAGTCGGCCGCCCGACATGCGCCCGACCCGAGTGGCGCACTCCCGTATCACGGAAGAGGCGACCAGTACCAGGATCGCCCCGAGGGTCGCCCGATTATAGCCGTCGAAGACACGCGTCAGGAATCGTCCTCCCACTTCCATCGTCAGTGAGTTGAACGCGGCCGGGATTACCGAGGCGACGATCACGACCAGGCCGCCGGTCCAGATCGACAGGGCCAGCAACTCCGCGGTATAGCAGGTGTGCAAGCCTCGCCTCGCCGCTGTCCCCACGTGCTACGCGGCCTCGAACACAATCCGGCCCGCGACCAGCGTGATCATCACCTGTCCCTTCACCTTCCATCCCGCGAAGGGGGTATTCCGGCTCAGGGAGCGAAACTTTGCCGGGTCCACCTCCCACCCCCGCTGCACGTCCACGATCACGACGTCGGCGTCGGCGCCCGGTACGAGGGTCCCGGTCTTCAAGCCGAAGACCCTCGCCGGCTCGGTCGTCAGCTTGGCCACGGCGGCCTCCAGGGACAGGACCCCTTCGTCCACCAACCCCAGGGTGAGCGCCAAGGCCGTTTCGAGTCCCACAATGCCGAATGGAGCCGCGGCAAACTCCTTCTGTTTGTCTTGAACGGCGTGCGGCGCATGGTCGGTCGCGATGACGTCGATCGTCCCGTCCCGCAAGCCTCCTCTGATCGCCTCCACATCCTGCCACGTACGCAAGGGTGGGTTCATCTTGGCAAGCGTATTGTACCCGCGGACCGCTTCCTCGGTGAGGGTGAAGTGATGGGGGCAGGCTTCCGACGTCACGCGAATGCCGCGCGATTTGGCATCGCGGACCATCCGCACCGACCCGGCCGTGCTCAGATGGGCCAGATGCAAGTGCGCTCCCGTCAACTCGGCAAGCGCGAGATTGCGCGCCACCATCACGTCTTCCGCGGCCGCCGGGATGCCCGGCAGTCCCAACTCCGTGGACACAAGGCCCTCGTTCATGCACCCGCCCTCGGCGAGGTTGATGTCTTCGCAGTGATCGATCACCGGCAGGTCGAAGGCCAAGGCGTACTCCATGGCGCGTCGCATCACCAGGCTGTTCATCACGGGCCGCCCATCGTCCGAGATCGCCACGCATCCGGCCCGGCGCAGATCCCCGATCTCCGCCAGTTCTTTTCCCTCCGACCCTTTCGTAATCGCGCCGATGGGGAAGACCCTGGAATTTCCGGCGATCCGCGCCTGATCCAGGATGAACTCCGTTACGGACTGATTGTCGTTCACCGGATCGGTGTTGGGCATGCAGCAGATGGAGGTGAACCCGCCGGCCACCGCCGAGGCCGTCCCGCTCACGACGGTTTCCTTATACTCAAATCCCGGTTCCCGCAAATGGACATGCAGGTCCACCAGGCCCGGCAGCACGACTTTGCCCGTGGCATCGAGCACCGTCACGCCGTTTTTTCCCGGGCCGGTCGAAGCGGCCACCCGGGGCCCGACCGCAACGATCTTGCCGTCCTCGATCATTACATCGGCCGGCCCGTTCACCCGACCCGGATCAATGACCGTTCCGCCTTTAATCAAGATTCGCACGCATAGCCTCGTGGAGCCGCAGTTACCAGTGACATGTGACCAGTGACGGGTGATGGTCCTTCATGTTGGCTTATTCGTCGCCGGTCACTCGTTACCCGTCACCCGTTCGTTCAGTTTGCCCCTGCCAGCAGATACAGCACCGCCATTCGTACCGCGACCCCGTTGGCGACCTGGTCCAGGATAACGGAAGAGAAACTGTCGGCGACTTCGGGAGCAACCTCGACGCCGCGATTGATGGGACCGGGATGCATCACCAGCACACCTGTCTCGGCCAGCTTGAGCCGCTCCGCGGTCAAGCCGTAGAGGCGCGCATACTCCCGAATGGTGGGGAAAAGAGCCCGTCCCTGTCGTTCCAGTTGTAACCGCAGCATCATCACGACATCCGCCCCGCGGATCCCCTGGTCCATGTCATAACAGACACGAGCCCCCAACCGTTCGACAAAGGCCGGGATCATGGTGGGGGGGCCGACCAGACGGACTTCGGCCCCCAGTTTGGTCAGCGCAAACAGGTTGGATCGAGCCACGCGGCTGTGCGCCACATCCCCGACGATGGCCACGCGGAGGCCCTTGATCTCCCGCTTCTTCTCGCGAAGCGTGAACAGGTCGAGCAGGGCCTGCGTCGGGTGCTCGTGCCACCCGTCTCCCGCATTGATGACGGATGACTTCACTCCACCGGCGAGGGTTTCCGCCGCCCCGGCATTCTCGTGGCGTAGGACGATGATATCAGCCTGCATCGCTTCGATATTGCGAGCCGTGTCCAGGAGCGTCTCCCCTTTGACCACGCTGCTCGCCGACGGTGAAAAGTTGATCACGTCGGCACTGAGCCGTTTCGCCGCCAGTTCGAAGGAGGTACGTGTCCTGGTGCTCGGCTCGAAGAAGAAGTTGACCACCGTTTTGCCCCTGAGCGCGGGCACTTTCTTGATGTCCCGCCCGCTGACTTCCTTGAACGATTCCGCGGTCTCCAAGATGAGGCGTATCTCGTCCGCGGACAGCGCCGCGATGCTGACCAGGTCCTTGTGTTTCAGGCTCATGGCACGCCTCCGCCTTAGGCTTGCAGGATCACCACCCGGTCTTCTTCTCCCTCTTCCTCGAGATAGACGCGCACCTCTTCATCCCGCGAGGTCGGAATGTTTTTCCCGATGTAGTTGGCTTTTATCGGAAGCTGTCGATGCCCGCGGTCTACCAGCACGGCCAGTTGAATCTCGGCGGGACGTCCCAGATCGATCAACCCATCCAGCGCAGCACGCGTCGTCCGTCCCGTGAACAGCACATCGTCCAC
>Ga0187893_10005566_pt1 | contig 22478 bp, 28 predicted proteins | sample MA1701074metaG_FD_139574 | JGI IMG/M metagenome (GOLD analysis project Ga0187893, IMG submission 139574) | White microbial mat communities from a basaltic lava cave in the Kipuka Kanohina Cave System on the Island of Hawaii, USA - MA170107-4 metaG ...
CATCTTCCAGGACCCGCTCACCTCGCTCAACCCGCTCTACACCATCGGCCAGCAGCTCGAAGAAACGATCCTGACCCACCTGCCGCTAGGGAGGCACGCGGCGCGGGAAAGGGCTCTCTCCCTCCTGCGCGAGGTGGGCATCCCGGCGCCCGAGGCGCGCTATCGCAACTACCCGCATCAATTCAGCGGCGGGATGCGCCAGCGCGTGGTGATCGCGCTCGCGCTCGCCGCCGAGCCGCGGCTGCTGATCGCCGACGAGCCGACCACCGCGCTCGACGTCTCGATCCAGGCGCAGATCATCGCGCTGCTCAAGCGCCTCGCGGGCGAGCGCGGCGCCGCGGTGATGCTCATCACCCACGACATGGGGGTGATCGCCGAGACCGCGCAGCGCGTGGCGGTGATGTACGCCGGGCGCATCGCCGAGATCGGCCCGGTGCGCGACGTGATCCACGCCCCGCGCCATCCCTACACCGTCGGCCTGATGGGCTCGATCCCGCGCATTGGTTCTGAACGTCTCGTCCAAATCGACGGTGCCATGCCGAGATTGAATGCGATTCCGCCCGGCTGCGCCTTCAACCCGCGCTGCCCGCGGCGCTTCGAGCGCTGCCTGGTCGAACGACCCGATCTCCTGCCGGCCGGCACGAGCCGCGCCGCCTGCTGGCTCCATGCATCTGCTTAGACTGGAGTCGGTCAGCCGCGACTTCGACGTGTCGCGGCCGTGGCTCAACCGCGTGATCGAGGGCGAGCCGCGGCGCATCCTGCGCGCCGTCGACCGGGTGAGCTTCGAGGTGCAGCCCGGCGAGACGCTCGGCCTGGTCGGCGAGTCGGGCTGCGGCAAGTCGACCGTGGCGCGCCTGATCGTCGGCCTGTACGCGCCCACCGAAGGCCGCCTCGAGTTCCGCGGCCGGCGCATGCAGATGATCTTCCAGGATCCGTATGCGAGCCTCAATCCGCGCTGGCGGGTGCGCAAGATCATCGCCGAGCCGATGATCTTTCTGGAGAAGAAGAAACCTGTTTCCGAATTCCTCCTGCAGGTCGGCCTCTCGCCCGACGATGCCGAGCGCTACCCGCACGAGTTCTCCGGCGGACAGCGCCAGCGCATCTCGATCGCGCGCGCGCTTGCCGGCGAGCCCGACCTGCTGGTGTGCGACGAGCCGACCTCGGCGCTCGACGTCTCCGTCCAGGCACAGATCCTGAACCTGATGGCCGAGCTGCAGGAGCGCCTCGGCCTCACCTACCTCTTCATCTCGCACAACCTCGCGGTGGTCTCGCTGGTCGCCGACCGGGTGGGCGTCATGTACCTCGGCCGGATCGTGGAGCTGGCAAGCGCTTCAGACCTGTTTGCGCGGCCGCGCCATCCCTACACGCGCATGCTGCTCGACGCGGTGCCCGATCTCGGCATGAGCGGCAAGCCGCGCACGCCGGTCGCCGGCGAGGTGCCCAACCCGCTCGCGCCGCCGCCGGGCTGCGCATTCCACCCGCGCTGTCCGCACGCCAACGAGCGCTGCCGGGTCGAGACGCCGCAGCTCATCAACGACGTCGCCTGCCACGGCGTCGAGGAAGGTCGAATTTAGTTCTTTTGCTTTGTCAGGCACGCCGCACAGAGAGATAGGAAGACCGGCCTCGCTGGGAGCCCCTCACGCCCCGTTGATGCCGATGCCGATCAGAAGCAGGCCGACGCCTAGAACAAGCATCAGCGCGACGCGCGCCCAATACGCGAATGGAGCCTTACTCCGGATCTTGAGCCCGACTTCGCCCGTGTATAGAGCAAGCACGCCGAAAAAGAGAAACACCGGAGCAAACAGGACGGCGGCTACCCGATTTCGGGACGGCAATTCCCAGCCCTGGCTCCAGTACACGTAGACCGCGATCAGCACCGCAGCAAGGTATGCGATGGCCGCGTATTGCGCCAGTCGCTCGAACGGCTGAGGCGGAGCGTCGTTCTTCGCGTCCTTTAAGTCCGCGGCGTGCTCGCTTGAGGGCCCGGCATGCAAGAGCTTGGCTGCCGCGGCCAAGCCGAAGGACAATCCCGCGACCGCTCCACCCCAGCAGAGGACGACCAAGAACCAGTAGGACACCGGCTCGCGCGAAAGGGGGTGGACCTTCCCGGTATCCCGGCTGCCGATGCCGTAAGCCTCCCCGTGCGTCAGGGCGTTGAAGAGCATGAAAGACAGGGCGGCAGCGAGGGTCAAGAAAAACAGCGCGAGCACAGCCAGATGCAGGCGGTTGCTGCTGGCAAAGCCCTTGCTCTTCAGCAGGTGCCAAACGAACGCGCTGACGAGGGCGGCACTGAGGGTGCCGAATGCAACCAAGATTTCAGTTTTTGCAGGAATGTCGTTCAGGACGGGGTGTGCATGAACGTGTAGTCGCCGAGCGCGCGTTCGCCCGATTCGTCGACCGCGATCAGCCGGACGGTGTCGGTATGGGCCGGCTCCTTCTTCAGCCGGGCTGCCGAGGGGCAGAACAACACCTCGCCCGCGGCGGGATCGAACGGGATGTCCGGCAGGCGCAAGCGCACTTGCCCCGCCGCGTCCAGGCGGACCAGATCGATGCGCGTCACGCCCGCGAGCGGCGCCTGCAGCCGGCCGACGACCGCGTCGTCCTCGGCACCGATGGTGCATTGCGCGGCTTCGCCCGGAGAAACGCGGTATTCGCGCAGGCGCAGGCCCTCGCTCTTCATCTTCGCCAGCAGGGCGGGCGAGATGACTGCGCGCAGCTCGCCGCGGCGAAACGCCGCGCTGATGCCGGCGCCGAGCTGCGCCAGCTCGCCCAGCCGCTCGCTGCAATCAGAACAATCGAGCAGGTGCTCCTCCAGACGCTGCTCGTCCTGCGGCTCGAGCTCGCCAAACCAGTACTCGACGAGCGTGGCAAATGCAATGGGATGATTCACGACGCGGAATCCCTGCCGCTCATGCACTCGCGCAGCTTAAGGAGCGCGCGGTGGCGGATGACGCGGGCATTGACCGGCGTGAGCCCCAGCTCGCGCGCTACCTCGTCGGCCGGCTTGTCCGCGAAGAAGCTCAATATCAGCACCGAGCGCTCACGCTCGCCGAGCCGCTCGAGACATGCGGCGAGCCTGGCCTCGTCGAGGCCGCGCGGCTCCGGCGGCTCGATGGCCTCCGCGGTGTCGCCGTAGACGCGCAGCAGCGCTTCGCGCCTCGCCGTGCCGCGCCGCGCCTCCAGGACCACCATGCGGCACATCCCGAGGACGAACGAAGCGAGCTTCTCGGGCTGGCGCAGCTTCCCGGCGCGCAGCCGCTCCAGCGTCATGAGAAGCACCTGCTGCACGAGGTCCGCGGCGGCGTGCGGGTCGCGCAAATGGCGCAAGCCGTAGAGCCGCACGCGCGGCGCGAGGCGGCGATAGAGCTCTGCTTCGGCCTCGGCTGCGACGCGCGGAGCGGCGGCCGCGATCGCGCGCACGAGAGAGCCATCGTCCTGCACTGCACCAGCATAGCGAAATTCCTTCTCCGAGGAGGTGTAACGGAAGCGGCTTTCGTTACACATCCCAGCGACAACCCGCGGAGGCTGCATGATCACCAACCCGAGTTCCGGCACCAACGTCCACGAGATCGCCGCGGGTATCTATCGCATCAACACGCCGGTCTCGATTCCCAACGGCCCCGGCCGCTTCAGCTTTAACCAGTACCTGATCGCCGACGAGGAGCCTCTCATGTTCCATACCGGGCCGCGGAAGATGTTTACGCTGGTGTCCGACGCCATTGGGAAAGTGCTGCCGCTACGCAAGCTGCGCTACATCGCGTTCTCGCATTTCGAGGCGGACGAATGCGGCGCGCTCAACGAGTTCCTGGCCGTTGCGCCCGACGCCCAGCCGGCCTGCGGCCGGATTGCCGCGCTCGTCTCGGTCAACGACTTCGCCGACCGGCCGGCGCGAGCGCTCGGCGACGGCGAGGCGCTCGCGCTCGGCCGGCACACCGTGCGCTGGCACGACACGCCGCACCTGCCGCACGCCTGGGAGTGCGGGCTGATGATGGAGCTCAGCACCAGGACTTTCCTCTGCGGCGACCTCTTCACGCAGGGCGGAGGTGGCGAGACGGCAGTGGCGGAGTCCGACATCCTCGGGCCGAGCGAGGAGTTCCGCCACCACATGGATTACTACGCGCATTCCCCGCGTAGCGGCGACACGCTCGAGCGGCTGGCCAAAGAGAACCCCAAGACGCTCGCTTGCATGCACGGCAGCGCCTGGCGCGGCGACGGCGCGGCATTGCTGCGCGCGCTGGCGAGATCCCTGGAAGAGTAAATGCACTTCCTGCTTGCTACGCTGCTATCTGCACTGACTGGGGGTGCTTTCGCGGCGTCGGCATACGCCGCCGGCCCAGCGAGAAAGTTCTCGCCGGTGCAATATCCCCCGAGCCTGTTTCAGGTCTCGCAGCGCATCATCGCCCACGGGGCGGTCCAAGTGCGCATCGTCCAGGCACGCAAGATAAAGAGCAACAAACAGGCCCCCCATCTCTGTCGGGCGTGGCTGTCCGTCTCGACTGCCGACAAGGTGCTCTTCGAGCGCTACTTCGACGACATTGACGCGGCTGGTGATTCGTTTGGCTTGTTTGTCCCTCGGGTCCAGCCAGGCTGGCGATTTGTCGCCGTGGTCAAGATCGGTGATTACGACGGGAGGTTGTACCTCATCCGTGACGACGGCAAGACCACCGATCTAGACGGCGGCTTTTATTTCGTGACCGAAGATGGACGCTTTCTGTTCAGTGAGTACCACTCGGACTCGAAGGGAGCAACGGTTTTCGATCTTGAAAGCGACCGCACGGTCTTCGCCGTGAGGGACGATCGGGACATCATCCAGTGGTACTCGACGAAGGACCGGCAGCTGTTTTTCACGGGGCGCCTGGGAACCGATTGGCCGCCCCGCGAAAGGCTCGATATCGTTTACCGCTACGATTTCGGCAACCACAGGTTCGTGCAAGAGCCGGGTTCGCAGTATCCGGTTGCCGCCGCACGCAAGCTCGCCTGGGCTTTCGACCCTCGTAAGCACCAGAACTGCCGTTAGTGGCCATGGCCTGTTTGCGCGATCGCATGATGTCTCGCCGCCGGATCGTCATGGTGTTGGGCGCCGGCGCTCTCGCGGCGCCGCTTGCGTCGTTGGCCCAACCGCCGAAGAAGATTCCGCTGGTGGGCGTCCTGAGCCCCGGATGGCCGCCGCCCAGCCCTCCGCTGGTCGCCATCGGCGCACTTCAACAAGGCTTGCGCGACAGCGGATACGTGGAGGGCCGGACGATCGCGCTCGAATACCGCTACGCCAGCGGCAAGCCCGAGACACTGCCGGGTCTCGCCCTGGATCTGGTTAAGCGCAAAGTCGATGTTCTGCTCGCGATCGGCTCGCCTTCCCTGAACGCTGCCAAATCGGTGGCGGGAGGCCTGCCGATCGTCGCGATCGACCTCGAATCCGACCCGGTCGCGAGCAAGCTTGTCGCCAGTCTCGCGAAGCCGGGTGGAACCATCACCGGCCTGTTTCTCGATTTTGCCGACATGACCGGCAAGTGGCTCGAGCTCCTCACGGAAGCGGTGCCGGCAGTGCGATCGGTTGCCGTTCTGCAGGATGCGACCACCGGCCCTTACCAGCTTGAAGCCATCACCGTGGCTGCGAAAGCGCGGTCGATCGACCTCGAAGTGGCGAGCTTTCAGCAGGCCACCGAGATCGATGCGGCCCTCGCTGCGGCGATGAAGCGACGGCCCGCGGCGCTCATCTAGCTCTCTTCGCCGGTCGTTTTCCTCGAGTCGGCTCGCGTTGCGAAGTTTACGCAAGCCCATCGGCTCCCCGCGATCTCCATGTTCAGCGCGTTTCCCGAGGCCGGCGGCCTGATGTCGTTCGGCCCGAATCTTCCGATTTTTTTCCGGCGCAGCGGTCCGCTCGTGGACAAGATTCTCCGCGGCACCCCGCCCGGCGAAATCCCGCTGGAGCGACCCACGACCTTCGAATTGGTCGTGAACATGACAACCGCGAAGACGCTCGGCCTCAAGACGCCGCAATCGATCCTCGTGCGCGCCGACCGCGTGATCGAATGACTTAACGCAGGTTTGCGACTCCGAAAGGCACGTGGCCGGCGGCGACGTGCAGCCGCGCCGAGTCGACGTGGCCGCGCTGGTCGTCGAAGTAGAAGTCGGGCTCGAAGGCCTTGAGGAACGAGCCCTTGTCGAGGCCGCCGAGGAACATCAATTCATCGACGGCGACTTTCCAGTCCATCAAAGTGCGGATCGCGCGCTCGTGCGCCGGCGCACTGCGCGCTGTGACCAGAGCGGTTCGAATCTTTATGTGGACCGCCGTGCCCGCAGCAGCCTGCAGGCGATGGAGCGCCTCCAGCAGCGGTTTGAACGGTCCCGGCGGCAGCGGCTGCAATGCGCGCGTTGCCTCATGCTTCGTGAAGGCTTCCAGTCCATTCTGCTGATAGACGCGCTCGGCCTCGTCTGAGAACAGCACCGCGTCGCCGTCGAACGCGATCCGCAGCTCGTCGGAGTGGCGACTCGCCGCTTGAGCCGATTCCGGGTAGACGCGCGCAGCCGGGCATTTCGCGTCGAGCGCGCTCATGACGTCGCTTTCGTTCGCCGACAGGAACAGGTTGGCCTTGAGAGCGTCCAGGTAACGGTAGGGAGTTCGTCCTCGGGTAAATACTCCGCGTTCGATTTGCAGTCCTGCCTGCTTCGCCGATCGGAACACCCTCAGGCCCGATACGGGATCGTTCTTCGAAAGCACGACGACTTCCACGCGCTGTGCTTCGGGCGTGTTGAACGCCAGCATCTTCTTCACCAGCGGAAAGGCCACGCCTTCGCGTGCCTGCACGTCGAGGCGCCCGTATTGCAAGGCGATGTAAGCGTCCTCGCCCTCCTTTTCGAACACCCGGTTCTCTTCTTCGAAGTCGAACAGTGCCCGCGACGAGATGGCGACGACGAGCTTGCCCTCGACCGAGTACGGCATGCGCCTCCCTTGGGCGCGATTATGCGCTCAGAACGTCCACACCCGGTTCGCGAGAAAGCCGAAAGCGAGCACCGCGCCCGACGCCATGACCTGCGCCGCGAGATAGTGCGATCCGCGCATCCTGGGCCGTTTGGCACCCCCTCCCCACCGGGTAGCGTCACTCCGACCGTAAGGAATGGTCAGGAGCGGATAGCCGCTGACCGGCTCCCTTGACAGGGGCAGCCGTGCGCGGCTATGTTCATCCGGTTTAGGCCAAAGTGGGGGAATAGCAAATGAAGCGTTATGTCGTTGCGGCTTTGATCGTCGTCGGCCTGACGACGGTTTTCGTCGTCGAGTCGTTCTTCCCGACATTCTTTTCGGACGCGCAAGCAAGCGAGAGAAGGGACAACTAATGAAGCGCTATGTCGTTGCCGCTCTGATCGTCCTCGGTCTCACAACCGTTTTCGTCATCGAATCGTTCTACCCGACCTTATTCTCGGAAGCCTCGGCGAGCCGCCACGTTAGAGACGACAACTAGGCTGTGCCGTAGTGGGGATCGATCCGATGAAACGTTATATCGTTGCCGCCGCGATCGTCCTCGGTCTCACTACTGCTTTCGTGGTTGAGTCGTTCTTCCCAAGCCTGATCTCGGAAGCTGCGGCAAAAAGGCCAACGGAAGCCGACAACTAGGAGTCGGCAAAGCGCGCAACGCGCTTTGTGCCTCGCCGTAGTCGGGGGGCTCGCGTACTTTCATAGGTGGTGATCCCGGCGCCTCGTCCCCATTGGGCGCTGGGCGTCGCCGTTGGCGCGTTCGTTTTCTGCGTCACGGTCGCCACCAGCGCGAAGGTCCTGCGCAGCCAGGACCTGTATCTCCACATTTCCACCGGCCGCTGGATCATCGCCAACGGCGCGGTCCCGGACCGCGGCATCTTTTCGGCCAGCATGCCCGATGCGCCGTGGGTCGCGCACGAGTGGCTGGCGGGGATCGTGTGGGCCCTGGTCTACGACAACCTCGGCTGGGGCGGGATCGCAGCGATGATCGCGATTTTCCTGGCGATCGCCGTCGGCCTGCTGGCGCTCGACACCGCCCGGACGCTCGGGCCCGCGGGAGCGGTTGCCGCGGCGGTCCTGGGTTGGGGGCTGAGCCTGAATCACGCGGTGGCAAGGCCCCACATGGCCGCGCTGCCCTTGCTCGTCATCTGGATGGTTGCCCACGTCCGCGCCCGGCAACGCAACGGCACCCCCTCGCTCTTCCTCCCGCTTGCCATGATCCTGTGGGCAAATCTCCACGGCTCATTCATGCTGGGCCTCGTGTTTACCGGGCTGTTCGCGGCCGAGGCGGTGTTCGAGGCAGAGACGAGACGCCAAGCGTGGACCGCGGTACGGAGCTGGGCTTTGTTCCTCGGCGCCGCGGTCGTCGCCGCCGCCGTCACCCCTCATGGACCGAGGGGGCTACTGTTCCCCTTCGAACTGCTCAGCATGAGCGCCGCGACGCAAGGCATATACGAATGGGAAGCCTCGAGCCTTACGAACAACGCTCCACTGATCCTGTGGTGCTTCCTGCTCGGCTTCGTGTGCCTGTTGTACGGCGTGAAACTACCGCTCACCAGGCTGGCAATGGCGATGCTGCTGCTCTATATGGCGGTCGCGCACCGGCGGCATTCCGAATTGCTCGGCCTGGCGGCGCCGATCCTGTTGCAGCACGCGCTCGCCGACAATCTTCCGGCAGGATCAGCGTTTGCCGCGCGCTGGGGCCCGCTTTCGCGCCCCGCGGTGCGCACGACCCTGGCCGCCGCCAGCGTGGCCATCGCGGGGCTTGCGGCGTGGGTGTTCTGCCGCGACGTCGTCCGTGGGCCCGATCAATACACGCCGGCCGCGGCGCTCGCGGCCGTCGAGGCGCGCGGAATCCGCGGGCGCGTGCTCAATGCCCAGAACTTCGGCGGATACATGATCTTCCGCGGATACACGCCCTTCATCGACGGCCGGGTCGACATGTACGGCAACGAGTTCATGACGAGATACGTGGCGCTCGACCAGTTGACGGGGTTGCTGGAGCAATACCGCATCGAGTGGACGATATTCGAGCCTTGGAATCCGCGCTCCTTGCTGATGGACAACCTCCCGGGATGGTCGCGCGTTTACGCCGACGACACCGCCATCGTTCACCTGCGGCGAGAGGCCAGCTCGCGCTGAGGCCTACCTCGCCAGCCGGAAGCCCACGACATCATTCCGGTTGATCGCGGGGTAGTGATCGCGACTTCCGGAGCGCGCGAACCGCGGCCTGCCGACCCACGAGCCGCCGCGGACGACGCGATTTTTGCACTCCTCGGCTTCGGCCGCGCGTCCGTCCGACGGCGCGTTTACGTAGTCGCCGTAGCAGTCCTGTGTCCATTGCGCGATATTCCCGAGCATGTCGTGGAGGCCGAACGGATTGGGCTTCAGGGAGCCCACCGGGGCGGTGTGAATGTGGCCGTCCTCGCAGCCCACGATGTTTTCGTCGATGCCGAAGACGTTCTTGGTGAGGGTCTGGTCCCGCATGTTGGCGTAGGCGCAGCCGTCCTCGGCCCGTTCGCCCCAGTATCGCGCCGTCTTCGTTCCCGCGCGCGCGGCGTATTCCCACTCGGCCTCAGTCGGCAGCCGGTACTTGCGCGTGCCGAAGAAATTCATGCGCCGCAGGAAGGCCTGCGCGTCGACCCAGCTCACCATCTCGATCGGCCTGCGATCGCCCTTGAAGCGCGCCGAGTCCCGGTACTCGACCATCACCCGGCGCCACTCCTCCTGCGTCACCGTGAACTTGCCCATCTCGAACGCAGGCACGCACACCTCACGCTGCTTCTCGTGCGGGTAGCGCCCCGGCTCGTTCGACGGCGTGCCCATGGTGAAGCAGCCCGCCGGGATCGCCGCGAAAGACAGGCTGCGCTCGACGGCCTGCACGCCGGTCCACACTAGGACGAGCCATACCAGCCCGGCGAAGATCGGCAACGCCGCCACCGAACCGGCAAGGGCGAACACCAGCCGTCGCATGCGCCGCCTCGCAACGCGATGGCTCTGCCGGATGAACTCCGTTACCCCGCCAGGCACTTCGGCCCCCCAGCGCTTCTGCAGAGCCAGCGCTTCGGTCAGGGGCAGGCCGCGGGGCAATGCCAGGCTATCGCGGTGACGCTTGTCAGCCGCTTTCCACTGCGCGGCCGCTCGTTCCAGGCGCCCGAGCAGCTCGAGGTCGCGCCGGTCGGCGCCGATCTGATCCTTCGCGCGCGGCCAGTGACTGAGCAGCGCCTCGTGCGCGATCCTCACCTGGTCGGCGTCGGCCACCAGCAATCGCGCTCCGGGTTCCAGGAACGCCCTCACCAGCGCACGCGACGGCGAGCCCTCGGGAAACGCGGACAACTGCGCAGTGCGCGCGCTAACGGTTGCGCCAGCGTCCTGGCCGACGCTGACCAGCGCCCGCAGCATCGCCGGCAGCGCGGCCTGGATCTCGGGCGGCTGGGCCGCGAACACCTGCTCGGCGCGCTGGCCGAGGGCGCCCTCGAGGCCGCCAAGTTCACTGTATGCGGCGAAAGCGAGCGTGCCTGCCTCGCCGCGGCGCTGCCATAGCTGATCCAGAAGAAACGACAACAGCGGCAGTGCGGCTGGATCGTCTGCCGCTGCTTGCCGGATGGCCTCGTCCAGGCCCAGGGCGCGCTCGGTGTCGACCTCGAAGCGCAGCCCGGCCTCGCGCGCCGGCTGGCGGATGATCTGGGCGATCTCGGCAGGCTCGGCTGGAGCGAGGAGGTAGCGCGCCTCGCCCGAAGACAGCGCGAGCAGCCGGGGCAGCGTTTCCAGGCGGTCGAAAAAGTCCGAGCGCATGGTGGCGATCACCCACACCGAGCCGCTCTTCGCCAGGACCTCCAGCGCAGCAATGAACGCGTCTCGCTCGGGCGGCGTCACGGCGTCGATGGTGAACAGCTCCTCCATCTGATCGACCACCAGCAGCAGCCTGGCCTCGGCGATCTCTGTCAGCTCGGCCGTTTTCCCGGCCGCCGCGAGCCCCTGCCGGATCGGCACCTTGGCCTGGCCCGGAGCGTCGCGCAGCAGTTCCTTCAAGGCGGCGTGGTCGTATTGCAGCGAAGCGAGCTCAGGCAAAGCCGACGGTGAAAGGATCGCGGCAGCCAACGTTCCCAGCAGATCCCCGCCGTTGTCCGACGGCCGGAATACCGCGTGGCGCACCAGCGCCACCCTTCCCACCATGCCCTGCAGCTTGAGATCCGAGACCAGTCCCGCCTTCACGAGCGACGACTTGCCGGAGCCGCTGGCGCCGACCACCAGCACGAACGCCGAGCCGCGCTCCGCCTGGCGAGCGAGCAGCTCGCGCAGCTCGTTGCGCGCCCGGGTACGGCCGAAAAATACCGGCGCGTGCTCGAGCTCGAACGACAGCAGGCCGCGGAAAGGGCTGCCTTGATGCCAGCGAATGACCGCAGGCTCCAGCTCGGGATCGGACTGCACCAGCCGCTTGCGCAGCAGCTCGCGCAGATGGGTCTCCAGGAGGGATTCGAATTCCGACGCGTCCGAGAATTCACGAAACGCGGCGGTGAACGACTGGGCATCCTGGTCGAAGAACCAGCTCTTGAGAAAGTCCTCCACCAGCTTTCTTTGCGCCAACTGCTGGCGCACCGCTTCCTCATCGTCAAGGCTGCCGGTCACCGACGCCTTCTTGCGGTACATCAGCAGGTCGGGCAGCTTGCGCTCGCGATTGGACTTCAGCGCATCCTCGAACTCCCATTCCGTCCCGGTCACCGGCTTGCCGGACAGCGGCCCGGGGAACTTGTCGGGCGGCAAGGGGAACCCGAGGCGCGACCAGAGGATCACGACCACGATGTCGGTCTCGCGCGGCGGGGTGATCTTCTCCTGGAAATGGTGCGAGGCGACCAGCGGCTCGCGCTCCCAAAGCACGGGCTCGACCTGAAAGTGATAGGCAAACTCCCGGCTGAGACGCTGCACTACCCGCTCGGCGATCAGCCGTTCGGGTCGCACGTCGCTGGGCGACGAGATGAATACCCTCAGAACCCTGCTCATGGCCCCGCCCTCTCCGCGCAGGTCGTCCCTCTGAGCCTTCTAGGACGCAGCAGGGCGCAAGGCATCAGGGGTCGATCGGGCAATTGTCACGCCGCGGCTTCCCTCGACGGGATGGCCTGCGACAGCACGGATCCGATCTCGGAATAGACCGCAGCCACGCTGATCAGCTTCATGCAGACGTTGTCCGTGCAGGCCGTCTTGCGGTGATTGAATGCGGTTGCGCAAGGCGAGCACGCGAGTCCGGCGTACAGCGCGCGCGCAGTGCCCAATGGACCGTACAGCCTCGGCGTCTCCGGGCCGAACAGCACGATGGTCGGCAGGCCTGCCGCCGACGCGATATGCGCCGGCCCGGAGTCGTTTGTCACCATTACAGCCGCCAAGGCATAGAGCGCGGGCAAATCGGCCAGGCTTGTGAAGCCGGCAAGGGAAACGCAGCGCGGACTGTCCACGTCCGCAACCAGCCTCGCCGCCGTGTCCCGGTCACTTGGCGCGCCGGTCACCAGAACCGCGACATCGTCATGCTCCTGCAGAATCTTTCTTGCGAGCTCGCCGTAGCGCTCGATCGGCCAGCGCCGAACCGGAAGCAGATCCCCCGAGTTCGGGTTCAGCAGGACGAGCCGGTTCTTCGATAGCCCGTATCCGGGAACTAGCGCGCGCACCCGTTCGACCATGCTCTCGCGCGCGGCCAGGTCCGGCGGTGGAATGGAAAAGCGAAGCTCGGCGTCGGAGATCAGCGTTTTCGAGTAGGGTACGGTCGCTTCCCTGCTCAGCAATGCATTGACCAGCGAAATGAAGCCCTTCGCGATATGGATGTGCGGATTGTAGGTGACGCGATGCGTGAGCATTTCCCCCCGGTACAGTCCCTCGCTGTGGAAGCGGTGGAAGCCTACGGTGCGTTCGGCGCCGCAGCAGCCGGCGAGCAAGGCACTGAAGCGCGAGAACAGCTCGAGGTCGATCGCCGTATCGATCGCATTGCGCCGCGCCCAGGCAAGAAAGGCAAGAGTGTCGCGCGCGAAGTGTCCTGGCGAATCGATACGGATCTCGAAGACGTTGGCGGGCTGCACCATGCCCGTCAAGTCGACCGAAGCACGATTCGCACCGGACGTGAGAAAGAAGAGCTCCGCCTGAAGCTGGTCGCGCGCCTTGCGCATCGCGGGACCCGCGAGGACGGTGCTGCCGACCTCCGACAACCCGATGAACAGCACCCGGCGGACAGGGCGTGGCACCGCGCGACGAAAGAGCTTCGGGATTCGAATCACGGCGCTTGCCAATGCGCATACCGGCACACCAACCCAGAAGTCGATGTTGCGCGCCGTGTCTATGTTCATCGCATCCTCATGCCTCGATGTCTCATCGGACGGCAATGAGCCTCCCCCGGACCGATTATCTCATCGTCAGCTGCGAGCATGGCGGCAACCGCGCCCGCGCGCTTCCGCAGCCTTTTCTCCGCGGCACTTCTCGCCACGCACCGCGGCTACGACCCCGGCGCCCTCGCCGCGGCGCGCGACTTCGCCGCCGCCACCGGCGCGCCGCTGTTCTACTCGACCATCAGTCGCCTGCTCGTCGAACTCAACCGCCCGCTCGGTCACCCGCAGGTCTTTTCGGTTGCCTTTCCCGAGGCCACGCGCGCGGCGCTGCTTCGGCGCTACTACTTTCCGTACTGGAAAGCCGTCGAAGCGCGCGTGGCGCGCGCTTGCGGGTGCTGTACAACTGCCCCTATCGAGGCACCCACCCCGGCCTCGTCGACTCCCTGCGGAAAAAGTTGGGCCGCCGCTACGTCGGCATCCAGATCGAGATCAACCAGAAGTTCCCGCGCGATGATGCGCGCCGCTGGCGCGCGCTGCGTGCCGTTCTCGCAGACAGTTTTGATAGCATCTGGCGCACAAAGGAGGATCCCACGTGAAAGCTCTTCTGCGTCCGGCGGCACTGATCGGGGGATGGATGGTCCTGACCGCCGCGTACGCCTATTCCATCAGCTGCAACTCGTCCAAGGACGCGTGCACCGTGAGGTGCGATAACGGGCAAGTGGCGGGAACCATGTACTGGAACGGCAGCCGCTGGTCGGACGGAATCCGGTCAAGCACCGACAGGGACGAGCTGGCGAGGCAGATCGTAAGGGCCCAGGGAACCGCCTGCCGGTAGCGCGCTCGGGATCTGGAGCGGGTGATGGGAATCGAACCCACGTATTCAGCTTGGGAAGCTGATGTTCTGCCATTGAACTACACCCGCGCCGCGAAGCGATTATAGACTTCCCGGCATGAGAACCGTCTCGGACGAAATCATTCCGGCGCGCGCCGGCTGGAGCCGCGAGATCAAGCGCGGCCAGGTGCTGCGGCTGGTCGACCTCGAGGGCAAGCAGGCGGTGGATTTTCTCTGCTACAACGCGCGCGACCACGAGGATCGCTACGCCGCCGCCGACACGATGAAGATCAACGGCAACATCTTCCTCCGCAAGGGCACGGTGATCTACTCGGTGAATTGCAACCCGATGTTCACTATGGTCGAGGACACCTGCGGCTTCCACGACACCATCGGCGGCTGCTGCTCCTCGGCGCTCAACCGCAAGCGCTACGGCAGGCCGCAGGATCCCAACTGCCGGCAGAACTTCCTCGACCAGCTTGCGCGCCACGGCATGGGGCCGCGCGATATGGTGGCGAACATGAATTTCTTCATGTACGTGCCGGTCGGCGCCGACGGCGCCATGGACATGGGGCCGAGCATCTCCAAGCCGGGCGACTACGTGGACCTGCGCGCCGAGATTGAGGTGCTTGCGGTGGTTTCCAACTGCCCGCAGATGAACAACCCGGTCAACGACTACAACCCCACTGCGGTCCGGGCTATCGTCTACCAGCCCGAGGCATAATCCGGGGCATGATCCAGCGTGTGCTGTCCGCCCTGCTGGGCGTGCTGTTCCTGGTCCTGGTATTCGTGTTCACCTCGCTCCTCGTGGCGATGGTCCTGGCCGCCGGCCTGCTGCTGGCCGCGTGGGGCTGGTGGCGCTCGCGCAAGCGCGCCGGCCGGGTGATCGAAGGGGAATACCGTGTCGTTCGGGACACGAAGTATTATTTGAAGCCATGATCCAGGTGACGGTGAACGGCGCCGCGCACCGCTTCGAGCACCCGATCGGGGTGTCGGCGCTGCTCGCCACGCTGAAGCTCACGGGGAAGAAGGTTGCCGTGGAGCGCAACGGCGAGATCGTGCCGAAGAGCGCTCATGCCGACACGCTGCTCAGCGACGGCGATCGTCTTGAGATCGTGGTTGCTGTCGGAGGGGGTTGATCTTGAAAGACCCGTTGGTCATCGCCGGCAAGACCTACACCTCGCGGCTGCTCGTGGGCACCGGGAAGTACCGCGACTTCGCCCAGACGCGCGCCGCGGTCGAGGCCTCGGGCGCCGAGATCGTCACGGTGGCGATCCGCCGCACCAACATCGGCCAGAACGCGAACGAGCCGAGCCTGCTCGAGGCGCTGCCGCCGTCGAAATACACCTATCTGCCGAACAGCGCCGGCTGCTACAGCGGCGCGGATGCGGTGCGCACGCTGCGGCTCGCGCGCGAGCTGCTCGACGGGCACGACCTCGTCAAGCTCGAGGTGCTCGGCGACCCGCACACGCTCTACCCGAACATGCCGGAGACCCTGCAGGCCGCCGGCGAGCTGGTGAAGGAAGGCTTCAAGGTGATGGTGTACTGCTCCGACGACCCGATCCAGGCGCAGATGCTCGAGGCCGCCGGCTGCGTCGCGATCATGCCGCTCGCCTCGCTCATCGGCTCGGGCATGGGGATCCTCAACCCCTGGAACCTGCAGCTCGTGATGGAGAAGGTGAAGCTGCCGGTGCTGGTCGACGCCGGCGTCGGCACCGCGTCGGATGCCGCGATCGCGATGGAGCTCGGCTGCGACGGCGTGCTCATGAACACCGCGATCGCCGCGGCGCGCGACCCGGTAATGATGGCGCGCGCGATGAGGAAGGCGGTCGAGGCCGGCCGCGAGGCCTTCCTCGCCGGCCGCATGCCGAAGAAGCTCTACGCGGCGGCGCCGAGCTCGCCCACCGAAGGGAAGATCGCTCCGAAGGCCGCTTGAACCGGCCGATCCGCAGTTACGTTCTGCGCCAGGGCAGGACGACTCCCGCCCAGAAGCGCGCGCTGGACGAGCTGTTTCCGAAGTACGGCATTCCGTTTTCCGATCAGCCGATTTCCTCTTCCCGGCAACTCGTGCTCGAAATCGGCTCCGGCATGGGCGAGACCACGGTGGAGATCGCCAAGGCGCATCCCGAGACCGACTTCATCGCCGTCGAGGTCCACGGCCCCGGCGTCGGCAGCCTCCTGAATGCGATCGAGAAGGAGAAGCTCGCCAACGTGCGCGTCATCCGCCACGACGCGCTCGACGTCCTGGAGCACATGATCCCGGACGGCGCGCTGGCGGCGATCCACCTCTTCTTCCCCGATCCGTGGCCGAAGAAACGCCACCACAAGCGCCGTCTGGTGCAGCCGGGGTTCGCCGCCCTGGCGGCGCGCAAGCTCGCGCCCGGTGGCACGCTGCACGCGGCGACCGACTGGGCCGACTACGCCGAGCAGATCGCCGCGGTCCTTTCCGGGAATGACCTCTTCGAAGAATCGAAAAGCGGATTCGCCGAACGCCCGGTCACAAAATTCGAATCGCGCGGGCGGCGGCTGGGACACCCGGTGCGCGACCTGGTGTTTCGCCGGAAAGGAAGAGCTCGAGCAGCTCGTTGAGGAAGCGGCCGCCGCGCGCGCTCGGGCGGATGCGCTTCCAGTCGCGCTCGAGCAGGCCGCGTTTCTCGGCTTTTTCCAGCTGCCGCTGCACGCTGATGAGAGGCACGCCCGTACGCTCTTCGAAAAGCGCTGCGGGAAAACCCTCGACGAGGCGCAGAGCGTTCAGCATGAACTCGAACGGCAACTCGGAAACCGGGATGACGCGGTTTTCGACCGCCGCAGCGGCCTTCAGGTACTCGGCGGGCTGCTTCGCGCGCTCGTGCCGGGTGATGCGGTCGGGAAAGCTCAGCTTGCCGTGGGCGCCCGCGCCGATGCCGAGGTAGTCGCCGAACTCCCAGTAGTTGAGGTTGTGGCGGCAGCGATGCCCGGGTTTCGCGAACGCCGAGGTTTCGTAATGCTGGTATTGATTCAAAGTCTCTTCAATCATGACCTGCATGTCGGCGCAGAGGTCGTGCTCCGGCAATTGCGGCGGCTTGCTCCAGAACACCGTGTTCGGCTCGATGGTGAGCTGGTAGGCCGAGATGTGCGGCACGCCGCTGCGCGCGGCTTCCTCGATGTCGGCGCGCGCCATCGCCGCGTCCTGCCCCGGCAGGCCGTACATCAGGTCGATGTTGACGTTGTCGAAGCTCGCGCGCGCCGCTTCGATGGCGCGGCGCGCCTCGTCGGCAGAATGGATGCGCCCCAGCGCGGCGAGCATGCGCTCGTCGAAGCTCTGCACGCCGATCGAGATGCGGTTGACACCGGCTTCGCGAAAGCCGCGGAAACGCGCCGCCTCGACCGCGCCGGGATTCGCCTCCAGCGTGACCTCGGCGCCGGGCTCGAGCGTCAGGCGCGCGCGCACGCCGGCGAGCAGCGCATCGATCGAGGCCGGCGAGAACAGGCTCGGCGTGCCGCCGCCGATGAAGACGCTGGTGAGCCGGCGTCCCCAGACCGAAGGCAGCAGGCTTTCCAGGTCGGCGAGCAGGCGCTCGACGTACTCCCGCTGCGGCAGCTCTCCCGAGCGCTCGTGCGAGTTGAAGTCGCAGTACGGGCACTTGCGCACGCACCAGGGAACGTGCGCGTAGAGCGCGAGCGGCGGCAGCGCCGCGAGGCGCACCGCGCCGGGTTGCTCAAGAACCTTCACGCAGCAAACCTACCAGCTTCCGCAGCGCAATGCCCCGGTGGCTGATGCGGTTTTTGTCGGCAGGGTCGAGCTCTGCGGCCGTTTTTCCCAGCGAAGAAATCCAGAACAGAGGGTCGTAGCCGAAGCCGTTCGCCCCCCGGGGGGCGGGCGCGATCTCCCCGCGCCAGATGCCCTCCGCCACCAGCGGCCGGGGGTCCCCGGCGTGGCGCACCATGACCATCACGCAGCAATAGTAGGCGGCGCGCTCGCTTTTCAGACTGCGTAGAAGCTTCTCGTTGTTGCGGGCATCGCGTTCTTCGCGATTCCCATGGTGTCCTGCGTAGTAAGCCGAATGCACGCCGGGCTCGCCGCCGAGCGCCTCGACGCAAAGGCCCGAGTCGTCGGCGAGCGCGGGCAGCCCCGAGGCGCGGCTCGCATGCCGCGCCTTGGCGAGGGCGTTCTCGAGGAACGTGGCGTGCGGCTCGGCGGCCTCGGCGATGCCCAGCGCCGACTGCGGCACGAGCTCCACATCGTTCAGCAACGCGCCGATCTCCCGCAGCTTGCCCGGGTTCGAAGACGCCAGGACCAGCCTCACAGCAGGGATTTTTTCTGAAGTTGAACCAGCTCGGCGATGCCGCGGGCGGCGAGCGCGAGCAGCGCGTCGAGCTCGGCGCGCGCGAGGGGCTTGCCCTCGGCGGTGCCCTGCACCTCGACGAACTCGCCCGACCCGGTCATCACCACGTTCACGTCGCAGCCGCAGGCCGAGTCCTCGCCGTAGTCGAGGTCGAGCAGCGCCACCCCCCGGTGCATGCCCACCGAGATCGCGGCGACATGATCGCGGATCGGCCACGCCTGGAAGAGATTCTTTCCCTTCAAGAATGAAAAAGCGTCATGCAGAGCAATGAACGCACCGGTGATCGCGGCGGTGCGCGTGCCGCCGTCGGCCTGCAGGACGTCGCAGTCAACCTGGATGGTCCTCTGCCCGAGCGCCGCGAGGTCGACGACCGCGCGCAGCGAGCGGCCGATCAGGCGCTGGATCTCCTGCGTGCGCCCGGACTGCTTGCCGCGCGCGGCTTCGCGCTCGCTGCGCGTATTGGTCGAGCGCGGCAGCATGCCGTACTCGGCGCTCACCCAGCCGCGGCCGCTGTCCTTGAGGAACGGCGGCACGCGCTCCTCGACGCTCGCGGTGCACAGCACGCGCGTGTCGCCGAACTCCACCAGCACCGAGCCTTCGGCGTGCTTGGTGTAGCGGCGCTGGATGCGCACCGCGCGCAGCTCGTCGGAGCGCCTGCCGTGCGCTCTCACGCCGCGCCCTCTTCTTCCCAGGCCATCGCGACCGCCGAGACGTTGTCGCACTCCGGCCCGGCGTTCTTCTCGGCGAGCGCGGTGAGCTCGGGGATCGCCTCCACGAGCGGCCGCGCGAGGAGCGCGTGCATCATCTGGCGCGGCGTCAGCGGTCCCCAGAACCCGTCGGAGCACACGAGCATGATGTCGTCCTTCGCCAGGCGGGCGCCGGGCCCCGGCTCGATGCGCGGCGCCTGCAGGCCGCCGAGGCAGGCGAGCAGCCGGTTGCGGTGCGGATGGGTGGCGACCGCCTCCTCGCGGATGCGGCCCTCGTCGACCAGGCGCTGCACCACGGTGTGGTCGCGCGAGCGCGCCACGATCCGGCCCTTGCGCACGAGGTAGAAGCGGCAGTCGCCGACGTGCGCCCAGAACGCATGGCCGTCCTGCACCACGCAGGCGGCGATCACGGTGCGCGGGGTTTCCGGCAGGTCGCGCTTCTGCGCCTCGCGCAGGATCGCCGCGTGCCCGGCCGCGAGCGCGCGCGCGAAAAACTGCGGCGGATCCGACAGCGCCGGCCGGGCCTCGCCCTGGAAGGCGGCGCCGAGGATGTCGATCGCGATCTGCGCCGCGACCTCGCCGTGCTGGTGGCCGCCGAGGCCGTCGGCGACCGCCATCAGCACCGCGGCGCCCGTCGTCCAGCAGCCGATGCGGTCCTCGTTGACTTCGCGCGCGCCGACGCGGCTAGCCTGGACGAGGGTCGGGTTTTTCACCGAGGAGGGATTTCTGCAGTTCGAGCACGCTCTGGGGGCGCTGCAGGTGGCCGAGCCGCAGGCACCAGTCGACGATCTCGAGGAGCTCCGGCGCGTACTTGCCGGCGAACGCGCGGCTCGCCGGCACCACCAGGTCCCCGTCGAGCCGCTGGTTCGCCGGTTGCGGCGCGGCGCCGGCGAAGCAGGCATACATCGTCGCGCCGATCGAGTAGATGTCGCTCCAGGGGCCGAGCAGCTCGCGCTTGAGGTGCATCTCGGGCGGAGCGAAGCCCGGGGTGTATGTCGGCGGCAGCTTCACGCCTTCGGCCGACAGGATCTGGCGCGCGGCGCCGAAATCGATCAGCAGCGGCGTGCCGTCGTTGCGCAGGTAGACGTTGGCCGGCTTGATGTCGAGGTGCAGCAGCTTCTCCTTGTGCACCTCGCGCAGGCCGTCGAGCAGCTGGGCGAAGGTGTTGCGCACCCAGAGCTCCTCGAGCGCGCCGCGGCGGCTCTTGATGTGCGCCTCGAGCGTGCGGCCGCGCTCGTAGCGCATCACCAGGTAGACCGTCTCGTTGGCGCGGAAGAAATCGAGCACCCGCATCACGTTCGGATGCGACAGGCGCGCGAGCGCGCCCGCCTCCTCGAAGAAGCATTTCATCCCGGCGCGGAACCGGGCGAGGTCCTCCGGCGGCACCTGCGGGTGCTCGGCGCCGTTGACGCGCAGCGCGAGCGTCGAGGGCAGGTACTCCTTGATCGCCACCGGCGTCTCGTCCTGGTCGTGCGCGAGATAGACGAAGGAGAACCCGCCGGTGGCGAGCACGCGGAGGATGCGGTATTTCTGGAGCGCGGTGCCTTCGGGAAGCGGTTGGTTGGCTTGCGATGGCATCTACCCTATGATACGCCGCGCTTGTCACTCCCCGTCCAGAGCATGACCGGCTACGCGCTGGCCTCCGCCGGTTCTCCCCGAGGAACGCTCAGCCTGGAGCTGCGTTCGGTGAACGCGCGCTTCCTCGACCTGCAGTTCCGCGTCGCCGACGAGCTGCGCGCCCTCGAGCCGATGCTGCGCGAGGCGATCGGCGCGCGCCTGGCGCGCGGCAAGGTCGATTGCCGGCTTGCGCTGGCCGAAGGCGCGCCGGAAGGCGCCGCCCGCCTGAACGCGCAGGCGCTCGCCCGGCTGAAAGCCCTCGCCGACGCGGCGAGGAAGGCGGTGCCGGATGCGGCGCCGCTGCGGGTCGCCGATCTGCTGCGCTGGCCCGGGGTGGTGACCGACGAAGCGGACACGGAAAGCCTGCGCGCCGCGGCCGGCGAGCTGTGCCGCCGCGCGCTCGACGAGCTGGTCGCGGCGCGCGCGCGCGAGGGAGCGAAGCTCGCGGCAAGCATCCTGGAACGGATTCGGACCATGCAGCGGCAGGTGGAAAAAATCTCTCCGCTCGTGCCCGAGGCGCTGAAAGCCTACCAGGAAAAAATCAGCGAGCGGCTGCGCGAGGCGATCGGGTCGGCCGACGACGAGCGCCTCCGCACTGAAATCGCGCTGTTCGCCGCCAAGTCCGACGTCGACGAGGAGCTCGAGCGGTTGCGCGCGCACCTCGCCGAGGTCGAGCGGGTGCTCGGCGGCGGGGGCGCCGTCGGCAAGCGGCTCGACTTCATCGCGCAGGAGCTGAACCGCGAGGCGAACACGCTCGCCTCCAAGGCGCCGAGCGGCGCGATCTCGGACTGCGCGCTCGAGCTGAAGCTGCTGGTCGAGCAGATCCGCGAGCAGGCGCAGAACATTGAATAAGCCGAAGGGCAGGCTGTTCGTCCTCACCGCGCCGTCGGGCGCGGGCAAGACCTCGCTGATCGAGGCGCTGATGCGCGCCGACCCGAGCCTGGGGCTCTCGATCTCCTACACCACGCGAGCGCCGCGCCCCGGCGAGAGGGACGGCGTCGACTACCACTTCGTCGACGACCCGACCTTCCTCGGCATGCGCAGCCGCGGCGAGTTCCTCGAGAGCGCCGAGGTGCACGGCTACCGGTATGGCACTTCCAGAAAGGTCATTACGGAGGCATTGGAAAAAGGCGCAGATCTGATCCTCGAGATCGACTGGCAGGGCGCGCGCCAGGTGCGCGCGATCTACCCCGAATGCGTCGGCATCTTCATCCTGCCGCCGTCGGTGGAGGAGCTCGAGCGCCGCATGCGCGTGCGCGGGCAGGACGCCGAGGCCGTGATCCAGCGCCGGCTGGAGGCCGCCCGGGGCGAGATGGAGCACGCCGGCGAGTTCGATTACGCTATAATTAACAAAGACTTCGACACCGCCAGGCGCGAGCTGGCGGAGATCATCCAGAAAGAAAGATCCCGATCCCATGGCGCGCATCACCGTTGACGACTGCCTGAAGAGAATCTCCAACCGCTTCCAGCTCACGCTGGCGGCGACCTACCGCGCGCGCCAGCTCGGCGCCGGCGCCTCGCCCCTGGTCGAGCCGAACCGCGACAAGTCCACCGTGATCGCGCTGCGCGAGATCGCCTCGGGCAAGGTCGGCACCGAAGTGCTCAAGCGCAGCGCCATGCCGCCGACCCCGCCGCCCGGTTTGTAATAACACCGGGGTTAGGTAATCTGACCCCGTGGCGGCAACCGCACCCCTGCTCGAAGACAGCCGCTTCGGCTAC
>Ga0187893_10005567_pt1 | contig 22476 bp, 15 predicted proteins | sample MA1701074metaG_FD_139574 | JGI IMG/M metagenome (GOLD analysis project Ga0187893, IMG submission 139574) | White microbial mat communities from a basaltic lava cave in the Kipuka Kanohina Cave System on the Island of Hawaii, USA - MA170107-4 metaG ...
CTAAGTCTGATTTGAGCAACTGGCAGCTTAGCCTGTTTACCCGGACTGGTGACTTGCACCACGAGCCTGACCCAGCGATGATTCTCCGGACGGCCGGGCCAGTTGTCGCCGCTGATATATTGCGGCTCCTCTGAGGTCGCGGAGACGATGGAAGCGTTCCAGGTAGAAGTTTGAGTTAGTGCATGCTGGGTCAGCCCGAAAACCATGACTACGAATACAAGCAAGCGGTAAAGGTGTCCGATCCGCATTTCTTCTCCTCAGAGATGTTGGCACTCGCTGGGAATCAGTCAATAGTCTTTATTGCTTCGGCCCGGATTCTATAAGCGCTGAATCTTAACCGTCAACCGGATATTTTGCTTGTCGAAAAAAGGCAGGCATCGCAGTGCTCGACACGGTTCCCGGCATGTGGAATGATTAAAAGTTCCAACGACCGGTGGAGGTTCAATCTATGAGATTCGAGTTTTATCATCCAGAGATGGAAAACGTCCCCAAACTCTCGGTAGACGGCATTGTCGCCAACAGCGTTCACTTTTCGCATTGGGAAGGAAACGAAACTCCCGCTGAGGTTAAGGCCGACACATCCACTGAGATAGCGCTTAAGCTGGTTGGCTCCCCCAACAAAGAGGAGCTGATGCGCGGAATCAAATTGGTTACCAACAACCACTTCGATACGGACGGTGTACTGTCTGTATGGACTGTCCTCAACGTTTTCAACGGCGAACGAGCGTTGCCTTTGCATGACAAGTTAATCGCGGCCGCCGAAGCCGGGGACTTTTCTGAGTTTAGAAACGAAGAAGCGGTGCGGGCGAGTATCGTCATTCAGGGCTCGGACCAAGCCAGCGCGAACAATGACACGGGCTCGCCTCTGGCAGCTTCTCTCGCGGGTGAGGAGGTTGACGATGATGCCCGCGCATATCAGCTCGTGTTGCCTGAAGTTGAGCGGGTGCTGACCAAAACTAATGAATATGAGCCGCTGTGGCGCACCGGTTGGGAGCAAGTCGCGAAGGCAATTGAAAGCTTCGAGCGGGGCACTTCAAGGGTCGACGAACATCTGGATGCCGGAGTTTCGCTAATCACGCTGGCTCCGGAAGTCTTTAGCTCATCCGGCTTTAACCCGACTCGACACGCTGCGCCTTACACCGCGATTTCGTATTACGCGAAGGGCCGGCTTTTCCTGATAGCGACTCCTGTCCAGGATGGGTGGACATATCGAATCGATTACCCCTATTACTCCTGGGCTGAAACCGTCGTCCGGCCGCGCATTGAGCGTCAAGACTTTACTCCGCTGATTTCTCACTTGAATCAGATTGAGAAAAACCATTTCAGCCGTTGGAAGCTGGATGCTACCGAGATGACTTCAGCAGTGAAGTTTCTCGATGGAGGTGGCACTCTGGCTCCTTCAAAACTCGCCCCGGATGAAGTTCTCAATCTGGTACGAGCGGAGGTTTCGTCCAAAAGCGCCACGCTTGCAAAGTAGCACAGACTTTCTAGTTTTATGGGCGCGCGCGCTTATACTCATGCGCAAACTCAAGTCTTACACAATTATTATTCACCATTTACCATTTACCATTCACCATTTACCAATGCTTGATGTTGTAATCATTGGCGCGGGACCGGCCGGGATGGCCGCGGCTATGTGGTGCGACGAGCTTGGACTCGACACGCTGATCCTCGAGCAAAACGAAAGCATCGGCGGACAGCTCGCGACGATTTATGGTCCGATCGAGAATTATCCAGGTTTGCGCACCAGCGACGGTCGTGAATTCCTCGAACGGTTTGCCGATCAGCTCGACCACACCGGCTTTGATCAATGGACGAATGTGAAGATCGAAAATGTCGATCTTGCAGCCAAGCGAATTTTGCTGCGGAGCGGCGAAAAGCTACAATCGATCAGCATCGTTATTGCAACTGGCGTCACGCGCCGCCAGCTCGGAATCCCAGGTGAGAAAGAATTCGCGGGACGGGGAATCATTGAATCGGCGACGAGGGACCGCGACTTGTTTGCCGGAAAGGACGTATGCGTCATCGGAGGCGGCGATGCCGCAGCCGAAAATGCCCTGCTTTTAGCCGATGTCTGCCCAACCGTAACTCTCGTGCATCGCGGCGAGAAGCTAAGGGCGCGACGAGAGTTTGTAGAGCAAATGCGGACTAACCATTGCATCACGGTTTTTACTGAATCGATCGTCACGCGCATTCTCGGCAATGAGAGTTTGGAGGCTGTCGAGATCAGGCGAAAGGATGCGCTCAAGCCTTTTCAGATGGCCGTACGCGGGGTGCTGATTCGCATTGGAGTCGAACCAAACACAGACCTGTTTCGCGACCAAGTGCAGTTAGATGAGAAGGGCTACGTTGTAGTAAACAGTCAGCAGGAGACTTCGATACCAAACGTGTTTGCGATCGGAGATGTTTCAAACCCTCTTGCTCCAACCATCAGCGGCGCCACCGGTGCGGGCGCGACTGCGGCAAAGGTGATCGCCGCCAAACTGCTTACGCGGGCTGGCATCGGTCAGTCCTGATATTTGTTTATGGGCATGCAGATAAAAACACCTGCGGCAGACGAACCACTCCACCAGGCTCCCGCGTACACTAACGATCACATCGCCGCTTATCCGATCGAATACATTGCGGGAATTGATCTGTACAACGCCGGGGAATTTCATGCCGCCCATGACGCCTGGGAGGAACGTTGGATGGGCGAGGTTGGGCCGGACGAGAAACTCTTTCTCCAGGCGATGATTCAATCAGCGGTCGCATTTCATCATTTGGAAATCGGACGCCCGGGTGCGGCGCGGCGAATGCACCAGATGGCTAAGGAGAAGTTCGCCCGCTTAGGCCATCCAGTGTTCATGTCTCTCGACCTGGACGATTATCAAAAGCAGCTTGAGCGAGCGCTTTCCTGGCTTTGGGACGCACTCGATCCAAGAGAGTTGGAGCAGCCCGAGATCGTTCCGCCGAAGATCAAGCTTCTTCCCCATATCGATGAGTATGATTAGTGAACATCAGCCGTGCTGCTTAGAAACGTAAAGTTGTTTTTCCTGGCTTTCTGGCTTGGCGCGGCAGTTTTTTTCAGCGCCGTGGTCGCGCCTGGCGCGTTTTCAGTGTTGCGCGCCTTTGCTCTTCCCAACGCCAGTGAGATCGCAGGCACACTGGTTACCCGCACTCTCGCCATCGTTAATATCAGCGGGTTTGTGATAGGAGCGCTTTTGCTGGTTTTGGCTTTGATCTTTCGAAAGCATTTTGGACGCCGCACGGTCATGCTGGAAGTGTTCTCGGCTACCGTCCTCGCTTTTGCAACCGGCATTGGGGAGTGGGTGATTGCCGCCCGGATGCGCGCCCTGCGCATATCCATGGTACTGCCCATTGATCAGGTAAGTAGCGACGATGCGCGCCGGATGGCTTTTAACGATCTACACGGTTATTCCGTCACCGCGCTTGGAATTGCTATGATTGCGGCCTTGGTTGCGTTCGTTACCATCGCCTATCGCGCGCGATTAAATACCAACTGAACTGGCTGTTCAGGAAGGACTGCCCACGTGGAGATAATCGAAAACATTGATGTGTGGCGTAATCGGTACGCAGAATGGGTGAAAGAGCGGAGCGGCATTTCAAAAAACGGCGATGTAGAAGATTCATATCCGTTGGTGACGAATAGGCGAGCACCCTTTGTCCCAGCGCGGCGAGCGCTTTCTATGTTAAGTCTCGCTTTGATTTCTTCTGCCGGAGCCTACATCGACGGCACCGAACCTTTCGACGTTAACTCGGAAGGAGGAGACGTGGGCTTTCGAGAGATACCAACTGAAGTTGAAGGCGCCGATTTGCAATTTGCCGCGCGGGGCTACAACTCGGCCGCAGTCCTCGAGGATTTTAACGTTCAACTGCCCTTGGAGCGTCTGGCGGAATTCGAGGCCAATAGAATCATCGGTCAGCTCAATCCGGTCTTTTGGAGTTTCTGCGGCTTCATTCCCGACGCGGGCCGGTTGGTTGAAGAGATGCTTCCAAGGCTGACTGAGAGAGTCAAGAGATATGAGGTCCAGGCTGCTTTGTTGATACCGGCATCGCGCTTGTGCCATCAGTCGGTGTCGCTTGCCGCCCGCGCTCTGGAGCAAGCCGGTCTACCGACAATGATTTTATCCGTCGCTCGGGATGTGGTTGAAGATGTTCGTCCTCCGCGAGCCGCTTCCTATTATGGAGAAATCGGAAGCGTCGCCGGAAAACCAAACTGGCCCGAGCATCAACGCCGGATTCTCGACGAAGCCTTGCGGCTGATTGAGCCGATGGATCAACCCGGCATTTACCAACTCGCAGTCGACCTGGAAACTCAGGTTGAAAAGCAGCGCGGTGAAAGATAACGTCGGTTCTTAATCTTAGGATTTTAAATTCTCAAGTCTTGAAACTCAGACGGCGATCCTGGACTACCGGGGTGCTGCTTGAGGGCAATTAAAAGTGAGAGTTTCGCAAGGAAGCCCCGAGACGCCGCCGACTTCTGAAGTGGTGAAAAAGAAACCTACTTTAGCCACAGATTAACGCGGATGGCGCGGGTCAAAAACAATAGTCAAGGGCTTCTCGTGGTGATGAGCAAAAGCAAGCGGCAGGTTGTCTTAAGGATTTTATTCGTTTTTGATCAGTGTCATCCGCGTTAATCTGTGGCTAGTGTCTGAGTTTCCATAGCTTCTTCTGTCGGGGGTATTCGACTCTCAATTTTAAATGCACCCGGTGCTGCTTGAGGGCAGCGAAATCGAGGAAAAGCTGTAGATGTCACTATCACGTTTTTGCGACCCGAAATTGTATTTGAACCAAAAGTAATTCAGCGATCTGTCTTTAACCAACGACCCCTATGACCGCAATCAAGCGATCACTTCCTTTTGTTCTTGTCCTGTTTGCGGCAACGCTTCTCTATCTCCTCTTTTGGCCGGTTCCGATTTCACCCGCCTCGTGGACTCCTCCAGCACCTCCACCCTTAACGGGCGCCTACCAGCAAAACTCGAGGCTGGCCAATGTACAGCGGCTTTCTTTAGGCCCCGGCTTCGCACCCGAAGACGTGGCCTTCGATTCCAAAGGACGCATCTATGCCGGGCTCGATGACGGCCGGATCATCAGATTGCAGCCGGATGGGACTCAACCGGAAGTGTTTGCAGAAACGCACGGACGGCCCCTGGGCCTGAAGTTTGATCCCACCGGCAATCTGATCGTCGCCGATGCGAACAAGGGGCTTTTGGCAATCGATAGAGACGGTTCGATCACGACATTGACTACCGACGCTGAGGGTGTTGCTTTTCGGTGCACCAACGATCTCGACATTGGCGCCAACGGCACGATCTATTTCACCGACGCATCCAGCAAATTTCCCTTGTCGTCCTATAAGGTCGATATTATCGAGCATCAGCCCAACGGGCGTTTGCTCGCCTATGATCCGAAAGCCAAAGCAACGCGCGTTGTTTTAAGAGGCCTTCAGTTTGCAAACGGCGTGGCAGTCAGTCCCGATCAATCTTTCGTGCTGGTGGTTGAGACGGGCAAGTATCGAATCCATCGTGTTTGGCTGTCGGGTCAAAAACATTCGCAGGCAGAAATCTTCATCGAAAATTTGCCCGGATTCCCGGATGGCATCTCCTCTAACGGCAACGACAGGTTCTGGTTGGCTCTGGTAACGCCGCGCGACGCAACCCTGGACAGGTTGCTGCCTCATGCCTTCCTTAGAAAGGCTGTTTTGCGTCTGCCGGCGTTCCTTCAGCCGTCGGCAAAGCGCTACTCCTTCGTGTTGGGACTGGATGGGAACGGCCAGGTAGTCGAAAACCTTCAGCACGGTTCGAGCGAATGCTACGCGCAGATCGCGAATGTGGTCGAGCACGGCGGCTTTCTTTATTTTGGGAGTATTGGAGAGAGCGGGATCGGACGCATCGCCCACTGACACATTCCAGACCGACGGAGCGGCGGCTTCGAACGTAGGTTTATGGGCAACTCAGACTCCACAGCCAAGGGGTAAGGGAATCCTTACAAACCTCCTGTAAATTCGTGATTCTTGACTTTCTGATTCTGTGATTCTGGGTACACGCTAATCAAGTGTATACATCCTTTCCATTCGGCCCTTCGTGAATTGAACGATAAACGTGACAATTTCGTGACGCCCATCAGTCTCTGGATACTCAGTATGCACTCGTCCTGGATCGTTAAGTAGGCTTGAATCCCTCCCAAGCTATTCTGTGTCAACGTTTAGCGCCCCTTCTAGCTTGAACGTCAGCTTTGGCACAGGCTTTGACATAGAACCTTCACGAATACGTGGGAGTTAACCATCAATAAGCGGCCACTTAAACCGGTTTAACTGCCTCTTACCCAGGAGAATACGACGATGATCAGCCTGCTATCAGCGGCGACCTCGACACCGGAACATGTCTATACGACCGCCGACCTCGTGTCGGCGCTTATGTACAAGCTCTCTCCAGAACTAATCAACACCATCAATGCACTCGGAGTAGACGAGCGCTATTCTACTATTGAAAATTACCCTGATTTTCTCGCCGGCAAGCCGATGAAGGCTACCAGCTCAACGACTCAGTTGGGCGTGGAAGCGACGCGCCGGTGCATCGAGCAGTGGGACGGCGACCCTTCGAAAATCGGCCTCTTGATAGCCGCGACAAATACCCCCGATCAGATGCTGCCCTGTCTTGCTTCCGAAGTGATGGGACAAACTCATGGACTCTTATCACGCTCGTTGAGGACGGTCAGCATGCAGGCTCAGGGTTGCTCGGTGCTGCTGAAATCCATTGAAGTTGCGCAATGGTATCTCGCGGCGAACCCGGGCCGCATGGCAATGGTGCTGATGGCCGAGGCGCACACTCCTTACGTAGCGCCGCTCTTACGCAATGAGTATTACGGTTACCGCGAACTGCTGCGGCTAAGAAAAGATCAGCGCTTTGATGGGGCGCAGTTTGAACAACAAAGGCTCGATACCACATTCGTTATCCAATCAATGCTCTTCGGTGATGGTGCGGTCGCGCTCTTAGTCGGCAGCGAAGAAGGCAAGCCGGCCTTTGGACCAATCTCTCACTTAACCAATGAAGAAACCGAAGATGTAAATCTACTCACTATGACTCACCATAGCTCCCATTCACTTCTGAAAGGCAAGCCGCAGTATTTCATGCGGCCAAGCGTACCTGCCCGCGGCGCTCATTACGCGGTGACCACAATCAAGAGCGTTCTCGATCATCCTGATTCCCCCGTTTCCAATCTGCGCCAGGTGGACGACTGCCTGATCCATACCGGCAGCAAGAAGATTTTGGACGGCGTTTGCTCGCAACTGGATATCGATAGGGACTCGGTGAAAGTGCAGGGCTCTTACGAAGTACTAAAGAACTATGGAAATCTTTCCAGCGCTTCTACCGGGTTTATGCTGGCTGAGAAAACCGATTGGCACGGACCGGCGTTGGTAGTCGGCTTTGGGGTAGGGTTTGCCGCAAGCGCCGGCGTGATGAGCTTGAATTAAAAAATTGTCGGCTGTCAGCCAGAATCCGGCAAACGGGATTAGGCGCCGACATTCTCCAAAGGCTTTTGACCGATCACCTCAGCGATTGTCTGAGTTACTTGATCGAAGTCAAACGGTTTTCCAATGATTCCATTGACCAGTTTGTCCTCACCTGTTGGGGGTTCCGTTCCTGGCCCATAGCCGGTGACCAGCACAATGTTCATCTCAGGAGATCGCTTACGAATCGCCCGCGCGGTTTCCCAGCCATCCATTTCAGGCATCGCGAGATCCGTGAAGACCAGGTCAAAATCCGCGCTGGCCAGCTTCTGCACGGCCTCATGCCCGCTCTTGGCGATTGCAACCTTGTGATCCATTGTCTCGAGCATGTCCGCCAGCGTTTCCCGCACCGACTCTTCATCATCGATGACCAGGATCGAGAGCGGAGGACCGCTAACCGGAATTGGCAACGGGTCATTCACCGATGACGCAATTTCACATGCCGGGAGTTCGATGGTAAAGACAGTGCCGCGCCCTGATTCCGACTCTACACTGATAGAACCCTCGTGTCTCTCGATTATGCTGTAACTAACGGAAAGACCCAGGCCGGTGCCATGCGCACCTTTGGTGGTGAAGAAGGGTTCAAAGATCTTTTGCCGCGTGTCTTCCGGCATGCCCACCCCTGAGTCTGCAAATCGCAGTCGGAGTCCCTTTTCGTCGCGCACACAACTGATTGAGAGTTGGCCGCCACCCGGCATCGCATCAACTGCATTCACGATCAGGTTGACAAACACTTCGCGGAGCTCAGAAGCACTGCCGTAAGTCCGTTGACCCTTTGCGGCATCGAGCTCAACCTGATAGTCAAGTCCACGCAGACGTGCCTCGTTTTGCCAGCGGGTTCTGGTTATCTCAATAGCGTCAGTTAACAGGTCGCGAACATCGAGCATTTCGAACTCTTTTACCGGGGAAGTGCGAGCAAAAGTTTGAATGCGCCGGACGGTGGCGGCGGCGTCCTCGGCAGCCGTCTGAATAATATCGAGGTTGCGAACAAGAGCCTCATCCCGAGTCTGGCGGCGGAGTAATTGGGCGCGCCCCAGAATGGCCGCGAGTGAATTGTTGAAATCGTGGGCGACTCCCGACGCGAGTTGGCCCAGCGCGCGCAATTTATCCGCGCGGGCCGCTCGTTCGCGTTCTTCTTTCTGTTCGGTGATGTCGCGGGCGATACCTAACACGCCGGTGACCTGCCCATCGACAATCAGCGGTGCATTATCAACTCGCGCGTACCTTAAACGCGCGCCGGGCGCAAAATAGCGCACCTCGTACGTCTGCGCCTCCCCGTTCAAAGCTGCCTTGAGCTTTTCCGAGACCTGCTCACGGTCGCCTTCATAGATCACGTCGAGAAGCTGCCGGCCTATGAATGACTCGCGCTTATAACCAAGTCCGGCCAGCGTCGCGGTGTTACACCACTTCAACCGCCCGGTGGTGTCAACTGCATAGATCGACTCACGCGCGCTCTCGAGAATGTTAGTCAGCAATGTTTGGTGTTCACGAGCCACTGCCTGGACTTGGCGCAGCTCGGACAGATCTCTGGCCGTGCAAACCACGCCTACTGTTTTGTGGTTCTGGTCCACAATCGGTTCAATGGAAACGAGCAGAGGACGGTTGAGTTCCGTTGGGGTTATTTCTATCGTAACGCTTTGCGACTTTTCAATTGCTCGCTCGACCACACAGCTTTCCGACTCCGCGCTTGTTCTCAGGATGTCGCAGCATTTGCGACCCATCAAAACGCGTGGATGAGTGTGCTCCATGGCAGCGCCGGCGCGATTTACCCGTTTCAACAATCCGGAACTATCGAAAATGAATATGCCGTCAGACATCGCGTCAAAGGTTGTTTCCCACTCTTGCTTGCCGCGCGCAACCATCTCAAAGAGTTCTGCCTGGGCGATGCCAATGGCTAACCGCTCCGCGACCGCTTCCACCAGCGCCAATTCATCATCGGTCCAATGACGAACGCGGTCGGTTTGGTGGATGGAGATGACGCCCCGGAACTGACCTTTTACGATCAGGGGATAATCGATGAGCGAACGGAGATTTACCTGTCGCGCATAAGCGCGAATATGTGCGCCGTGCTCGGCCGGTTCCTCCAGGTAATTCCAGGCATCGTGAACAATGATTGGCTTCGAGGAATCCAACAAATACCTGCCAAAAGAATCTTCGTACCGAACATCGAGATGGCTGAGACTCTCGCCTCCCGGCGCCACGAACTCGTGCTTGAGCGTCGAAGTTGGATCGTCGGAATTGTAGAGATTGACGTTAACGCGCGAGGCGGAGAGTGCGTTTCCTAATTCTCGAGTGGCCGTGCTCAAAACTTCGGGTAAGCTCAGCGAGGCGCGAATTGCCATTGTCACACGGTTAACCAGGGCCTCTCGAATAGAAGTGCCTTCCGCCTTTTGATACAGCTTGGCCTGACGAATAGCAATTCCTGTCTGATCGGCAACCGCCTTGGCAAGCGCAATATCTGAGTCGCTCCAAAGTCGCAGCTCGCGCGTGGTGGAAAGCGCGAAGGCAGCCGGAACGTCGTCGCCGACTCTGATTGCAGCGTACATAATAGAGCGGACGCCGGCCTTACTAAGTATACGATCGTAGATGTCCGCGATGCGCGCGTCGTCGGCAGCATCATTGAATACGAGCACGCCATTCTTGCCAAGGGACTCGACCAGACCTTTTAAGTCCCCGAGGCTAAAGTCACTAGCGGCCGGCTGGACGCCCTCAGCATGGTACTCAGCCACATTCATAACGTGTTGAGCGCCATCGTCTTTCATGAAAAGGGAGCACCGGTCGACGTCGAGGTACGATCCCAGCTCGCGGACGGCGGTTTGGAAAATCTCGGAGCTGTCGAGCGAACAGCGGATAGCCTGCGAGATTCTATTGATCATAGCTTCGCGCTGCGCCTGTTGAGCCAAGGCTTCTTCGGCCCGCCGCCGCTCGGTGATATCGACACCCACGCCCGCCACAAACCTTTTACCCGACGCATCAGTCATCGGGAATTTAAAGACCAGCCAGTGATGCAGCAAACCATCCTCGGTGGGCACGGTCTCGACAATTTCCTGTGGCACGCCCGTCGCAAGAACCTGCAGGTCGTGATCGTGAGTTTTCTGCGCGGTCTCGGGAGGCAGCCAGGCAAAGCTAGTGCGTTCCCGAAGGAAGGTGAGAGGATAGCCAAACAAATCCTCAAATGGCTTGTTGACGTAAACGTAACGACCCTCCTCATCCTTCATGAATGCGATAGCCGGGCCGTTATCCATGAAGCTGTTAAAAAAAGCCTGGGTCTCACGCAAGGCTTCCTCAGAACGCTTACGCTCAGTCAAGTCTCGAGCGATGCCCTGCACGCCAACGGGTTTGCCTTCGCAAAGAATCACTCGAGTGCTAAGTTCCAGACGCACCCGATGGCCATCTTTCGCGGCAATCTCAAGCTCGTAAACGGTAGGAGCTTCACCGGCAGCCTTCTTGGTGATCATTTCACGTGCCAAGCCTAAATACTCCGGCGCGACCACCTGCGCAATATTCATGGTTAAAGCTTCGTCCGAGGTATAACCGGTGATCCTCTCGCCGGTTCTGTTGAGAGAAGTGAAGTTTCCCAATAAGTCATGCGTATAAATGATGTCGTTAGCATTCGCAAAGAGTTCGCGATACCGTTCTTCGTTCTCGCGAAGCGCACTCTCAGCCTTTTTGTTTTCAGTAATGTCGGTGGCAACGGCAATGACTCCAATGACACTGTTGTTTTCGTCAGTCAGTGGAGAATAGCGCGTATCAAATATGAGGCCCCCTAACTCAACCGCGGCAGAAAATGATTCTCCGGCCAAGGCTCGGCGAATGTTGTTCAACAAATCAGGAACGTCCCGGTAGAGTTCGAACACCGATTTGCCAACGACCTCTCCCGGACTCAGGCCCAGCGCCTTTAATCCCTCACCCTCCGACAAAGTGAAGATCCCATTTTGATCGATCGCGAAGAGCACCAAAGAAGCGCTGGCAACCAGAGTGCTCAGCCGGGACTCTGTCTGTTTGAGTGCTTGAAGAGCACGCGTGCGTTCAGTGATGTCGCGGATTACTGCCTGAACAAAGGGTTGCCCGCCAATAGTGATCGGAATTCCGGTCACCTCGACGTCGATCGTCTCACCATTTAGCCTGACGTGCTTCTGCTGACTCAGCGACGCTGGCTTGCTTAGGGCTTCTATTTCTCGTATCCGCCGACGCACCAGATCATGATCGTCAGGATGCACCACCTCAAGTATCGACCTGCCGATCAGTTCGTCGGCGCTTGAAGCCCCCCAGAGACGTTGGGCAGCCGGATTGACATAAACAAATTTGCCCCCCTTTTGGACCACGATCGCATCCGGTGAGAGCTCCACCAACTGCCGGTATCGCTGCTCGCTTTCCTTTAGTGCCTCTTCGGCCAGTTTCTGTTCCGTAATGTCGCGAACTACGCCACGAACCCCGGCGGGCTCTCCGTCACGATCGCGCTCGACCGTGATTACGCCCTCAAGATAGCGCAACTCACCTCGGGCATCTCTCAGACAGTGCAGCGAGCGTACCGGCGAATCAGAGTCACGATTCTTAGTCTTCGCCACATCTCTGGCCGCGGCTTCCACACCGATCAGATCACCAAGGTGGACGCCAATCAGCTCGGCAACCGGACGCCCAAAAAACTGAGCTCCGGCAGGGTTCATGCTCGTTATGAAACCATTCATGGTCCGGGTGTAGATTATGTCGGCGGCGTGCTCGACAATCTCCCGATAATGCTTTTCTAAGCGATGGCGCTCAGTCAGTCTCGCAACCTTGACCAGGAGGGCTTCGTGCCGAAACGGTATATCCAGGTAGTCGTCAGCGCCGGCGGTCAAGCCTTCGATGTTGTCGTCCGGCGACCTGCGAATTCCGCTCATTAGCAGAATCGGAATGCTCGAAGTTTTGGCGCCTTGCTTCAAGCGACGACACAACTCGATGCCATCGAGCACCGGCATTACAACATCGCTGACAACCAAATCGGGCTCGCAGGACAGGACGAGATTTAGCGCACTGCCACCATCTCTGGCAGCGCTCACTTCGTAATCTTCCTGTTCGAGCAGTTCGACCACCAGGTCGAGAGTCTTCTGGTCATCGTCAACTACAAGAACCCGGCGTCGTTCCGAAGAGGGTTTAGTCATAAGGCGCGCAAGTTAGCGAGCAGGACTATGAGAATTAAATCAGTCCTCGTTGAAAGGAATTGGCCGCACTCATCCGAGTGTTGAGTATTTCGGCGGCGACTAAAGTGAGGGGCCCGTGCCCACCAACCCGTTGCAAACCTCAGACTACGCCAAACAGGGCGAGTCAGCACCCTCACACGGCTGCCTAGTATAACAGCGTTGGGCGTCGTTTACCAACTAAATTGCTGACAAAAACTCGCAAATTTGGAGGATTTTGGAGATGGGATACTTAAGTCCAAACCCTATTTTTTGGTAGGTGACACTGGGCTGGCGGTTTTGGCAAAGTAGCCAGCCCGGTGGTTCAGCTTCAGTTGTTTTCGCAACTCCTCATTAACCACCTCTATCTGAATCCGGCGGTAAGAGCCGTCACGAGCTTTATTTGAAGGGGCATAAGCTACCAGGTACTGTTCACGCAGATCTCGCTGAATTTGGTTGAAGGCGTCACGAAGCTGTCTTTCACTGCGAGGGAAATAGGCCCGGCCGCCCGTCTGCTCGGCAAGCTTGCGAAGAGCTCCTTCGTTGACTCCAAAGGAGTAGCTATCTCCTATTCCGATAGTGTAGATGAGCGCATCTGCCTTCTGAGCGCGCTCGATGGCCTCACGCATTGATACCTGGCTAATGGTGTCCTCGCCGTCTGACAATAGGATGATTGCGCGCCTCGTGTTCTCGGCTGAGTCTTGCAGCAGTTCGTTGGAAGTGGCCCACACGGCATCCCAGATGGCCGTCGAGGCGGCCAGTGCTTGATTAGTGTCAGAGATGGGCGGGGTTCCTCCCACGACGATGCCACCGCCTATGTACCCTGAGGGAGGCACGAATTCGACGCGATCGATTGCGCGACGCAGCCGTTCAATACTGCCCGTAAAGCCCTGCTCCAAAGTAACTTCGCCGGTGAACGAAACGATCGCGGCCTCATCCTTTCCGGGTCGCAGTACCGCTTCAAGGAACGAACGCGCAGCGGCCTTTTCGTCCGGTAGCGTTCGCTCTTCGGAGGCACTGCAGTCAATGAGGATCGCAGTGGACAGCGGTATGTCCACATTTTGCTGAAAGGTAAAAATCTCCTGGGGCTGGTCGTTTTCCAGGATTCGGATGTCTTCCTTCTTGAGTGTACTGATGAATCGCTTGTGCTTGTCCGCGGCCGTGAAAAAGATATTCGTCAGATTTGTCTCGACGCGAACAACGTCGTCGGATTCCTGAGGAACTTCCTCTCCCGGACTCGTGGACGGAGTCGGTAATTTGGTTTCGACAGTGCGTCTTGGCCGGCTCTTGTCCTGGGAACTGACCGCATCCGGCCTCTCCTGAGCGACCAGCCGCTCTGACACCGTGACCGCTAAAGCCAGTGTGGCACAGAGCGCTAAACCGAAAATCAAGTTTTGAGTCTTGCGATCCAATTTTCTCCCAAAGACCTCACGGTCTGACAGCGTCGGCAATGGCTTTGTAGCCATGCTTCGTGCGCACTTTCAATCCACCTCGGCCATTAGTGAGTCTGACCTCAATACGCCTAAAGCTCCCATCGTAGCGATCGTTGGTTGGCTTGTAGGTCACCAGGTACTGGGCGCGAAGCTCTTTGTTGATCTTTGTAAACGAGCGCTCCAGCGCAAGCATGTCTCCAGTAAAAAAAGCCATGCCGCCGGTTTCTTCAGCGAGCTTTACCAGGTTACGATCAGTGCCGTCCTTAATTTCTCCCATCTCAACTCCAGGAACCGTTCCTGAAAGTCCCGCCTTGGTTGAGATCACGAAGATAGTAGTTTCGGTTCGCTGTGCAATGTCGATCGCGTCGCTCAAGTCGGCCCGACTGTAGGTGTCCTCGCCGTCGGTAATAACCACCACCACACGCCTCCCGGAAACTGAGCGAAGCTTCTCGTCGCAAAACTGCCAGATCGCATCGTAAAGCGCCGTTTGGGTCCCCAACTTCTTGACTCCAAACACGGCTCGATCGAGCAAATCAAGTTCATCTGTGAAGTCCTGCTTCAGATTCACCTCGTGATCAAAAGTTGCAAAGAGAACCCGATCCTTTCGCGGACGAACCACCGTCTGAATAAAATTCATTGCCGACTCTTGTTCAAACTTGAGCTTTCCCGCAGTCGATGGAGAGGTGTCCATTAATACCGCTACGTAGAGCGGAGAAGACTGACCCAAATCGTCTGAGAAGGTTTCAATCTGCTGCGGAAGCTTGTCCTCAATTACCATAAAGTCGTTCCGGGTCAACCCGGAAACGAACTGGCCTTTCTTATCCACCACGGTTATCGGGAGACGCACACGCCGGATGAAAGTGGTAATGGAATCAGGATCCTGGTCCAGCAGAGGCGTAGGGCTAGCTTTCGGTTTGGGCTGTTGCGCGTAAGTTGTAATCACGCCGCCAGATAATAAGCAGATCACAAAAATTGCCCGCAGCAAATTACAAAATGTTGAAAACGTCATATCGAGTTAATTTATAAACAACTTACTTGGATTGACCTGCTGATGACCTGCGCTTCGATGCCCTGGTAACCGGCACCCGTTGCCCCCTTCGAGACTCACACAGGCCGAAGTCGGGAACATCAAAACACACCCGAGAGCAACTACCAAGCATGGCGGTGTCCTAATTAGCAAGACGCGATGATACAATGAGCCGGCCCGGAAAAAAACCAACGCAACTGGCCACGTGGCGTAACCTTCCAATGCCCGATCCAACCAGCAACGTTTCTAACATGAGCACTCCGCCAACACCGGAGTTCATCGCTCATTATCGCATCTTGAAAAGACTGGGCAAGGGCGGAATGGGCGAAGTGTTTCTGGGTGAGGACACAAAACAGCACGGCCGCAAGGTTGCTGTCAAAGTGTTTCCTGCTGAATTAACGCAAGACGAGGGCCGGCTGCGGCGATTCAAGCAGGAAGCCAGGGCCATTCTCGCGCTCAACCACCCAAATATTCTGACAGTTTTCGAGATTGGCGAGACTGGCTCCCTATACTACATGGCGACTGAGTTTATTGAAGGTGAGACTCTGAGACACTATCTCTGGCGAAACACCCTCAAAGTCGACGAAGCGATCGGAATCGTTATTCAGGTCGCGATGGCTCTGGAGGCAGCTCATACTGCGGGCATCATTCACCGTGACATTAAGCCCGAAAATATCATGCTGCGGCCTGATCGATTTGCGCGCGACCGCCTGGTCAAGGTGCTGGATTTTGGTCTCGCAAAACTAACGGAGCGAGAGCCAATGGCTACCGATCCGGAAGCGGTGACTATGCCGATCGCCAACACGAACCCGGGTGCGATAATCGGAACCTCCGGCTATATGTCTCCCGAACAAGCTCAGGGAGATGTGATCGACACCCGCACGGATATTTTTAGTTTGGGAGTAGTACTTTACGAAATAGTCGCCGGCCAGGCTCCCTTTGCCGGGCCTACCGACAGCCATGTCAAAGTTTCAGTTCTCGATCACGATCCAATTCCACTGACACGCCATTCGGCAGAAGTTCCCCGCCAGTTAGAGAGGATCGTCTCAAAAGCGCTCGCCAAAGACCGCAGCAAGCGCTATCAGACCATTACCGACCTAAAACTCGATTTGGAACAGCTACGAGAAGAACTGACGATTTCCGGATCAGAGATTCGAGAAGATACCGTATTGGCGCCCGGAGTGCGTGTTACCAGGTCAACGGATCTTGGCACCCGAAGATCCGGAGCGGGTACAACAAGCGACACTGGCTCAATAGAATCCGCCTTCACGAGTCCCGGTTCCGCCCCCCTGTCAGCAATGAAGCGTCACCAAACGGTTGTTTGGGTCGTTTTCGCCGGCGTACTTCTGGCTCTCGTGGCCGGAGCAATCTACTTCAGGTATCTCCGGCCGTCGATCAGCTCAGTTGCTATCCTACCTTTCGCCAACGACAGCAACGATCCGAATGCTGAATATCTCTCTGATGGAATTACGGAAAGCATAATCAATAGCCTTTCGCAGATACCGAACCTGCGAGTCATGTCGCGTCCCGCCGTCTTCAGATTTAAAGGCCGCGATGTAGATCCACAGGAAGTGGGACGTAACTTGAACGTGGGTGCAGTACTAATGGGCCGGCTAGTCAAACTGGATGACCGCCTGATAATCAAAGCTGCCTTGATCGACGTTTCGGACGGATCGCAGCTTTGGGGCGCAGAATATAACAACGAGATGTCTGACATCCTGTCTGTTCAAGACGAGATCTCGCGCCGAATCTCTGAAAAGCTCAGAATCCGGTTGACGGGTGAAGACGAAGAAAAACTAGCGAAGAGACATACGAATGACGCTGAAGCCTACCAGCTCTATTTGAAGGGTCGCTATTTTTGGAACAAGCGAGGCGAAGAGGAGTTGCGCAACGGTATTAAATATTTCAAAGCCGCCGAAGAAAAAGATCCAACTTACGCCCTTGCCTTCTCAGGTCTGGCAGACTCCTACGCGCTGCTATGTGATATCGGAGTTGTGGCGCCGAACGAGGAGATGCCAAAAGCCAAGGCGGCAGCTCAAAAAGCTCTGGACATCGATCCGTCACTCGCCGAAGGATACACCTCGAGGGCCTTTGTAAAGCTGGCTTACGATTGGGACTGGCTGGGCGCCGAAGCAGACTTCAAACGCGCGCTGGAACTAAATCCCCAGTATCCCACGGCTCATCAATGGTACGCTTCGTACCTGGTGCAAATGGGTAAGTTCGAGCGCGCCCGCCGCGAGATCGAGCAGGCGCAGAAACTTGATCCGCTCTCGCCAATCATCAGCTCAAATGCCGGATTCTATTCGTACTTTGAACATCGGTACGACGAGGCCATCGAGCAATACCAGAAGACTCTTGAGATCGATCCGAACTTCTGGGTGGCGCGCCATTATCTGGGTCTTGCATACGCGCAGCAGGGAGCGCATGAACAGGCGATCAACGAACTCCGCGGCTTGCTGAAGTCTCCCGGTGAAGGACCGTTGAAAGAAGGTGTAGTTGAAGAAGATCCGGAGGTTGCTGCCTCTCTCGGTTTTGCTTACGCCAACGCCGGCCGGCACAGTGAAGCTCAGGCAATCTTAGAAAAGCTGGGTGCGCTCTCGCAGCGCCGGTACGTGTCCGGACTCTACCTGGCGATCGTCTACACCGGACTCAAGGATAAGGATCGCGCGATTGAATACTTAAATAAAGCCTTTGAAAGTCGTCATCCGGGACTTGTCTTGATAAGAGTAGACCCAATCTTCGATAGCCTCCGATCTGACGACCGCTTCAAGCGGCTCGTGCGACGTTTCGAACCCATTCCTTAATTTGCGGGCGGTTCAAAGAGTCGTTCGGGACTCCAGGATGGCAATCAACCGATCCAGTTCGAAAGGCATTGAGGCTTTGAATTCCATGAGTTGATCGGTTGTCGGATGGCGAAACGCTAGCTGTTCGGCATGAAGAAAATGCCTGCCGAGCTTGCGAATTCCGGCTTTCAATTCAGGGTCCCGGACGGTGTTGTCTCGGCCTCCTCCATAAACCTCATCACCGACCACCGGATATTTTAACCAGGAAAGATGTACTCGGATTTGATGAGTTCGTCCGGTCTTCAGCTCCACGTCAAGGAGTGTGAATGAATGATAACGGCACCTGACTCGGTAGAGCGTTAGAGCGGTCCGTCCCCCCCGAACCACGGCCATTCGAGTTCGGTTGTGGCGGTCGCGGCCAATTGGCTGATCGATGCGGCCACTCTCAGGCGCGACGATTCCATGAACGAGGGCGATGTAAGACTTGAAAACTTCACGCGCGCGAAACTGAGCCGCGAGCTTCTCATGCGCCGCTTCGTTTCTGGCAACCACCAGCAGTCCGGATGTGTCTTTATCCAGCCTGTGGACGATACCCGGTCTGGTATCGCCGGCCTGTGTTGACAGATGTTGGAAATGGTAGGCAAGCGCGTTTGCGAGCGTGCCGCTGCGAACACCCGCCGCCGGGTGGATAACGAGTCCGGCCGGCTTGTTCACGACGACCACAGCAGAGTCTTCGTAGACAATCTCCAGCGGGATGGGTTGGGGGACAAACTCTATCGTTGGCGAGGCTGTTAACTCGATCTCAACTTCGTCGTTAGCGCGAATCTTTTGCGATGGCTTGGCTTTGCGTCCGTTTACGAGGACATCTTCATCCTCGATCAGTTGTTGTAAACGCGCCCGGCTCCAGCCTTCAATCTGAGAAGCCAGATAAGAATCCAACCGCACGCCTGCATCGGCTGGCTCGACACGCAGAATCACGGTTTGATCGTCATCCATCCTGGCTATCCACAGATTACGCGGATTCCTCATTTAAGATCCGATAAAAGACAAAAACCTGCCGCATGCTTTTGCTCATCACCACGAGCGATTGCACCCGCGGCATGATTCCCAGGTCTGACTTAATAAAGAGAAAGCGGTGCGCGAAAAGATCCGCAAGAGGCCGGGATGAACAAGCTTTTAACTGTCGAATATCTTTAATTGTCCAGCGTGTGTGTAATCTGTAAAATCGGTGAATTGCCGGGGCTATTTCACCCGTTTACCCGCTCAAACTCTTGCATATATGAGACCAGTTTCTCGACGCCCGCGCGCGGGAAAGCATTGTAGATAGACGCGCGAATTCCACCTACCGAACGATGTCCTTTTAATCCATCGAGACCCTGCGCCGTCGCCTCGGCGGTAAACTTCTTCTCGAGTTCCTCGGACGGCAGCCGGTATGTCACGTTCATCATCGACCGCGAGTCGGGATCCGCATGGCCTCGATAAAACTCCGTCGAGTCAATTGCATCGTACAGCAGGCCCGCTTTTTCCTCGTTCTCCCGCTGCATCGCGGCGAGCCCACCCTTACCGCTGAGCCACTTGCACACCAGCCCCACGATGTAGATGCCCCAGGTGTTTGGCGTATTGTAAAGCGACTTGTTCTGAATGTGCGTGCGGTAATCGAGCATGGTGTGGAGGCCATCGGGGATTCGCTGCAGTAGATCGTCACGGATAATCACGAGTGTTACACCGCTAGGCCCCATGTTCTTTTGAGCGCCCGCATAAATGAGACCGTATTTCTCAACCGGGATCGGATGCGACAGAATGTCGGAAGAAGCGTCGGCAATCAAAGGAGCATCTACTTCGGGTTCCTGTTTCCATTGCACGCCCTCAATCGTCTCATTCGTAGTGATGTGAACGTATGTCGCCCGGGGGTCGAGATTGAGTTCGTCCTGTCCGGGAACTCTTGTGAAGCCGCCGTCCGCCATCGTGGCTGCAACGTTCACTGTGCCTGAACGCCTGGCTTCCTTCAGAGCCTTCTTTCCCCAACTTCCTGTGATCACGTAATCGGCGCTGCCCCCAGCCGGCAAAAAATTTATGGCGACCATGGAAAACTGCAGGCTCGCGCCGCCCTGGAGAAACAGCACGTGATAGTTGTCTGGCACACTCAGCAGCTCCCTGATACCCGTCTCAGCTTGATCGTAAATTTCGCCGAAAGTCTTCGAGCGATGACTAAGTTCCATCACTGACATTCCCACTCCGGGAAGACTCAACATATCGCGCTGCGCTTCTTCGAGAACAGGCACGGGCAGTACGGCCGGGCCGGCGCTGAAGTTAAAGATTCGATCAGCCATTCTTCCTCCATTGATCAGAGACTCTGTTGTCTGCATGTCTACTGTCCGCCTTTTGCCTCCTGATCTTTATTTCCATATTTCGATCGCAAGGCCCGGCCGGCGATTTTCGTCACGAGGTCACGAGGCGCCAATCGCTCAGCTTGGATCATTAACAAGTTTGTCCATCCTGAAACGACGTGACTCTTACCGCGCGCCAGTCCTCGCAGCGCTGTCTCAACCACCTCTTCCGGTGACTGGGAAACTCGCATCGGCGGTTTTTCAGTTTGGGCCGCCTCGAAAAAGTTTGTATCAGTAACTCCCGGGCATAGGGCCATCACATGGACTCCAAACTGCCGGTTCTCTTCCCAGAGCGCCTCCGAGAACGAGAGCACGAATGCTTTCGTGGCCGCGTAAGTAGCCATGTACGGCACCGGCTGAAACCCGGCGGTGGAAGCAACGTTGATGATCGTTCCCTGTTTGCGCGTCCGCATTGGCAGAAGAAAACGATAAGTCAACTCAACCACCGACCGGACGTTCAAGTCGATCATCGTCAGCTGTCGATCCAGTTGGAGACGGGTAAAGTCACCCATGGCGCCAAATCCGGCATTATTGATCAACATGTCGATGATCAGTCCGCGATTCTCTGTCTCTTCAAACAGTCGCTGCGGTGAATCAGCCTCGGTTAGATCGAGGGCCATGTGTTGGGCTCGAATGCTGTTGATGCGTCCCAACTCATTGCACAAAGTAACGAGCTTGTCTTCGGAGCGCGCAACCAGCAGAACATCATGCCCCATTGCGCCAAGCTTGCGCGCAAATGCTTCTCCAATGCCACTGGATGCGCCCGTGATGAGGGTGGTCTTCATATGAGGTTAGTCCAATTTCAACACATTCAGCTCAATGATGTGAGAATTCTCCTCTTGCAAACGATCGAGCGTCTGCTGTGTTGGGGCCTTGTCCAGGTTAATGCGAGCCACCGCCGCTTCCGCCCCTTCGAACACAATATTTTCCATTTCCTGCACATTGATCTGTTCCGCTTTAATCGCATCAAGCACGCTTGCCAGAACACCGGGCCGATCCAGATGGCGCACGACGAGACGATGCGTAGCCGGGGTCTGCAGCGCCAGATTCACAACATTGGGAACTTTGCCTGTGTCCCTAAACTCGCGAACTATCCGCACGGTTTCCGCGGCAATTGCCTCTTGCGCTTGATCCGTTGAGGCCCCAATGTGATGCGTGCCGTAAAGACCCTGATCGTTGATGATCGGGTCGGTAAAGTCGCCTGTGCTCGCGGCGGGCTCGGCGGCATAAACATCCAGGCCCGCCCGGATGCCGCGCGTCTTGATGGCCTGCGCGAGGGCGGATTGATCCACCACTTCACCACGGGAAGTATTGATGAAGCATGCTCCTTCACGCATCCGGTCGAAAAATTCGGCGCCGATGAAGGCTTTGGTGTCCGGCTTTAACGCAAGATGCACGCTGATGATGTCCGCCTGCCCCGCAACCTCCGTGGCGCTGCTTTGATACTCGATTCCTAATTCATCGGCTCGTTCAGGGGTAAGACTGCGGCTCCAGGCAATTACCGGCATTCCAAAAGCGCGTGCTCGCGGAATCATTTCCTGGCCAATCTTTCCCACCCCGATGAGGCCGAGGGTGCGGCCATACAGGCCGCGAGCCTTAGAATATTCTTTCTTATTCCACTGACCCTGCCGCAAGCTGATGACGTTATCCACAATCCGGCGATCGAGAGCGAGAATCAGCGCAAAGGCCAACTCTGCCACTGCAATCGAATTCTTCCCGGGACAATTTGCCACGTAGATGCCTCGCCTGGACGCTGCGGCCACATCAATTGTGTTAAAGCCGGCGCCCGCTCTCACCACCAGCTTAACAGGTCCAGCGTCGAGCATGGGCTCAGTTACTTTGGTCGATCGCACGACGACGACATCGGGCTTGGTCTCATCAATAGCCTTAACCAGCGCCTGGTCCTTCAAGTCCGGCTGATACGAAATATCGCAACCAATGGCTTGTAAGCCATCGCGTCCAGACTGTTCGAATTTATCGGCGATTAGAACAAGCATAGGATCATTTTCGATTGCCGATTGCCGATTTTAGATCTCGTGCTGGCTGAATCCAATTTCTAGTGTAGTGTCTCTCAATCGACTAGACAGAGTTCCATTTGTGCGTTTTCGGGTATTTAGTGGATCGTGCTCCGTTTCCAAAGAGGAGCGATCCACCAAAACACACCAAAAACCACGAAA
>Ga0187893_10005569_pt1 | contig 22472 bp, 15 predicted proteins | sample MA1701074metaG_FD_139574 | JGI IMG/M metagenome (GOLD analysis project Ga0187893, IMG submission 139574) | White microbial mat communities from a basaltic lava cave in the Kipuka Kanohina Cave System on the Island of Hawaii, USA - MA170107-4 metaG ...
ACCGAATTTGCTATTCTGGGTCATGGCCAATCTCCTTATTCATTGGGCGCTTCAGCCCGTGAGTTAGTTACTGGAGACCTTATCGGTACTCCGCGAGATTGGCCTTCTCATACCATCTACCCAATCTGACTCCTTTGTCGTGGTATCTCCGTTGTCGCAGCGCATTCCCAAAAAGCCGCTTTCGAGTATCGATCTTGCCGCTCTGATTCCTTTTTACTTAATGGACGACGAAGAGACGCATCTTGAGCATGGCATTGCCTTGTTCAATTCCGGAAAGTTCTGGGAAGCACATGAGGCCTGGGAGGAAATTTGGAAGAACCATCCTGAGGATGGGCGCTTCTTCATACAGGGGTTGATCCAACTGGCGGCCGCGTATCACCAACTCGGAAAGAAGGTTTATCGCGGTGTCGTCATTCATCTCAAACAGGCGCAGGAGCGATTGAAGCTTTTTCCGTCCGATTTTCTGGGCATCAATGTTCCGCCGGTTCTGCAGGTGATCGATGATTCGCTGGCTGCTATTGAATCGCGATCTAGCTTAGTCGAAGTGGACTGGGCCGCCCTGGAAGTTGCGCGGATTCAGCGGCGCTAGTATGAACCGCCGTCCCCGTGCAGCTGTGAAACAAGTCAATGGTAGGGACGCGCTGCTGCCCGTCCGCGGACGGTAGGCCAACACGGACGCGGAGCACCGCGTCCCTACCGGATCACGTCTACGACTAGCGGAATTCTTTTTCCCTTTGTTAAGGGGACTTGGCTTGAATTGTCCCCATACCAACGGGGTCTTTTGGCTATAATACCGGGCCGAGGTTTCCGCCCGCTGTGCTACTCATCACTGAGCGGGAACGTAATTCATTAACGCTGGGAGCGCTCGTCCACAATGAAACCGAAAACGATGTTCGAAAAAATCTGGGAATCTCATGTTGTGCATGAGGAACCCAGAAAACCCTCTCTCATCTATATCGATCGCCACCTCGTACACGAAGTCACTTCACCACAGGCTTTCGAAAGCTTGCGACTGTCCGGGCGAAAAGTGAGACGCCCCGAGTTGACCTTTGCCACGATGGACCACAACGTCCCGACAACTTTGCGCGGGTTGCCCATTACCGATCCGATATCGGCGCAACAAATTGAAACACTACGGACGAATTGCCGGGAGTTTGGAGTGACGCTCTTTGACCTGGATAGTCCGGAGCAGGGAATCGTTCACGTCATTGGACCGGAGCTCGGTGTTACGCTCCCGGGTGTGACGCTAGTCTGCGGTGACAGTCACACTTCGACGCACGGGGCCTTTGGCGCTTTAGCCTTCGGGATTGGCACCAGCGAGGTCGAGCACGTTCTGGCCACACAGTGCTTGCTTCAGGAACAACCAAAGACTTTTTTGATTGAAGTGAATGGGCAGTGTCCTTACGGCGTTGAGGCCAAGGACATCATTCTTTCGATTATCGGGCGGATTGGCACAGGCGGCGGAACCGGCAGCGTTGTGGAATATGCCGGCGATACGATCCGCGGGCTCAGCGTGGAAGAACGCATGACCGTCTGCAACATGTCGATTGAAGGAGGCGCTCGCGCCGGAATGATTGCGCCGGACGAGAAGACTTTTGCCTATCTACGCGGCCGGAAGTATGCGCCCAAGGATTTCGACGCCGCTGTCGCGCGCTGGAAGAATCTTCCTAGCGATGCGGGAGCGGTGTTTGACCGTACGCTACAGATCGACGCGGCCGCGCTGACTCCTCAGGTCACTTGGGGAACGAACCCCGGCCAGGTTGTGGCCGTTGATTCTCGTGTCCCGAGCCCGGCTGATTTTGTTGACTTGAATGATCGCAAGTCGGCTGAACGCGCGCTGGAATACATGGGGTTGAAGGCAGGCACCCCGATTTCAGATGTGGCGGTGGAACGTGTCTTCATTGGCTCTTGTACCAACTCCCGCATCGAGGACCTGCGTGTAGCCGCGCAGTTCGTTCGCGGCAAAAAGGTTTCGTCGAGAGTTTATGCCATGGTGGTGCCCGGCTCGCAACCGGTGAAGAAAAAGGCAGAGGAAGAAGGCCTGGACCGCATCTTCAAAGAGGCTGGCTTCGATTGGCGGGAGTCCGGCTGTTCGATGTGCCTGGGAATGAATCCGGACATCCTGAAGCCAGGTGAACGCTGCGCCTCGACTTCCAATCGGAACTTCGAGGGACGGCAGGGAAAAGGTGGCAGGACGCATCTTGTCAGCCCGATCATGGCGGCAGCAGCGGCCATCGAAGGTCACTTTGTGGACGTACGGCAGTATCGAACAAACTAGGCGAAAGGCGAAAGTTCTTGTTTTCGTTTTTCGCCTGCCTTACTCCGGAGCGATGATGGAACCATTTACCAAGCTTAAAGGCATTGTAACTTTGCTGGATCTACCCAACGTGGATACGGACCAGATTATTCCCAAGCAGTTCCTGAAACGGATAGAGCGGACAGGATTCGGACAATACCTCTTCTACGATTGGCGGTTTCTGGATGGACGGGAGCTCAATCCGGATTTCGAAATGAATCAGGCACGCTATCGTGGTGCCCGGATTCTGGTGACGCGCGCCAACTTTGGATGTGGTTCGTCGCGCGAGCATGCGCCGTGGTCTCTTGAGGATTACGGTTTCCGTTGCATTGTTGCTCCGTCGTTCGCCGACATCTTCTACAACAATTGCTTCAAGAACGGCATGCTGCCCGTGCAGCTTCAGGAAGAGCAAGTCGAGCACATCTTCCAGCGCGTTCGTCAAACCCCGGGCTACGAACTCACCGTCGATCTCACCGATCAGACCATTCAATCAGAGAACGGACTGAAATTTCGATTTGAAGTGGATGGTTTTCGCCGCCATTGTCTAGTGAACGGACTCGACGACATTGGATTGACGCTACAGTATGAGGAGAAGATCAGCGAGTTTGAGAAGCGAGCGGCTGGGTGAAGACGAAGGCTGGTGCCCAGGGACGGAGTTGAACCGCCGACGCCAGCCTTTTCAGGGCTGCGCTCTACCGCCTGAGCTACCTGGGCACTCAGGCTTTCCTTGCAGAAAGCCCACGCAGTATAGAGAAGAGCCTTTCCGTTTTCAATCGATTTCTGGCATCTGAAAAGCTACGAGCAGCGGATGAATTGGTGTTCGCGCGCTGAAGAATTTCGTGAGAAGCGGACGAGGCGATTGAATTCCAGTCTGACATCACACCTCCTCGTTTCTATGTCCCAACTCACAGCGTCGTCGGCAGAGAGCGACACATCGATATCTTTGAGACGCTGGAGACAGCGCGACAGGCCGATCTTGGCGTATGGACTGATGTTGCTCGCAGCGGTCAGCCTGGTTTTGAACTACTTCATCAAGTTCCCCACACTCCCCGATGAAGCTGCCGTGAGTTTTCGCTTGTATCGTGACAAGAGACTGCCGCTGGAAATCGAGACCAATGACGCCAGGAAGTTGGCATGGTATTTTGAAGCGAGTGCAGTGCCTTTCCCGGCGGAGATCCTGGATCCGGCCGCGTACACATTGCAGGGCGGACGTGTGCATCGCGTACTGAATCGCAGAACTAGTTGGACTGCGTATCAAGGCCCAGAAAACAGCCAATTCGTCCTTCAAGCGTACAGGGGCGGTATCGAAGAGCTGCCTGCTGCTACTGAGATCCGTTGGAAAGGAGGCCGGAGCTTCCACATTTATTTGCGGCAGGGGACAACGATTGTCTTCTGGCAGGAGAAGGATCTGTGCTGGGCGCTAATTTCCGATGTCGATCCAGAAGAAGCGATTCGTCTTGCTCACGCCAGCGCGAGTTGATTGCGGCAGGCGTTTGCAGAGACTTGGCTGTGCCTGGTGTGCAGATTTCCCAACTCGTGTCATCATTAGATTGTCGTAGAGCTTAAGCAGATCGGGGCGCGAGCGGGCTGTGCGCCTCGTGGTTCCAGCGCGCATTTGGTGATTGCTCGTCGTAAAAAGACGCGCTGAATTGTCGAAGTAAGGTAGAGCAGTGAGGCCGTCTGTAGATAATGGTTGTTGGGTTGCCTGTATTTCTTGCAGGACCCTCCCTATTGTTCCCTTGGTTCTCTATGAAACAAAGATACTACTTGTTGATCGTGAGCTTCTTGTTACTCGGGTTTACCAGCTTGTGTTGGAACCGAGCAATGTCGGCTCAGCAAACGAGTGCGGCGGCGACCGCCAACGTTGACTTTCAACGCCAGGTTCGCCCGATTCTCTCCGACAACTGCTTTCATTGCCACGGGCCGGACGAGGCCACGCGCATGGTAAGCCTTCGCCTGGACACCCAGGAAGGCGCGTTTGAAAAGCGCGAGAGCGGTTCGGTGATTGTGCCCGGCAATCCGAATGGGAGCCTGCTGTATCAGCGAATCACTGCAAAGGATCCGGCCCAACGCATGCCGCCTGAGGCTTCGCACAAGGTACTGACTGACGACCAGAAACGGATCTTGAAAGAGTGGATCGAGCAAGGGGCAGCATGGAAGCAGCACTGGTCGTTTGTTCCTGTAACTCGGCCACTAGTGCCGGGGGTCAAAGCCCAGACTTGGGTAAAGGGCCCAATCGATGCATTCATCCTGGCCAAGCTGGAGGCATCGGGATTGGCGCCCGCAGATGGGGCTGACAAGCGCACTCTGATTCGACGCGTTTCACTGGACCTTACCGGCCTGCCGCCCGAACCGGCCGAAGTCGAGTCGTTTCTAGAGGACGATTCCAAGAATGCGTACGAAAAGCTGGTGGACAGGCTGTTGGCTTCAAAACGCTGGGGCGAGCATCGCGCACGTTATTGGCTTGACGCTGCGCGCTACGCCGACACGCATGGAGTCCACGTCGACAATTATCGCGAGATGTGGCCTTATCGCGACTGGGTGATCGATGCCTTCAACCGTAATCTTTCATTTGACCGTTTCACGGTTGAGCAGCTTGCCGGCGATCTGCTGCCGAATCGCACGTTTGACCAACAGATTGCTTCAGGCTTTCACCGATGCAATGTGACGACGAACGAAGGCGGCGTCATTCCCGAAGAAGTTGATGCGATCTATGCCAAAGACCGCGTGGATACAACCGGGGCCGTTTGGCTCGGACTGACCGTGGGTTGTGCTACTTGTCACGACCATAAGTTCGATCCGATTTCTTCAAAGGATTTCTATTCACTCGCTGCCTTCTTCCGCAACACCACTCAGCCCACCATGGATGGCAACATCTCGGATACGCCTCCGATCGTGGTAGTGCCGCGCCTTGAGGATCGAGCTCGGTGGGAACGCTTGAACCGGGAGACAGAAGAGGCCCGGAACCGGATGGAGCACGCCCGTCGTGAGGAAGGTGGTGGATTTCGCAAGTGGCTAAAGTCGGATGCCAGGCAAAGGCTTGACACTCCACTCGATACTGCATCAGAGCTGCTCGCGCTTGAACTTGCCAGCGACGTCAAGGCGAAGCAGGCGGGACAAAGCCGGAGCGTGTCGCTGCCCGAAGGAATCACAGTGGGTGAAGGTGCAACACTCACGGCTCGGGGATTGCACTTTGCGGCGAATGCCAAGCTGGAACTGGCAAACCTCGACTACTTCGCGTCGGATAAACCGTTTTCCCTGGCAGTGTGGATGTACCAGCCGAAGCGCGAAGATAACATCACCATCGTCAGCCAGTCTGATCCAAAGGAGAAAGGTCGAGGTTGGGCTCTGGAAGTCAACTCCCGACAGCCCTCCTTCAAGCTTGTGGGTGATGAGGGCAAGGGGTTGCGCGTTAGTGCGGGTTTCTTTGAACAGTTTAAGGTCGGCACCTGGAACCACCTGCTTGTGACCTATGACGGCAGCCGCCAGCCCGCAGGACTTGTTCTATTTCTCAATGGGAAGAAGAGTGGAGTGCAGATCGGTGACCAGGCAGAGCCGCTGAAAGGGGAGATTCGGACAGCGGCTCCACTGCGCTTCGGCAGCGAAGGCACGCGATTTTTTCAGGGTGGCGCAATCCATGATTTCCGGGCGTTCAACCGTGTGCTGACAGAAGAAGAAGCTCGTCTGGTCTCACTCTGGTCAACCATAGTAGGAGCCCTCCGAAGACCGGCCGAGCAGCTGACTCCCCCGGAACGCGAAGCGCTTCATGCCTATTTCTTGAACCATCGGGATTCCAGCTATCGAAAGCTGGCAGCGAAGCTTCATCAGTTTGCTGGCGAGCGCCGTCAGATTCGCCAACGCGGATCGGTCACACTGGTCATGGAGGAGCGGCCGGGTTCCAAGCCAGTGGCCAATATCCTATACCGTGGCCAGTATGACCAGCCGCGTGAGCAGGTGGAGCCCAATGTTCCCGCTGCGTTGCCACCATTGCCGGCCTCATTTCCCAGAAACCGCTTGGGATTGGCGCGCTGGCTGGTAGAGCCAGCCAACCCATTGATGGCGCGCGTTACCGTGAATCGATTCTGGCAGGAGATTTTCGGTACCGGCATTGTGAAGACAAGTGAGGACTTTGGTTCGCAAGGACAGCCTCCCACACATCCGGAATTACTCGACTGGTTGTCGGCAGAATTTCGCGAGTCCGGTTGGGACGTGAAGCGGTTGTTCAGGCTCATGGTCACTTCGGCGGCCTACCAACAGTCAGCCTTCGCCAGCGACGATAAGCTGCGGGCCGATCCAGACAATCGCCTGATCTCGCGGGGGCCGCGTTTCCGGATGGAAGGCGAAATGGTGCGCGACTATGCGCTTTGGGCTAGCGGCTTGTTGACCTCGAAGATTGGCGGTCCAAGCGTGAAACCTTACCAGCCGGACGGCATCTGGGAAGCGGTTGCGATGGAGGGAAGTAACACGCGGTTCTACAAGCGTGACACGGGCGACAAGCTTTATCGCCGCAGCCTCTACACATTCTGGAAAAGGAGTGCTCCACCGGCTTCAATGGACATCTTCAACGCTCCCACACGCGAGAGCTGTACGGTGCGCCGTGAAAGGACCAACACTCCGCTCCAGGCACTTGTGACGCTGAATGACCCTCAGTTTGTTGAGGCCGCCCGCCATCTTGCCCATCGCGCCTTTCAGGAAGGACACGGTTACTTCGACCGGCAGCTCGACTACATGACTTTACGTTTGCTGTCGCGGACACTCCAACCAACTGAGCGCGTGATTGTGACGCGGGCCTACCAGGACTTCCGCGCTTACTATGCGTCGCATCCGGAGGATGCCACGAAGCTGCTATCGGTTGGAGAAACAAAGCCTGAGGAAGGTCTGGCAACAGTGGATTCCGCTGCGCTGACCATGGTGGCGAACCAAATCATGAACCTGGACGAAGTACTGAACAAGTGAATTTGCTCCAGACGTGAAGCGGCTCCAAAGTGGGAGCCAGCCTTCAGACGAGCCTCAACAACCTCTCGTCGAGGACGAGCACGAGAACGACGGCGAGAGCGATCTTTGATGGAGAACCCATGCATCCTTTTGATGAAGCAATCGTAACGGAAACCCGGCGGCAGTTTTTTGGAAAAGCGGCCCGGGGATTAGGTGTGGCAGCGCTGGCGAGCTTGCTCGACAAGGGACATGTTATCGGCGACATCTTAAAGGCGGCTCCTGGAAGCTCTCTCCCAGGGTTACCACACTTTGCTCCGAAGGCGAAGAGGGCCATCTACCTGCACATGGTCGGGGCGCCCCCGCAGATGGATTTGTTCGACTACAAACCGGGCCTCAAGGATTGGTTCGATAGGGATCTTCCCGATTCTGTTCGCCGTGGCCAGCGACTGACGACTATGACCTCCGGCCAGACGCGCTTCCCTATTGCGCCATCCGTTTTCAAGTTTCAACAACACGGCCAAAGCGGAGCCTGGGTTTCAGAGTTGCTCCCACATACGGCGAAAATGGTGGACGATCTTGCGATCATCCGTTCCGTTCACACGGAAGCCATCAACCACGAGCCCGCCATAACCTTCATACAAACAGGCAACATGATTGCCGGCAAACCCTGCATGGGTGCTTGGATCGCCTACGGACTTGGTAGCTTGAATCAGGATTTGCCGACGTTCGTGGTTCTCAATGCCAGCCACTCGCATCCAAAAGCCAACGTTCAGGCGATCTCCGCCCGCCTGTGGAGTGCCGGATTTCTATCGGCGCAGTATGCCGGGGTGGCCCTGCGTTCAGGCGGGGATCCAGTTCTCTACATCAACAATCCCGATGGCGTTCCCTCCCAGATTCGCCGCTGCATGCTGGACGCGCTGGGTGAGTTGAATCGAATCGAACATGAGAAAGTTCGTGACCCTGAGACACTAGTCCGAGTCGCTCAATTCGAAATGGCGTTTCGCATGCAGTCGTCAGTTCCGGAACTTACGGATTTGTCCAGAGAACCCGAGAGTACTTACAAGTTGTACGGCGAAGATGCCCGTAAGGGAGGCACGTTTGCTCACAGTTGCTTGATGGCTCGTCGCCTCGTTGAGCGAGATGTGCGTTTTGTACAGATCTATCACCGGGGCTGGGACGTTCACGGCAGTCTGCCCGAGGTTCTCCCCAGTCAGTGTCGGGATGTGGATCAGGCTTGCTGGGCGCTCGTGCAGGACCTGAAGTCACGGGGGCTTCTGGATAGTACCTTGGTGATTTGGGGCGGGGAATTCGGTCGAACGGTCTATTCACAAGGAAAGCTGACCCCAACCGACCATGGCCGCGATCATCATCCTCGTTGCTTCAGTCTTTGGATGGCTGGTGGAGGAGTCAAAGGGGGAACCGTTCACGGCGAAACGGACGATTTCTCCTACAACATTGTTCGCGATCCCGTTCATGTTCGTGATTTTCAGGCGACAATCCTCAGTCTGTTTGGCATCAATCACGAGAAGTTTACCTACAAATACCAGGGACTCGACCAGCGCTTGACCGGCGTCGAACCTGCGACACCGGTGAAAGCCCTTGTGACCTAGGGTTGAGCGGAGGCCCCGGTCTTCGCGACAATTTTTCGCATCGAAATCTTTCGCAAGCCTGCGCGCGTCCGCCATGTGGCGAGGCCGAAAGGTCGGGATAGTTCCACCTCGGGCCGGATGCTGATCTTGCGGCCGGCCAGTTCTTGATCAATGATCTTGGTGCCGTCAATCCAAGTCTGAATTTTTTGCTGCATTACTTTGAGGTGGATGGAGTACCACTGATTGCGATCAAAGTTCACCAGACGGGACGTTTCATTCTCTGAGGCGTCCAGCCCATCGATGCTTGAAAGGCCCACCACGGTTCCACCCCACCCGCCCAGGATGAGTGAGCAAAACGACTCGTTGACCGGAAAGGTCAGTCCGCAGAAGAAATCGCTGCCATCTTCGCGCCGAGCCTCGAGCTTTACTTCGTAGTCGATCCGAGGCATGGCAACCTTCCAGGTTATGCCCGTCAAGTCACCGCCCAATCCCAGCATTATCCTTCCCTCATCTATCTCCACATTGCCCTCACCTCCGAAGTTCGTCGCCACCCAGTTTCCGAGTGTTTTACCGTCGAACAGCTCTATCCAGGTTGCGCCTTCGGTTTCTGCCATGGGCAAAACCACCAAGCCCAGTACGAGCACCAGGGACAAGGCAAGGGAAAACTGGATCATTCGATAGCGCTCAGGGGAGTGCATGGGCTAGTGTAGCTAAGTAACAGTAAGATTACAACTTAAGAACAATTTTGAGTGGGATGAAGCTGGCTGGGAACCTCAAAATTCTGCTTCAGTAAGATTTTTGTTGACGTTTTCCTCCCGGATGCTTAGGATTCGTATTCTTGAAATTGAAATTCATTTTCAAGACAATTAGCTCTCGAATGGATTTACCAACTTTGGCCCTTTCGGGCCTTGTCGAACTGATCTAATCGATCTGCGAGGAGACTTCGATTCAGTGAGCAAGAAATGCTGCAAGAGCTATAAGGAAGGCAAGGCATGCAAGAAGTGTCCTCGCCTTCGCGATTGGAACTATTTGATGAGTTGGAGTCCGGTAGAGTCTGACCCCCAAATCGGCGGAGGAGAGTGGCTCGGGTGCACTCTCTCTTCGTACAGGACGCCACTGCGAGAACACGAGTTGATGCAGGATTCGTTGCCAGTCCTCGAATTAGTTTGACGAGAGCTTCGGATAAAAAGGGCCTCAGGTGCTGACACACCCAAGGCCCGTGCAGGCACTAACCCGGTCAGTTAGGTCAACGTCGCGAGCAGTGTGCGGTGGCATCCTAGCATGCTTTCGCGACAAGCGTATCATCACTGTGGAACGCGGAAAGTGTGTTAAGCCATACATGTCCTGTTCCTTCTTCCAATTCCAAGTACTTCGCCTCTTTCTTCAGTTCGCGTTCTCAGGCACGCGTAATTCCTCTCACGATTGGCCCGTGCTCGCGGGTTCCTGCGTAGCGCATCCGATCACGAAGACCTCAACAATCCATCGCCCAACTGCTTCCGGCATAGCGGTACCCCTTTTAGGCTTTGAGCCAACTGTGAACGAAAGGAGAACGTTCTTGTGAAGATTAAGATCAAGAGAAAGAAAACAAAGAAGCAAAGACGAAGCTCGAATGGCCCGAGGTATTGGATGGCCATGGGTACGCTGGCGGCCTATACGACTTTTTGCAGCAAGACCGAGTCACTCGCGCAAGCTCGGAAGGCTCGCGGCACCTCGAAAAGCGGCGACAGTCAGACACAATCGCTGTCTGTTCGACGGTTCGACATTCCAGCAGCACCGCTCGATACGGTCGTGAGCGCATTTGAGAAACTGGCAGATATCCACATCTCGTTTGCGAGCGACGACCTTCGCAATATCGCCTCCCCCGGCGTTTCGGGGCTGTACACGGTCGACCAGGCGCTACAAAAGATTCTGGCGGGCACCAGTGTGAAGTACCGCTTCACTGCCGACGAAACCGTGATGTTTGAGCTGCGCGGTCCAGATTCTACTGTCGAAGTGACCGAGAGGGCGCCGTTGTCATCGCCAAAGTATACGGAACCCCTGCGCGACATTCCCCAAACCATCACTGTAATTTCAAAATCCATGATTGAGGAACAGGGGGCCACGACTTTGCGAGATGTCTTGCGCAACGTTCCTGGTCTGACGATGACGGCCGGAGAAGGTGGCACCGCCGCGGGCGACAATCTCACGCTGAGAGGCTTCAGCGCTCGGAACGACATTTTCGTCGACGGTGTGCGCGATATCAGCCCCCAATCGCGCGATCCCTTCAATTTGGAACAGGTCGAGGTTGTGAAAGGCCCTGGATCCGCCTTTACCGGACGGGGCTCCACGGGGGGGTCCATCAACCTGGTCAGCAAGTGGCCAACTCTCACACGGATGTTTGGAGGGACGCTCAACTTTGGCACGGACGGCACGAAACGCGTTAGCGCAGACGTGAATGTGCCGCTGCCATTCTTCGGAGAGCATGCGGCCTTCCGATTGAATCTCCTGGCCCACGATTCGGGAGTCGCAGGCCGCGACGTCGTAAACAACCAGCGTTGGGGAGCCGCGCCCTCGTTGGCATTCGGGCTCGGAACACCCACACGCCTGACTCTGGGTTATTTCAAACTCAAGCAGGACAACATTTCGGACTACGGGATTCCATGGGTGCCGGCCACCAATAACGTTCTTACGGAATATCGCGACAAACCAGCTCCTGTCCCGCGAGAAACCTTTTATGGTTTCAGGTCGCGAGACTACGAGCGAATGGGTTCGGACATGGCAACCGTCAAGTTCGAGCATGACTTCAGCGATGCGCTTCAGGTGCGCAATCAACTCCGCTACGGACGTTCGACGCGAGACTCGAACGCTACTCCGCCACGTTTTGCCAGCAACGATTCGACCGTGATTAATCGTGAATTGAGAGCCTGGATTACCGAAGATGGCATCTGGGACAATCAGAGCGATCTGCGGGCCAGCTTTGCCACGGGGCCGATCAAGCATGCCCTCATCGCCGGAGTTGCTCTCACCAATGAGAACAATATTCGCCGGACTCGCACCGGTACTAACTCTCCAACGACACTCCTGAATCCTAATCCTGACGACGTTTACACTGGTGTCATCGTCACCAGTCCAAACGTGGGTGACGTCACAGGCAACACCCAGGCCCTATACGTCTTCGACACCGTGAAGTTCAGTGAAAAATTCGAAGTCAACGGAGGTACGCGCTGGGAACGGTTCGACGTCGACGGTGTCACCACAGCACTTGCTCCGGTCGCAAGAGTGGACAAGATGAACAGTGTGCGAGGGGCGGCAATCTTCAAACCCAAACAGAGTGGGAGCTTGTATGCCTCGTATGGAACGTCATTGAATCCTTCCTTGGAGGGATTGTCCTATAACACCGCCAACACGGCGATCGAGCCTGAAAAGACCTACACGACCGAAGTCGGCACCAAATGGGACCTGATCGGCGCTCGGCTGTCCGTCAATGGTGCACTTTTCCGCGTCAGGAAGACGAACGCCAGAACCCCCGGACTCTTACCCGACGACCCACCGCAGGTGTTGCAGGGCACCCAGAGAGTATCAGGTATTGAGCTGGGAGCTTCTGGCAGCTTTAACCGCGCTTGGAAAATTTTCGGAGCTTACACGCTGCTCGACAGTGAAATCGAGAAGTCAAATGTTCCTGCAGAAGTCGGCAAGAGGATTCAGAACGCACCGAGAAACTCGTTTAACGTTTGGTCGACCTATCAGTTCAAGAAGCTCACCGTCGGTGGGGGACCTCGCTTTGTTGGCCGTCGGTTCGGGAACAACATCAACACTCGCCAGGTAGAGAGCTATTGGACGTTAGACGCTCTGGCAGCCTATCCCATTACGAGGAAGCTCGATCTGCGGCTGAATTTGTACAACGCCAATGACGCTTATTATTTTGATCGCCTCGGCGGCGGCCACCTTGTGCCGGGTGCTGGCCGATCGGTGATGTTGAGCACAAACTTCCGGTTCTAGCCGCCTTTCGAAAGGACGCAAGTGCTAACGCTCTGGCGGTGGGAGCTGCGTCCTTCAGGAAACCGCGGTCGACTCCGTGAAGTATTTGTTGGAAGGGCGGAAGGATATAGAGCTAATGCTATTGCAGATTCCTGATGTACTCAGTGCCGAGCAACTTGCGCAATCCCAAAAACTCCTGGACCAGGCCGAGTGGATTGATGGCCGGGTCACAGCCGGGTACCAATCCGCTCGCGCGAAAGACAACCTGCAGCTGCCCGAGGACCATCCTGTGGCGAGGCAACTGGGTGACCTGATCCTGGCAGCACTTGAGAAGAATTCTTTGTTCATGGCGGCAGCACTGCCGCTGCGAGTGTTTCCTCCGCTTTTTAATCGTTACCAGGGCGGGCAGTCTTTCGGCACTCATGTTGACAACGCGATTCGTCAGGTTACTGGCACACCGCATCGCATCCGGACGGATCTCTCGGCCACATTGTTCCTTACGAATCCGGAAGAATATGACGGAGGCGAACTGCTGGTAGAGGATACCTATGGCACGCACAACGTCAAGCTGCCAGGGGGGAGCCTGGTCCTGTATCCGTCGACCAGTTTGCACCACGTCCGCCCGGTAACCCGTGGTGCACGCGTGGCCTCGTTTTTCTGGATACAAAGTATGGTGCGTGACGATGGCCAGCGCACCCTGCTGTTTGATTTGGATATGGCGATTCAGCGCATAACTCAAGACGTGCCTGACCACCCTTCGACGGTGCAGCTCACCGGTGTTTACCACAATCTTATTCGCCGCTGGGCGGACGTCTAGGTCGGCGGGGCTTCGGTCTGTTTGGATTTTCGCTGTCTGGCATAGGAGTCGCGCCGCAGCACTCTCGTATCTTCCGGCCAAAAACACATTTCTTCTGGAGAGTAGCTCATGACCTTCCGCAAGATCCTATTTTGGTTGCATCTTTGTACGGGTGTAGTTGCAGGCATTGTGGTCTTGATCATGTCGGTCACTGGTGTTCTGCTGATGTACGAAAAACAGATGACGGCGTGGGCCGACCGTAGCTACCGGGTAACACCACCTTCTTCAGGAGCAACCCGCTTGCCGGTGGAAGCATTGCTCGGGAAGGTTCGCGAGCAACGATCCGCACTTCCTTCAACCTTCACCTTGCGCTCCGATCCGGCTGCGCCGGCTGCGCTTGGTTTCGGACGAGAGAGTATCGTCTACATCAACCCGTACACTGGGGAGACACTCGGAGAAGGCGCGAAAGGAATCCGAACTTTCTTTCACGTGGTGACGGATTGGCATCGTTGGCTGGGCGCTCACGGTGAGAGCCGCAGCATTGCACGCGCCGTCACGGGAGCGTGCAACCTCGGCTTTCTCTTTCTGGTTGTCAGTGGGTTCTACATTTGGTGGCCGAAGCAGTGGACTTGGCCTCAGCTCAGGAATGTGACTTGGTTCCGGCGTGGGTTACCCGGCAAGGCTCGTGATTTCAACTGGCACAATGTGATCGGGTTCTGGTCAGCGGTGCCTCTCTTCATTGTCGTTCTATCGGCAACCGTCATCTCGTACCCGTGGGCCAGTAACCTGGTTTATCGTCTTGTCGGAGAAGAACCGCCGGCGCCGGGAGGTCAGGCTCCTGGTGATGGTTCGCAGCGGGTGCAGAGACAACGTCCCGAAGGGGAGCCGATGCGCAGATCCGAAGGTACACCGGGCGGCGCCGAACAGAGAGCCGAGGGGCGATCAAGCCGGGGAAGCGACTCCCGGCCTCGCCGTGAAGGTTCCGGTGGACCAGGCGGGCTGCTGGCTCCACCACCCGCTGACCTGAACTTGGAAGGTCTCGAAGCGCTCTGGACTCGTGCGGAACAACAACTCGGTGGTTGGCAGAGCATCAGCTTGCGTCTGCCTTCCTCAACGAATGCCCCACTGGCATTTACAATCGATCAAGGTAACGGAGGGCAGCCCCAAAAGCGAGCTCAACTTGTTTTGAATCGTGCAACTGGCGAGGTGGCGCGTTGGGAGCCGTTCTCAAGCTTGACCCTCGGCCGCAGGCTGCGGACGGTGTTGCGATTTGCTCACACGGGCGAAGTCGCGGGCATCATCGGTCAGACGATAGCGGGGCTCGTGTCGGCTGGAGGTGCAGTCCTTGTCTACACCGGACTAGCTTTAGCATGGCGCCGTCTACGCGCTTGGCAGGTGCGCAGGGGGGCGAAGCAGACCCTTGAAGCGCCCACTAGAGTAGGAGAGGTCGTAGAAACGAGAAGTTGATCCAATCCTGTGGTAAACGTGCCGAGAGGCGCTGCTGGCGTTTCTTGGCACCTCAAAAACAAAAAGGGCCTTCAGCGTTCGAGCGCCAAAGGCCCAGCAACCAGCCCGGTCCGTTCTGTCGACTTCGCGAGTGGCGTGCGAGAAGAATCCTAGCACGCCTTTCTCAGAAACGCACCTATTCCTCTGCGGCTTTCGCTGTTGAGGGTTGTGCTAGGGAGACTTCTCATGAACACTGAAGGTGTCGCTTCGTCACTGCAGGGGCCGTACCAATCTCTCATTGCGTATCCCGCAGGTTTTCTCCTCGCAGGTAGCAACCGCCATCTGTTTCTCGTCATCACCCTCTCTGCGCTGTTGTGTTCCATCACTCTTCTCGGAGCAGAAGGTAAACTTACGGGCAGTGTCCAGGACACGACGGGAGCCTTGATTCCCGGAGCTCAGGTAGCCTTGCGGAATCTGAAGACCGGAATGGAGCGAGTCGCGACGACGGATTCCAATGGCAAGTACAGTTTTGCGGGCCTTGCCCCCGACAAGTACGAGTTGACCGCATGCCACAACGGTTTCAGTTGCCAGGCGCGAGTGGTGGATGCCTCATTGCCGGAGACTTCCATCGCGCTGCAACCTGCCGCTGCGGTGGAACGGATTACCGTCGTCTCCGGTTCAAGGCAGGAAGAACTGCGCGAGAGCTTAAATACCCGCGTCGAAGTGGTTGACCGCGCCCGGATGCGTGATACGGGTTACGAGACCGTTGGCGAGATGTTGCGCGAAATGCCGGGCGTAGTCACCCGTCGTGGATCGGAAACTGCCGGGGCGGCAGGTGAACAAGTTCAAGGCATCGATTCGCGCCAAGTGCTCGTCTTGCTAGATGGCCAACCGCTCATCAATGGTCGGGGCATCAAAAGCGGTGTTTTGAATCTGGACCGTCAGTCCGTGGGACGACTGGACCGTGTGGAAGTCGTCAAAGGCGCGGCTTCAGCTCTTTACGGCTCGGATGCGATTGGTGGCGTGATCAATATGATCACTCGCGAGCCCACAGCGCCTCTAGAAGGTGCCGTAACTCTCTCCGGTGGCTCTTATGGGACGATGGATGCGAGAGGGGAGGCTGGATTCGCGCACGACAGGGTTTCTGGATTCCTCTCCATCGAGCGTCACAAGAACAATGGCTTCGATCTCACGCCGACAACCTTTGACACAACTGGCGCAGGTTTTCATCGCTACGACAGCCTGGTAAAGCTCAAATACCAATTCAGTTCCAGCTTCTCTATCGCAGCTCTCGCCAATAGCTACTGGAATCAATCGAAAGGTCGCTCCATCGGTGAACTCGGTCCCCAGGAGAATATCACCGACGACCAGGCCCAAAACTACGGACTCACCGCAGACTGGACCATCAACGAGCGCACGGTGCTGCGAACTCGTGGCTACTTTGCCCGCTATGATGAGGTGAGTCTCAGCACGCTAACCTCCCCCAATGCCTTGCCACAACCTGGAAATCTTTACCAGCGAGTCGGAAAGGCAGACGCTACTCTGTCCCGAGTTCTGGGAGAGCATCAGTTTCTGCAAGCTGGAGGGGAATTGTGGACAGATCGCTATCGCGGCTTGAACCGCATTCGCGATGATGCCGGAAACCGGGCCGACACCCGGGTGCTGTGGGCACAAGACCGCGTCAACCTGGGGAATCGGACCACGCTGACTCTGGGAGTCCGCTATGACAACCATTCAATCTTCGGTTCGGCGGTTTCACCCAAAGCCGCCTTGAACGTGCGCGTCCTGGGCGGCCTGAAACTCAGGGCATCCTTTGGACGCGGCTTTCGTGCTCCCGACCTTGGCCAGCTCTACTACCGCTTTCTCAACCCGACGAACCTCTACCAAGTCATTGGCAATCCCAACTTGCGTCCGGAGCGCTCCAGCTCCTGGCAGGGCTGGTGGTGAGTATTCCTCAGGTGGGCAACGGTTTCGTGTGGGGCTCAATCTCTTCCGCAACGATGTGACCAATCTAATTGACTCGGTCAATCTAGGTTTCGTTACCAGTCCCGCACAACTGACAGCGATTATTCAGCAGGAGGGAATCGATCCTACGTTCAATCCTCAACTCAACCGCTTGCTGTTTTTGTACAAGAACCTTGCCCGCATCTTCACCCAGGGCGTCGAACTGGACGCCGATGTAGCTTTGTCTCGCAATTTGCTATTGGGTGGGGCGTATACCTACCTGGATGCTCGTGACAAGACACAGCACTTGACACTGCTAGGACGCCACCGTCATCAGGGTTTTGTGCGTCTTGCATGGTCGTACCCTGCTTTTGGACTCCGCGCAAATGTGCGCGGCACACTTTACAGCTCATGGATTGCAACCCGGTCCATTGTAGCCGGAGCAGCCCGCGACACCATCGCACCCGACTTTGGTTTGTGGGACGGTTATGTGGCCAAAAGCCTGGTACGCGGCCTGGAGGTCTTTGGCGCAGTGGACAACTTTGCCGACAACCAAGATCCAAATACAGGCGTTTTCACGGCCACAGGTTCCCCGGCCGTTGTTTACAGGCCAGAGGTTGGCCGAACGTTCCGCATTGGCGTCCGCTATAGCTTTGTGCGGGAGAAGTAAGAAGCAGGGCGTGGGGGATGAGCGGCCACTCAGGCTGCTCGACCTACGCCTCCGGATCTGATTGGTGTCTTCAAGAGCGCAACGTCAGGTTTGGCCCCGTTTTGCTTTCAACTGCTAGCCAATATTTCAAGGAGGTTGTCATGGTCCTCACCAAGCAAAGAGTGTTTGACTTTCTCAAAGCCTGCTTCCTTCCCTTGATTGTGGTTCTCGCCGTCTTTCTGGTGCTCACGGTGTTCAGCCATAGTCAGGCACTGGCCCCTCGCGAACTGGTCAACCTTCCCTCGCCTCTGCTACCCCACCCCATCGCCAGCTTTGGCGCTGCAGTGGCTGACCAGTGGCTCTATATCTATGGGGGCCACACGGGGAAGACCCACCAACACTCTACAGAAAACGTTTCAGGCGCCTTCTTCCGCCTGAACCTGATCGACCGAACCACCTGGGAGATGCTGCCGGGCGGACCGACCGTTCAGAGCGTGAGCTTGGTAAGTCATGGAGACAAGGTCTATCGGATTGGCGGCCTGTCAGCTCGCAATCAGCCTGGAGAGCCAGAGGATCTCTACTCGGTTCCAGATGTCGCTCGCTACGATCCGGCAACACGAAAGTGGGAAAATCTCGAGGCGCTGCCGGAACCGCGATCCTCGCATGACGCAGCTCTCGTGGAAAGCAGACTGTACGTCGCCGGAGGCTGGCAGCTCAAAGGGAAAGAGCAACTTTGGCACTCTACCGCTTACGTGATGGACCTCTCTGTATCAACTCCGCGTTGGGAGGCAATTGCCGCGCCGCCATTCCATCGCCGCGCCTTGGCACTGGGTGGCGCCCACGGCAAACTTTACGCCCTCGGAGGCATGTCGAAGGATGGAGTCTCTCAACAGGTCGACATCTACGACCCGCAGGCAAATCGCTGGTCTCAGGGCCCGGACCTACCGGGAAACGGCTTTGCCCCGGCCGCCACGAGCGCTCAGGGGAGCCTTTACGTCAGTGGCATCGAAGGCACAATATACCGGTTCAACCCAACCGAAACGCGCTAGGATCCAGTTCGCACTCTCGCCTTCCCCCGGTTCTTTCACCGTTTGGTGCAGTTAGGCAGCACTCAACTGGCGGCCATCGGCGGCGCCGCGCCCGGTGGTCACTTTCGCAATATTGAAATCTTCGACCTTAGGCCGAGCCCGACTGCCACCGTTACTTCCTGGACTGTCCCGTTTCCAGGCGATGCCAAGAATCGCCAAGCGGTCTTTCTTCATGACAACGACCTCCTGGTGGCTGGTGGCAACAACAGCGTGGAACAGCATGATTTCAACCCCGGCAACTTTCTCAACCAAGCATATAAGATTCATCTCGGAAGCTTGGCTGTGACTCGTTTGGCAGATCTACCCGTCAACCGGCAGTCGCTGGAAGCGGCGCTCTCAAGCGGAAAGAGAGATGGGGTCGCATATGTGGTGGGTGGCTTTGGACATGACGGTGAGAAAGCGCGTTCTTTTGCCGATGTCTTCCGATACGACCTGGAGAAAGACCAGTGGCAGAAGCTGGCCAGTCAACTTCCGAGACCGCGCTCCCAGTTTGGACTGGTCGAGCGCGACAGCCAGCTCTGGATCTTTGGTGGTTTGGACTACGACCCGAAGCGCGGAACGCAAGCCTTCCAACATCCGCTCGATATCCTTTCGTGGAAGATGAAGGATCCCCAGGCAGACTTCGTCGTCTCCTCTCATCGCTTGCCACGCCCGCGCCGAGCCTTCGGCGGAGCCTTGTTCGGTGATCGCTATTACCTGGTTGGCGGGATGCAGGACAACTTTCAGCTCGTCGAGGAGTGTGACGTTTTCAATTTCAGCTCAGGCCAATGGGAGGCGATCCCTGCCCCAAAGCAGCCGCGTATTTCACCACGGCTGGTTGCTTTGAAAGGAAAACTCTATCTGACTGGCGGCTCGTCGCCCAATGCAAACGGCGAATTTCGTCCCAATCCATCCATCGAGGTCTTCGATCCTGAAACACGCTCCTGGTCAACGATCATTGAAAAACTTCCAGTCTCCCCCGACCACCTGCAGGTGCTCGCATTGCGAGATCGATTGTTGCTCTATTCTGCGAACGGCAAAGACTCCAAGTCGATCCAACTGCTGTTGATTGATCCGGGCACCACACAGCTCACGCAGTCGATCCACAGCGTCACTTCGGCGGCACCTCATCCATAAGACATCTCCAACTCCGGCGCTCCCAATTTATTACCCTCGAAAGGAAATCGATAACCATGGACAAACCTCAATGGATGCTCGCCAAGAAGGAACGTTTCGGCTCGATCTATCAATGTGATTGTGGCTGCTTTCATTTGCAGATTGGCCCCATCAATCTCCAGTTTTCGCGCGAGTCGTATTGCGATCTGGTGGACCTCGTGAACACCAGTGCAGCCAATTTCGAACTCGCCACGCCTGTCAATGAATCAAACGACCCTGTGTGTTAACACATGCACCACTGCGGATCTGAACCTTTCGGCTCGCTCAGCGGTCGCAGAAGGCTTCACGTCCTAACACCTCAAACCCTAAGCAACAACCAGCCCGGTCAGTTAGACGGCCTTTCGAGCGGCGTGCAACAGCCATCTTAGTCCTCATCGCCGCACGCCCTCCGCAAAGACTTCGCTGCTTTCGACTTCTCCAGCCGCATGGATGAAACCGGCTCTCAGCGCTCTTGTCGCGACTGGAATCATTCGTCAGAAGACAGCAATAGACCGGCTGCGGTAAGATAGACGCCGGGATTCACTTTCCTCTTCGGATAGCGCACCATCAGCCATCAATGACAGTATCAAAATGCGACTCACTCTCCATTCTCTGTGCATAGCGAGGCATCGATGAAAGTTTTGTTTCGAGTAGGCAGTGTGCTGGCGTGCGTGGCGTTCCTTGGTGTGATTTCCGCCCAGGAAGGTCCGGATTCCGTCACCCGAGCAACCAAACAATTCAATAAGAAAGTGCTCGTCTCCGGGCTGGAAGGGCCATGGGAACTCACATGGGGACCTGACAACATGCTTTGGGTCACCGAGCGCACCGGGAAGCGCGTTACGCGCATAGACCCTGCCACTGGCGAACCGAGTGTTGCGATCACCATCGACGAGGTTTCCGCCCCAGGCGGTCAGGACGGACTCTTGGGTATGGTATTGCATCCAGAACTGCTGAAGGGAACAGGCAAGGACTATGTGTATGTAGCGTACACGTACATCGACGAGGAGAAAGGAGCGGATCCAAATGTGGCCGATCCGGCAAGTCCGTACCGTTATCTATACGGCAAGATCGTGCGGCTCCACTACAATACGGCAAATCAAACCCTGTCGGATCCTGTGAACATCATCACGGGGTTGCCGGCCGGTGACGACCACAACGGCGGGCGGCTGAAACTCGGTCCTGGAAATAAACTTCACTTCACCACCGGCGATCAGGGTCACAATCAGTTTGCGAATTTTTGCCTGCCCATCGAATCTCAGCGATTGCCGACACGAAAGGAAGTTCATGCTCGGAACTACTCTTCTTATGTTGGGAAATCCCTCCGGATCGATTTGGATGGTTTGATACCGGCAGACAATCCCAGGCTGAACGGCGTTGTCAGCCACGTGTACACCTACGGCCATCGCAACCCTCAAGGACTCGACATCGCCGCGAATGGAGTACTCTACTCGTCCGAACACGGACCGAAAACCGACGACGAGATCAACGTCTTAACGTCCGGTTCCAACTACGGATGGCCAAATGTCGCCGGGCTTCTGGACGATAAGGCCTATAAGTATGCCCGATGGGGGGATTCACGCACGCCCTGCGCCCAATTGACGTACGATGATCTCGCGATCCCTTCTTCGGTGTCGCAGGATCTGGAGTCGGCTTTTCGGAAGCCGTTTGTTAACCCGCTGGCGACGATGTTCACAGTTGCAACCGGATTTAATTTTGCAGACACGGCGTGCAAGGGCGTCGAATTCGTTTGCTGGCCGACCGTAGGCGTTTCCAGTGTGGAGTACTACGAATCGAAAGGGACAGGCATTCCGGGTTGGGACCATGTTCTGCTCGTACCGACCCTGAAGCGTGGCTCGCTCTATGTTTTGCCGCTGAGTCCCGACGGAAAGAAGGTTGCCGGGCATTTTTCGCGCTACTTCCAGTCGGAGAATCGGTATCGGGACACGGCTGTTAGCCCGGATGGAAGAACGATCTATATTGCAACCGATCCTGGTGGCGTTGCCGCAGCGAAAGACGCCGGTGTAGTGTCCAAAATGGAAAATCCTGGCGCGGTCCTCGCCTTTACCTATGTCGGCGAGGGGGTGCCAGGGGCGGCGGAGGAACCGCCCCTGGTAAGCAAAGTACGCAGACCCGAGGAAATGGCGAATCCTGAGCCGATCGTCGATGGAGTGCCGCCACAATTCACGACCCGACAAGCAGCCAGCGGCAAAACAGCCTATGGCGCAACGTGTGCCGTATGTCATGGGAGTACGATGACGAATGGCGCCTATGGCACGCCTCTCGCAGGTGAATACTTCAGGAGCAAATGGTTTCATCGGAGTGTTCGCGCCTTCTACGATCGCGCTCGAACTACCATGCCGCCATCGCAGCCTGGTTCACTGCCGGCGGGCACCTACGCCGATATTGTTGCCTACATACTCCAGGTCAATGGATTTAAGGCGGGCCACGCTCCTTTGAAGGCCATTGGTGAAGGTCTCGACAAGATGGTCCTTGAGTAGTGCGGTTGTAGCCGCCACCTAGTATTACTTTGTTAAGTAGTTATTGACGTTTCTCGGTGCTTGATTTACGCTTGGCGCATGGAATGGAACGCCAAGCTGTGGAAACAGAGCTTTCAGCATTTCACGCAGTTTATGACTCC
>Ga0187893_10005570_pt1 | contig 22472 bp, 20 predicted proteins | sample MA1701074metaG_FD_139574 | JGI IMG/M metagenome (GOLD analysis project Ga0187893, IMG submission 139574) | White microbial mat communities from a basaltic lava cave in the Kipuka Kanohina Cave System on the Island of Hawaii, USA - MA170107-4 metaG ...
CTCGATACCCAGTGCGATTCTCGTCGCCATAATGAAAAAGCCGCGGTCGCTTGCGCGCCGCGGCTCGTTTTGCCGTATCGCCGCGGCTAGCCCAGGCTGGAAAGCATCTGCTGCGCCTGGCCCTGTTGTGCGGCGTCGCCTTCCTTCACGACTTCGTTCAGCAGTTCCCGCGCCCCGTCCTTGTCGCCCATCTCCTGATATGCCTTCGCAAGATCGAGCTTGGTGGCCACTTCCTGCCACTTCGGATCGGCGCTGCCGGCGGCCCCGCCGCCCGGAGTACCCAGATCGAAGCTCAGGCCGCCCAGATCAAGCGGCGCATCCGCCGCTTTCGGGGCCGCAGGTTTGGCGCCGTCCACGTCCAGATTGAGATCGAAATCCATCGCGACTGTCGCGTCCGGGTCTGCTTTCACCGGCTCCGGTTTCTTCGCGGGCGTGAGCAGCATCGTCTTCTCGCCGTCGTCGGCCCCGCCGCCGAGGTCGAAATCGAGCCCGCCGTCGCTTGAGCCCTGCACGTTTCTGGTGTCGATCTTCAGCGTGCCGCCGGCCGCGAAGTCGCTCGTCGGGACGGCTCCCGTGGCGCCAAGGTCGAAATCCATGCTGGAGGCGCCCGATTTGGCTTCGCCGCCGGCCGGAGCATCTCCGCCGCCGATGTCGAAGTCGAGCGACGGGGCGGCTGCCGCGGGCGAGGCTGTCGCCACCTCGGCCGCGCCATCGCCACCGCTGCCATAAAGGCCATTGCCCGGATCGATCGAATGGCCCAGCGCCATCGCCTTGTCCCATTCCGGTCCGGCGCTGTTCGTGAGGCTCTTTACCTTGAGTGCGGTCTGCTCGAAGGATTTCGCGTCCTTGCGATTGGCATAGATTTCGAGCAGCTTCGCGTGTACGGGAACGCGGTTCGCATCCTTGCCGAGCGCTTCCTTGAGGATCTCCTCGGCCTGGGCATCGCGGCCGTAGGCCATATAAACGTCGGCCTCGGCGATCGGGTCGACTTCGTCGCTTTCCGCGCCGCCGACGCTGACGCCGCTGACCGAGGCCTCCGAGGCCAGCGCAGCCGCCGGCGGGGGCGGCGTGTCGGCCCCCTTCGGCGCCGCCGCCGCGTTGCTGAACACAGACGCCGCTCCTGGTGCGCTGGCCGCGCCCAGAACGCTGTCCTGGAACTGCGTCTGCGAAGCCTTCTTGCGCCGCCACGCATACAGACCATAACCGGCCAGCAAAATCGCAACCACGCCGAGCCCGCCCAACGCGATCGGGTCTTCGATGAACTCCTCGAGGAAGCTCTTCTCGGGTGCAGCAATCTTCGCGGCTGCCTTGGGCTTCGCCTTGGGCGCTTCGGCCGATGGCTTGGGCGCGACCGTCCTCGGAGCTTCCTTGGGCGTTTCCTTGGCAGCCTCTTTGGGCGACTCTTTGGGCGACTCCTTGGGTGCTTCCGGTGCCTTCTTGGCGGCTTCGACCGGCGGTTTCGGGGCCTCGGGCGCCGGCTTGGCTGGCTCGGGCGCCTTGGCGGCGGGCGCAGGCGCCGGTGCAGGAGCGGGCTTCGCACTCGCCTTCTTCTCCAGCTCCGCAAGTTGCTGGTTTTTGAGCTCCAGCAGCTTCTGCAGATCGCCCACGTTTTTCTCGAGGTCCGTGACGCGCGACTGCGATTCCTTGAGACTGCGTTCACGCGCTACCCGGTCGTCGTCGCGCGCAGCGCGCGACGCAGCCCCGCCCGGCTTCGCTGGATCAACTTTGGAGAGCCTGAGCTGGTCCTTCTGCTCGGCTGGCGCGCTCGCTTCGGGTTTGGCCGTGATGCGTCCGGTGACTTCACGCGCGCGTGCCGGCGCCGCCGGCGCTGCCGCCACCGCGGCGCCGAGTTTTGCCTTGTACTCGGCAAAATCCGCCATCTGCGACTGCACCAGCTGGTTGGCTTCGGCGGTGTTGGTCGCCACGATCGCCTCGCGGTCCGGCACATTGAGAATGCGCCCCGCCCGAACCAGGTTGATGTTGCCGCGGATGAATGCATCCTGGTTGGCGCGATACAACGCGATCAGCATCTGGTTCAGGGTCACGCCATCCGGCTTGTACTTGCGCGCGATGGCGCCGAGCGTGTCGCCTTTCTTCACTTCCTCCTGGCGCGCACCGGCTGCCGGCGGTTCAGCGGCGAGCGCACGCGCTTCGGCACGCGGCGGAGCTTTGGTGGGGGCCGGCTCGGCCATCGGTTTCGGCGCCGGCGCCGCACTCGGAGCGGCAGCGGCCGGGCTCGGGCCGCGGTATTCCGGCGGATCGAGCAGGAAGGTGTATTCCCGCACCAGGCGCCCGGTCGCCCACTGCAATTCGATCAGGATGTCGAGGAAAGGTTCATTGACCGGCTGCACGGTGGTCAGTCGGATCACCGGGCGCCCGCCGCGCTTGTCGATGGCGAACTGCAGGCTGATGAGCGCAGCACTGAGTTCGATGCCGGCCTGGCGGAAGGCCTCAACCGAGGCCAGGCGCGCCGTCAGAGCGTCCTCCTCGCCCGGTTGCAGCGAGACGATCTCGATTTCAGCCCTCAGCGGCTGGCCCAGGGTCGAGTTGACCGTGAGCCGGCCAAGGCCGGCCGCATAGGCCAGCAGTGGCGCGCAAAGCAATGCCGCCAAGGCAATACGAATACCGGTGACTGTTTTCCCCACTGAGCGCACCCTGAGTCGATCTTCCGGGACTGACTACCATAACATCATGGCGTTAGCCCTGCAACCTGAGAGACCTTCTCGATTTCGTGGCGGTAGCGCCTTGGAAAGCAAGGAAAATATGCTACCTGCGACGGGCCTTAACGCACCCCCGCATCCCGCAGAATCCGCACCATCCTGCGCAGCGGTTCTGCCGCGCCCCAAAGCAACTGGTCGCCCACCGTGAAGGCGGCGAGGTACTCCCCGCCCATCGGCATCTTGCGCAACCGGCCGACCGGCACCGAGAGCTTGCCGCTCACCGCGGCGGGCGTCAGCTCCGCGAGCGTTTCCTCGCGCCGGTTGGGGATCACTTTCACCCAGTCGTGAGCGTCTGCGAGCATGCCCTCGATTTCGCCGAGCGGCACATTCTTCTTCAGCTTCACGGTGAGCGCCTGGCTGTGGCAGCGCATTGCGCCGACGCGCACGCAGATGCCGTCAATCGGTATCGGCCGCTCGCTGCGGCCGAGGATCTTGTTGCCCTCGGCCTGCGCTTTCCATTCCTCGCGGCTCTGGCCGTTGCCGAGATCGGCGTCGACCCACGGCAGCAGGCTCGCCGCGAGCGAGTGGCCGAATTCGGTCTTCGGCAGCGCGCCGTTGCGCATCGCCGCCGTCACACGCCGGTCGATTTCGAGCGCGCTCGCGGCCGGATCGTCCGCCGCGGGTTTTGCGACCTCGCCCAGGTGTCCCATCTGCTGCGCCAGCTCCCGCATGCCGGCGGCGCCCGCGCCCGAGGCCGCCTGGTAGGTCATGCAGGTCACCCATTCGACGAGGTCGCGCTGCAGCAACCCGGCCATCCCCATCAGCATCAGGCCCACGGTGCAATTGCTGCCGATGAAATCCTTCGCGCCGTGCGCAAGCCCATCCTTGATCCGCGGCATGTTCAACGGGTCGAGAATAATCACTGCGTCGTCCTTCATGCGCAGGGTTCTCGCCGCATCGATCCAGTAGCCCTGCCAGCCGGCGGCGCGCAGCTGCGGATACACGGCCTCGGTGTAATCCCCGCCCTGGCAGGAGATGATGACCGGGAGTTTCTTCAGCGCATCGACGTCGGCGGCATTCGAGACAGGATCGCAGGCCTGGCCGACGTCGGGGCCTTTGCCGCCCGCCTGCGTCGTGGAGAAAAACACCGGTTCGATAAGGTCGAAATCCTTCTCCTCGCGCATCCTCTGCACGAGTACCGAACCCACCAAACCACGCCAGCCAACGATGCCGACTCTCAACATGACCGCTTTCCGGTTCTACAGCCGTTCCGCGACCGCGGATGCCATCTCCGCGGTGCTTACCTTCCTCTTGCCCGAAGTATATATGTCGGCGGTGCGATAGCCGTCGCGCAGCGTTTTCTTCACCGCGCGCTCGAGCCTGTCCGCCGCCGCGCCCTGATTCAGGGAATGACGCAGCATCAGCGCCGCCGAGAGGATGGTGGCGAGCGGATTGGCGATGCCCTTGCCGGCGATGTCGGGCGCCGAACCGTGGATCGGCTCGTAGAGGCCCTTGTTGTTCGCATCGAGCGACGCCGAGGGCAGCATGCCGATGGACCCCGTGAGCATGGACGCTTCGTCGGACAGGATGTCGCCGAACAGATTGCCCGTGACGATGACGTCGAACTGCTTTGGATTGCGCACCAGCTGCATCGCGCAGTTATCTACATACATGTGGGAAAGCTCGATATCGCCGAATTCTTTTGCTTCTGCGGCAACAATTTCTCTCCAAAGCCGGGACGTTTCGAGCACGTTTGCCTTGTCGACGGAACACAGCTTCCTTCCTCTCTTGCGTGCCGCCTCGAAAGCAACCCTGGCAATCCTGCGGATCTCGGCCTCGCTATAGCGCATGGTGTCGAAACCCTCGCGCCCGCCGCTCGCGTGCGCGCGGACGCCCTTCGGTTCGCCGAAATAGATGTCGCCGGTCAGTTCGCGCACGATCAGAATGTCGAGCCCCGCGACCACCTCGGGCCGCAGAGAGGAAGCGCCGGCCAGCTCCTCGTAGACCTGCGCCGGGCGCAGGTTGGCGAACAGTTCCAGCGCCTTGCGCAGTCCCAGAATCGCCTGCTCCGGGCGCCTGGACGATTCGAGATGGTCGTATTTCGCGTCGCCCACCGCACCGAACAGGATCGCGTCGGCCTGCTTCGCCAGCGCGAGCGTTTTCTCCGGCAGCGGATGGCCGCAGGCCTCGTAGCCCGCGCCGCCGACCGCGGCTTCCTCGAATTCGAATTTGAGTTCGAGCCGCGCCAGCACGCGCAGGGTTTCGGCAACGATTTCCTTGCCGATGCCGTCGCCCGGCAAAACTGCGATTTTCATGGCCGGCCTAGCGGAAAAGCCAGGGGAACTGCGCTTGCCGGCGCGCTTCGAAGGCGCGGATCGCGTCGGCGTGCTGCAGCGTGCTGCCGATCTCGTCCAGGCCGTTCAACAGCGAATCGCGGCGCGAAGCGTCGACCTCGAACCGGTACTGCCTGGAGCCATCGGTGGTGGAGACCGTCTGGCGCTCGAGGTCCACGACGAGGCGGAAGCCCGGCAGCGCGCTGTCGTAGAACAGGCTGTCGACCTCGGCTTCGCTCAGCACCACCGGCAGGAAACCGTTCTTGAAGCTGTTGTTGTAGAAAATATCCCCGAACGAAGGCGCGATCACGCACTTGAAGCCGTATTGCTGCAAGGCCCAGGGCGCGTGCTCGCGCGAGCTGCCGCAGCCGAAATTCTTGCGCGCGAGCAGGATCTCGGCGCCTCTGTAGCGCGACTGGTTGAGCACGAAATCCGGGTTCTGCGGGCGCTTTGCGTTGTCCATGCCGGGCTGGCCGATGTCGAGGTAACGCCAGGCGTCGAACAGGTTCGGCCCGTAGCCGCTGCGCTTGATCGATTTCAGGAACTGCTTCGGGATGATGGCGTCGGTATCGACGTTGGCGCGATCGAGCGGCGCCACGAGTCCATTCAGCACGGTGAATTTTTCCATTACCGCCAGCTCCTGACGTCGACGAAATGGCCCGCAATCGCGGCTGCCGCCGCCATCGCGGGGCTCACCAGGTGGGTGCGGCCGCCCGCGCCCTGCCGGCCTTCGAAATTGCGGTTCGAGGTCGAAGCGCAGCGCTCGCCCGGTTCGAGCCGGTCGGCGTTCATCGCCAGGCACATCGAACACCCCGGCTCGCGCCACTCGAATCCCGACTCGCGGAACACCTTGTCGAGGCCCTCTTTTTCCGCCTGCGCCTTCACCAGACCCGAGCCCGGTACCACCATCGCGACCTTGATGCTCGAGGCGACCTTTCTGCCCCTTGCGACCGCGGCAGCGTCGCGCAGGTCCTCGATGCGCGAGTTGGTGCAGGAGCCGATGAAAATCTTGTCCAGCTTGATGTCCTGCATCGGCGTGCGCGGTTTGAGGCCCATGTACACGAGCGCGCGCTCCATGCCTTCGCGCTTGACCGGATCCTTCTCCTTGTCCGGATCGGGAACGCTGGCTTCGACCGCAACCACCATCTCGGGCGACGTGCCCCAGGTGACCTGGGGCGCGATGTCGCGCGCATCGACCTTCACTTCTCGGTCGAACTTCGCGTCCGCATCGCTCACCAGCATCTTCCAGGTGGCGGCCGCCTGGTCCCATTCCGGGCCGCTCGGGGAGAAGCTGCGGCCTTTCAGATACTGGATCGTGGTGTCGTCCACCGCGACCATCCCGGCGCGCGCGCCCGCCTCGATTGCCATGTTGCAGACCGTCATGCGGCCTTCCATGGAGAGCGCGCGGATCGTGCCGCCGGCGAACTCGGCCGCGCAGCCGGTGCCGCCGGCGATGCCGATGCGGCCGATGATCGCGAGCACGATGTCCTTCGCGGTCACGCCGCGACCGAGCGGACCTTCGACGCTGACGCGCAAGTTCTTCATTTTCTTTGTCACCAGACACTGCGTCGCCAGCACGTGCTCGACTTCCGAGGTGCCGATGCCGTGCGCGAGGCAGGCGAAGGCGCCGTGCGTGCTGGTGTGCGAGTCACCGCAGACCACCGTCATGCCGGGAAGGGTCGCGCCCTGCTCCGGGCCGATGACGTGCACGATGCCCTGGCGCTTGTCGAGGAACGGGAAATAGGCCTTGGCGGGGTGTTCGCGCATGTTGGCGTCGAGCGTTTCGACTTGGATGCGCGAAGTCGGGTCCTCGATGCCGGCGATGCCGCGCTCCCAGCCGGTGGTCGGCGTGTTGTGGTCGGCCGTCGCCACCACGGACGACATGCGCCAGGGCTTGCGGCCGGCGAGCTTGAGGCCCTCGAAAGCCTGCGGGCTGGTGACTTCGTGCACCAGGTGGCGGTCGATGTAGAGCAGCGCGGTGCCGCCGGCATCGGCGCGCACCACGTGGCTGTCCCAGAGCTTGTCGTACAGGGTTCTCGCGGTCATGTTCTCGCGGCGATGAAATTCGGCGTATGATTGTCTGACAATTTAAGCAGATCATGTCACCCCTGTCAAACCCGCGGCACCGGCACGGCGAAGCGGTCGACGTCGTTTTCCAGACGATCCGCCAGGGCATCGTCAGCGGCCGCTTTGCGCCGGGCCAGCGCCTCGTGATCCGCGATCTTGCGCAGGAGATCCCCTACAGCCGCAGCACGTTCCGCGAGGCGCTGCGCCGGCTTGCCGCGGAACGCCTGGTCAGCCTGGTCCCCAATCGCGGCGCAGCGGTCCAGCGCCTGAGCCCGCGCGAGATGGCCGACCTTTTCGACATCCGGGAACTGCTCGAGGCTCAGGCGGCGCGGCGCGCGGCAGAGCACATCGGCCGGGTCAAGCACCGCAGGCGCTTCCTCGCGATGTGGGAAAAAGTGCGGCGCGGCGATCCCGCCGACCGCGCCGCCTTCATCGAGCACAACCAGTTGTTCCACGGCACCATCGTCGAGCTCTCGGGCAACTCGCGCCTGCCGGAGATGCTCGACCAGCTGCAGATCCCGATCCTGATGTTCCAGTGGCGCACGCTCATGACAGCGCAGGAAATCGCGCTCTCCCAGGCGGAGCACAAAACCATCGCGAAGGCGATTCTCGAAGGACACCCTGACCAGGCGGAGAGCGCGATGCGCCGGCACGTCCGGCGCGCGAAGCTGCGCACCAGCTTCGACGTCAGCGCTTCGCGCGCGCGGCCTCGTACAAAGGCATGACTTTCCCGCTATAGACCCTTAGGTCGCTGATGCGGCTCGCGTGCGAAGGGTGCGTGGAGAGAAAATTCGGCCCCTGCGAAGCTCCCGTCTTGCTCATCTTCTCCCACAGGGACACCGCGGCATGCGGATCGAATCCGCCGCGCGCCGCCAGCTCGACGCCGATGCGGTCGGCTTCCACCTCGTCGGTGCGCGAGTTGGGCAGGTTGAAGGTGAGATCGAGCACCGTCTGCGTCAGATCCTGCGCACCGCCCGACATGCCGAGCACCGCGCCCACCACCGAGATGCCGATGCCCTGCGCCACGGCCTGCGAGGCGCGCTCGCGCCCGTGCTCGCGCAGCGCGTGCGCGATTTCGTGCCCCATCACCGCCGCTATTTCGTCGTCCGTCGCCTGCAGGCGTTCGATCAGCCCGGTATAGAACGCGATCTTGCCGCCGGGCATGCACCAGGCGTTCACATCCTTCGAGGTGATCACATTCACCTCCCAGCGCCATCCCGGCGCATCCGGGCGGAACGCACCGGTCTGCGGTATCAGCCGGCCCGCGATCGCGCGCACCCGCTGCAATTGCGCAGCGTCGCGGTTGAGCTGGCCTTTCTTTTGCGCCTCCGCGATGACCTGGACATAGGCCTTCTCGGCGCTGCGATTGACCGTCGCCGAGGAGACCATCATGTTCTGCTTGCGCTCCACGCCCACGGCGCCGGGCTGCGTCGTGTTGACCGACTGGCAAGCGGCCAGCACGGCGAGCAGCGGCACAAGCATCAGGTACTTGGACATGTGCCGAATTTACACCCGGACCTTCCACGCTACTAGCGCGGTTCCGCAGAGCGCGAACAAGGCGCTGACGGCGAAACTGGCCGGCGCCCCGAGCGGCTCCCAGGTGGCGCCGGCGACGAGCGAGCCCGCCGCGCCGCCCAGTCCGTAGGCGACGCTGGAATACAGCGCCTGGCCGCGCGCCGCGAGCTGGCCCGGAAAGAGGCGATGCACCGCCGCCACGCAGCCGGAATGGAAGGCGCCGAAAGTTGCGGCGTGCAGCAGTTGGGCCGCGGCGAGCAGCCACAACTCGTGCACGCCCCAGCCGATGACCGGAAAGCGCGCCACCGCGCAGATAAAACTCGCCAGCAGCAGCATACGCAGGCTCACGCGCCGCAACAGCTGCGGCAAGCGCAGGAAAAGGAGGATTTCCGCCAGCACGCCCAGCGTCCAGAGCATGCCGATGAGCGTCTTCGAGTACCCGGCCTGCTCGAGGTAGATCGAGTAGAAGACGTACATCGTGCCGTGTGCCGCGGTCATGCAGAAGCAGGCGCCGAAGAAAGCCAGCACCGCGGGCCGGCGCAGCACCGCAACGAAACGCTCGCCGGCATGCTGTGCGTGCGGCGCCGCGCCGGCCGGGATGGCCGGCGACACTGCGCACAGCGCCGTGCTGAGCACGATCGCAATCACGATGAGCGACGACGTATCGTGGTAGTCGAGCCAGGCGCCCGTGCCGAGCACCGCGAGGCTGAAGCCTACCGAGCCCCAGAGGCGGATCGGCCCGTATTGGCCGATGCCGTCCTTGAGAACCGAAAAAGTGATGGCTTCGACCAGCGGCGCGGCGCCCGCGGAAAAAATCCCGATTAGCAGCAGCGTAAACGCGATCGCGCCCGCGCCTTGCTGGAAAAATATCGCACAGAACCCTGCCAGCACCGCGAAGCCCGAGAACACCACGATCGCGCGCCGCGCCCCCGGGTAGCGCTCGCCCCAGGCGTCGGCAAGCCAGCCCCAGAGCGCCGGCGCCACGATGCGCGCCAGCTGCGGCATCGCCAGGGCGACGGCGATCTCGTGCGCCGCGAGCCCAAGGCCGACGAGGTAGAGCGAGAAATACGACACGTACGCTCCGGCGTGCGCGAAGAAAGCGAAGTAGTACGTCGAGAGGCGGGCGGCGACGCGCATCGAAACCGCATGATATAAGCGCCCGCATGGCGCCGCGCTACGCGTTTTATCTTCTGTTCATCGCCTCCGGATTCGCCGGCCTGATCTACGAATCCGTCTGGACGCATTACCTCAAGCTCTACCTCGGCCACGCCGCCTACGCGCAATCGCTGGTGCTGATCGTGTTCATGGGCGGCATGGCGCTGGGCGCCGCGTACTGCGCGCGCATCTCGACACGCATCCGCAACCCGCTGGCCGCCTACGCAGCGATCGAAGCCGCGGTCGGCGTCTGCGCGCTGGGATTCCACGAGGTCTTCGTCGCCGCAACCGATTGGTCCTACACCAGCCTGCTGCCGGCAATCGGCATCGACTCCATCGCGCTCGCGGCGAAGCTGACGGTGGCCTGCGTGCTGATCCTGCCGCAGTCGATGCTGCTCGGCGCGACCTTCCCGCTCATGAGCGCGGGGCTGGTGCGCACGACGCGGGCGCGCGGTGAAGCGATTGCGATGCTCTATTTCTCCAACAGCCTGGGTGCGGCAGCGGGCGTTCTGACCAGCGGTTTCGTCCTGATTGCGTGGGTAGGCCTGCCCGGCACCCTGCGCACGGCCGGCGTAATCAATCTGGTGCTGGCGGTCGCAGTGGCGTTACTTGCACGCCCTGCCGTCGCGCCGCCGCTGGTGCTTGCGCAGACGGGCATGCGGCCCACGCGCCTGCTGCTCTCGGTCGCGCTGCTGACCGGCCTGGCGTCGTTCATCTACGAGATCTGCTGGATCCGCATGCTGTCGCTGGTGCTGGGCGCCTCCACCCATTCCTTCGAGCTTATGCTCTCGACGTTCATCCTCGGGCTCGCGCTGGGCGGCCTGGCCGTGCGCCGCCTCGTCGATCGAACTGCAAATCCCGAGCGCGTGCTGGGCTGGGTGCAGGTCGCGATGGGCCTGCTCGCGCTGGCGACCCTCCCGGTCTACGACCGCAGCTTCGAGCTCATGGAATACCTGATGCAGGGCCTGGCCCGGACCGACGCCGGCTACGCCTTCTTCAACCTCGCCGGACAGGGCGTCTCGGCGCTCGTCATGCTGCCGGCGACGTTCTGTGCCGGCATGACGCTGCCGCTGATCACCGGCGCGCTCCTGCGGCGCGGCGTGGGTGAACGCGCCATCGGCCGCGTGTACGCCGCCAACACCCTGGGCGCGATCCTCGGCGTGGTGCTGGCGGTGCATCTGGGCCTGCCCCTGCTCGGGCTCAAGGGCACGCTTATTGCGGGCGCGCTGATCGACGCCGGCCTCGGCCTCGCACTCCTCACCCGATTTGCGGCGGGGAGAACGGCGGTCGCCGCCGCAGCTGCCGCCTGCGTGTTCGCCTTTGCGCCTGTCGCACTGCTGTTCGAGCTAAATGCCAACAAGATGACCGCCGGGGTGTTCCGCCACGGCGATCTGTCCAGTTCGCTCGAAGCCGAAATCCTCTTCAATCAGGACGGCAAGACCGCCACCGTGCACCTGGCGCGCTACGCCGACGCCACCAGCATCCGCACCAATGGCAAGTCCGACGGCTCGATCAACCTGAATCCGCAGGGGACGCGCGGTTCCGACGAAATAACCATGGTGCTCACCGGCGCGGTGCCGCTCGCAATCCAGCCAGATGCGAAAACCGCGGCCGTGATCGGCATCGGCACCGGGCTGACGATGCACACGCTGCTGCAGGACCTGGCGCTCGAGAGCGTGGAAACCGTGGAAATCGAGGCTGCGATGGCGGAAGCGGCGCGCGGCTTCGCGCCGCGCAACAACGCCGCCTTCCTCGATCCGCGCGGCCGCATCTGGATCGACGACGCGAAGACCTTCTTCGCGACGCGCAACCGGCGCTACGACATCGTGATCTCCGAGCCTTCCAACCCCTGGGTGAGCGGCGTTTCGAGCCTGTTCACGCGCGAGTTCTATCACCGCATCCGCGAACACCTGAACGAGGGCGGCATCCTGGTGCAGTGGTTCCAGCTCTATGAAATCGATGCCTCGCTGCTCGCCTCCGTGATGCGCGGGCTGGGGGAAGCCCTGCCGCACTACGTGGTGTTTGCGCCGAGCGATTACGACGTGCTGATTGTCGCCTCGCGCAGCCCGATCCCCCTGCCGGCAAGGGCCGCCGTGTTCGACCACCCCTCGCTCGCGGCGGAACTGCGCAAGGTGCATGTACTCAGTCCCGGCGATCTGGATGCGCGCTACCTCGGCGATCGCGCCACCCTGGAACCGCTGTTCGAGAGTTACGGCATGCCGGCAAACTCCGATTACTACCCGGTGCTCGACCTGAATGCGGCGCGGCACCGCTTCACGGAAAAAAATGCCTCCGACGTGGTGGCGCTGCTCAATGCCAGCGTGCCGGTGCTGGACATCCTGCAGCCCGCGCTGCAGCGGCGCGCAGTGAATCCGCTGCACCTGGGCGCCGCCACCTTCGAGCGCATCGAATACACGCGCCTCGCGCGCTATGCGCGCGATTTCCTGCTCGAGCCGAAGGCGCCCGAGCCCGAATCCATCCCGACCCAGCTGCAGAAGGACCTCGAGGTCGCGAAGCTGCGCCTGATCGAATGCCGCACGCCGCAGGAGCAGGACGTCTGGCTGCACAGCCTGCTAAACGTCGCGCGCAACGTGAATCCCTACCTGCCGCCAGCGGAATCGCAGGCCGTGTGGGCGCGCATAGCGGCGGCGCCCTGCTTCGGCTCGCTGCGCGAGTTCCAGCGCCAGTGGATCCTGTTGTTCGCGGCAGTGGGCAAGCGCGACGCCGTGCGCGGCGCGGCGCTCGCCGCCGAGTTGCTCGCGAGCCAGACCGGGATTGGCCGTGACGCGCGCGAATACCTACTGACGGCAGGCATGGCGGGATACCTCGCCGCCGGCGAGCCGCAGCGCGCGAAGGAACTGTGGCACAAATACGAGGACCAGCTGCGCAATCCGGGCAAGCCGCTGTTCCGCTTGCTGCGCTGCCATGCCGCACGCGGCGACTACGCCGCCTGCGCCGCGACATTCGCGCCCTACGCCTCCGGCTGAGCCGGGTCCACCGCGACCGGTTGCGCCGTTCCTACGGCGAAGCGAATAGAAGCGAGAACGTCGCGCACAAAGGCAGCGCGATTGCGGCCGCCGAGCGCAGTCGGTGCAATCCGCTCGCCCATCAGGAGGAGCGCGAGCCCGTGTACCAGCGACCAGGCAGCCACGGAGGCGTCGCGCACGCCACGCGCTTCGGGCGCGCGCGACGCCAGCGACCCCGCAAGCCCTTCGAAGGCGCGCAACGCCACCTCGCGCAGGCGCGCGTGCCGCGCGATCGAGATCTGGCCGCCGAACATGAGCCTGAAGCGCTGCGGGTGCGCGAGGGCGAAATCGACGTAGGCCTCGCCCATGCCGCGCAGGCCGCCCGCCTCGGCCGCTTTCCTCTGCGCCGCGCCGAGCCAGGCGAAGCCCTCCGCGGCGAGCGCCGCGAGGAGCGCTTCGCGCTGCGCGAAGTGGCGGTAGGGGGCGTTATGGGAGACCCCTGCACGGCGCGCGACCTCGCGCAGTCTGAGAGCCTCAACTCCTTCTTTTTCCAGCATTTTCCCGGCCATACGCACCAGGGCCGAGGGCAGGTCGCCGTGGTGGTAGCCGCGCTTGCGGGCGCTTAATGTTGACATTGTCTACTTATGCTACTAGGCTTATGTGTGTGTTGTCAACATTGAGGCTTTATGGACAAGACGAGCATCCTGTTTCCGATGGTCGCGCTCGCGACTCTCACCTTCGCGGTGCTGCTGCTGATCCCGGTGCGGCGCTTTCGCGCCGGCATCGCAGGCCAGATCAGGTACGACGATTTCAAGTACGGCGAGTCGGCGCGCGTGCCGCCGGAGGTGAGCATTCCCAACCGCAACATGATGAACCTGCTCGAACTGCCGCTCCTGTTCTACGTCGCCTGCCTGACCCATCTCGTCATCGGGCACGTCGACGGGTATGCGCTCGCCCCCGCCTGGCTTTACGTCGCGCTGCGCATCGTGCACAGCGCCATCCACGTCACCTATAACCGTGTGCGCCACCGCCTCATCGCTTTCGGCCTGAGCAACGTCGTCCTCGTCATGTTCTGGACCAACCTGATCCGCCATGCTGCTTGAAATCCTGAAGCGCACCCCGACGTGGGTGTTCATCCTGTTTGCGGCGCTGGTGTTCTTCGGCGTCAGCTTCGCCTACGGCCTCATGAGCGGGGCGTTCCTCGCGCGAGCGCTGCGGATATTCGGCGCGAGATCCGCGGTGTCGCCTGCATGAGCGCCGAATTGACCCTGCCCAGCGCAATCCATCTTGCCGCCGTTGCGCCGGCGGTGGCGATCGGCGCGGCGCAGCTGCTCATGCCCAAAGGCACGCGCCTGCACAAGGCGATGGGCTGGACCTGGGTGCTGGCGATGGTGACGGTGGCGGTGTCGTCGTTCTGGATCATGGAAAGCCGCAACGGCGCCGGCTGGTCGCTGATCCACCTGCTCTCGGCCTGGACGCTGATTTCACTCGGCCTGGCGATCTGGTACATCCGCCGCGGCAACGTGCGCGCCCATAAGGGCTTCATGGTCGGCACGCTGCTCGGCCTGGCCGGCGCGGGGCTAGGCGCGCTTGCGCCCGGACGCTTTCTCGCGATATTTCTGTTTTGATCGGCCGCCAGTCTTGACCCGCGGCGCGGACTTGCTGTGCCCCAAGGTCCGCTTGCGGATCGGCGCCTTGCGCTTCTCGTCGTAGGGATTCCTGCCGGTGCGCAGCTCGATGCGCAGCGGCGTGCCCTGCAGCTTGAATTCGGCGCGGAACCAGCCCTCCAGATACCGCTTGTAGGCGTCGGGCACGTGCTGCAGCGAGTTGCCGTGGATGATGACGCGCGGCGGATTGGAGCCGCCCTGGTGCGCGTAGCGCATCTTCGGCCGCGCGTAGCCCCTGCGGTGCGGCGGCATCTGGCGCTCGGCGGCGGCGATCAGCGCGCGCGTGAGTTTCGGCGTCGAGAGCTTCGCCATCGCCGCCGCGTAGGCGGCGTCGGCCGAGCGCAGCACCTCGTTCACGCCCTTGCCCGATTTCGCCGAGATGTAGAGCGTGTCGGCGAAACCGAGGAAGCCCAGCTGCCAGCGCAGCTCGTCCTTGAGGCGGTCGCGCATAGGCTTGTCCGCCGCCTCCCACTTGTTCACGGCGATCGTCACCGCCCGGCCGCGCTCGAGGATGTAGCTTGCGACATGCGCGTCCTGCTCCGTGATGCCTTCCACCGCATCCAGGACCAGTACCGCGACGTTGGATGCCTCGATCGCCTGCAGCGTCTTCACGATCGAAAACTTCTCCACCTGCGCCCCGTGGGACCGGCCGCGCTTGCGCAGCCCCGCCGTGTCCACCAGCGTATAGCGGCGCCCATTGCGCTCGAACGGCACCTCGATCGCGTCGCGCGTGGTGCCGGGCTCGCCGTAGACGAGCACACGCTCTTCGCCGGCCAGCGCATTGACCAGGGTCGACTTGCCGACATTGGGCCGGCCGACGATGGAGATACGCGGGTGCCTGTCCTGGCTTTCACCGGGGGAATCAGTTTCCGGGAAGGGCCTCAGTACCTCTTCCATCAGATGAATCACACCACTGCCATGAGCCGCAGAAATCGCCGCGGGATTGCCCAGGCCAAGCTCGTGAAATTCCGCCGCGGCGGTTGCCGCGTCCATGCCCTCGGCCTTGTTCGCCGCGATCCAGACGCGCTCCTTCAAGCGGCGCAGCTTCTCCGCGATCACGCGGTCGCCCGGCGCGAGCCCGGCGCGCGCATCGGTGACCAGCACCACCGCGTCGGCTTCGACGATCGCCTGCTCGGTCTGGCGCGCCATTTCGGCGTAGATGCCCTCGTCGGTTTCCGGCTGCAGCCCGCCTGTGTCGATGACGATGCAGGAGCGCCCGCCGAGCAGGCCCTCCCCGTAATGCCGGTCGCGCGTGACGCCGGGCACGTCGACCACGATCGCATCGCGCCGCCGCGTAAGCCGGTTGAACAGCGTGCTCTTGCCGACATTCGGCCGCCCAACGAGGGCAATCACCGGTTTCATTGGAAGGAATAAATTGGAAAATTCAGTGCAAACTCAGAGCGTAGATGCCGCCGCTCTGGGTCTGGACCAGCAGGCCGTCGGGCAACCGGATGGGCGCGGCGCGCAACGGGCTGCCGTCGGTGGCGACGCGCGCGAGGAAGGCGCCCGATTCGCGCGCCACGAAGTGGATGTAGCCCTGCAGGTCGCCCACCGCGACCTCGGTGCCGAGCGGCAGCGGCAGCGAGAGCTGCCGGTGCGCGAGGCGGTCCTGCTTCCAGACGCTGCGGCCGTTGCCGCGGTCCAGCGCGTGCACCGCGCCCTTGTCGTCGCTCACGAACGCGTAGCGCGCATCGAAGGCAACGCCGGTGAGCGTCGACATTTCGCGCGACCAGAGCTGGTTGCCGTTCTGCGCGTCGTAGCAGGCGACGCGCCCCTGGTAGGCTGCGGCGCAAATTTCCCTGCCCTGCGCCGAAGGGTCACCGACGATATCGGTGACGCGTTCCAGTTCGGTCGCGCCCTTGGGCAGCGCCACGGTCGCTTCCCAGCGCGAAGCGCCGTTGGCGAGCGAGACCGCGGCCAGCTTTCCTCCCGAAAACCCGGCGTAGGCGGAACCCTGGTGGATCGTGAGCCCCACGGGCGAGCGCACGATCAGCGCGGCCGCGGGACGCTGGTAGACCCAGCGGCGCTTGCCGTCCTCGGCGCCGAAGGCGAAGAGCTTGCTGTCGGCGCTTCGTACCAGCGCGAGGCCCTCCCCCACCTTGGGCTGCGCCAGCACCTCGCTTGAGACCCGCGCACGCCACTTTACGATGCCGCTCCGCGCATCGAGCGCAAACACCTCGCCGTCTTCTGCCGCCAGCACCACCAGGCTGTCATCGCCGCCGACGCCGCTGGAAATCCGCTTGCCGAGCGACACCCGCCACTGCGGCTGCCCCGTCGCCACGTCGAGCCGCGTCACGTTCCCAGCGCGCGAGGCGGCATAGACGCCGTCGCCGATCATGATCGGGCTGAAAAAGAATCCCTCCGCGGCACCGATGCTCGCGGACCAGAGCACCTTCACGGGCTGCGCGTTGGTGAGCACCGGCAATTCAGCCGGCTTGGGGCCGCTCGGCTTGCTGGTGAACCAGTCGATCGGATTCAGGCTCGGCATGCTCGGCGCGCCGGAGCAGCCCGCAAGCAGGAAGGCCGCGGCAAGCGCGGCCTGGTGCAGACTGCGCATCGTCATCCGCCCAGCGCGTCCAGCCGCAACTGCACGCTGTTGCGGAATGCCGCGCTCTTGTCGCCCGTCTTCTCAAGCGCCAGGCGGTAGGCAGCCTTGGCCTCGGCCGCCTTGTTCTTCGCCACCAGGATGTCGCCCTTCAGCGCGGCGTACTGGCCATCGAACGGCGCCGCGTGCTTGGCTTCGAGCAGCGCGAGCGCCTCGTCGTGGGCCTTTTCGTCCAGCAGCACCGCAGCCAGCCGCAGCCGCGCCAGGTCGCGCAACTCTTCCGGCGCCGATCGCTCGAGCACCCACTGCAGCTGCGCCTTGGCGTTTTTCAGGTCCGCGCGCTCGACATGGAAACGCGCCGCCACCAGCGCTCCCATCGAAGCGTAGAGCGTGTCGGGAAAGCTCTCGACCAGGGTGCCGCCGGCGTCGCGCAGCGCCTTTGCGTCGCCAGCCTGCGCGGCCTTGAGCAGCAATTCGTATTGCCCGCCGGCCTGATTCGCCTTGTTCCCCTGCCAGATGCGCCAGTATTGCCAGCCCGAGATTCCGATCACCACCGCGGCGATCAGCGACAGCACGCGCGTGCCGTTGTCCTTCCACCAGCCCTTTAGCGTCGCCAGCTGTTCCTGCTCTTCGAGATCGTATGCCATTAGCCGTCCTTCAAATCCAGTGATTGCTTCAGCGTGTTCCTTACGGTGGCGACCAGATCAGCATGGGAGGAGTCTACCGCGGTCCTGGTGGCCAGATTCTTGACTTGCACGACCTGCTTCACGGCCTCGGTTTCACCTGCGATCAGCGCCACGCGGAATCCCTTCTTCTCGGCGTAGGCAAGCTGGTTCTTGAGCTTGGCCGGCTCCAGATAGACCTCCGTGTTGATACCTGCGTCGCGAAGCTTGCGCGCCATGCCGAGATAGCCGACCAAATCCCGATCGTCCATCCTCGTGATGAGCACTTCGGCCGGTGTCCGCCCCGGAGACTGCAGCAAACCGGCTTCCCTCAGCTTCGAAAAGAGGCGGGTCAATCCGATGGAGATTCCAACCCCCGGGAGCTTGGTGTCGGTGAAATAGCCCGCCAGATCATCGTAGCGGCCGCCGGAACAGATGCTGCCGAGTTCCGGGTACTTCGTCAGCGTCGTCTCATAGATCGTGCCGGTGTAATAGTCCAGGCCGCGCACCACGCTCAGGTCCATGCCGAAGGCGGAATCCGGGACGCCGAATTGACGAATCGCAGTGACGATCTTGCGCGATTCCGCGAGACCCTGATCGAGCATTTCATTGTGCCCGGCGAAATCTGTTAGAACCTTCAGCGTTTCGTCCGTGTTCCTTTTTGCGGCGACGATGTCATGCAGTTGACGCGCCGTCGTCCGGGAAATTCCCTCACGCGCCAGGTCCGACAGCAGCTTCGCCGCATCCTCCCTCTCGATCTTGTCCAGGGTGCGCAGAACCATTGGCGCGCTCGCATCGGACACGCCGAACTTCGCCAGCAACCCTTTCAGCACCTTCCTGTTATTGATGCGGATACGGAATTCACCGATCCCCATTTCCTCGAACAGGCTATGGATGACGCTCGGGATTTCCGCCTCCGCGAGGTAGCTCAGTTGGTCGCGGCCGATGATGTCGATGTCGCACTGATAGAACTCCCGAAATCTTCCTTTCTGCGCCTGAGGAGTTTCGCCGCGCCACACCCGTTGTATCTGATAGCGCCGGAATGGGAACGCCAGCTCACGCTCCCGCATCGCCACATACCGTGCAAGCGGGACCGTCAAGTCGAAGCGCAATGCTCCCTTGATCGCGGCTTCGTCGTCGCTCGCGACGTCCGCCAGCCGCCTGAGAGCATAGATCTCCTTCTCGACGCCGCCTTTCGAGGTCAGAACTTCCGCGCGCTCGGCCGACGGCGTCTCGATAGGAAGAAAACCGAAGCGCTCGAAATTGCGCCGGATGATGTCGACCAGGGCATTGAACTGAAGCTGCTCCTGGGGCAAGTATTCCTGGTCGAACCCTCTCAACAATGATGGTTTGACTGTTTTCAAACCGCTTTGATCCTGACTTCATTGCGGCCGCGGCGCCGCGCGCCCGGTGAATAGTTCTCCCTGACGTAGGTTTCGACGATCGCCTGGAATTCCTCGGCGATGCGCGCGCCCTTGAGCGTCACGGTCTTCCTGCCGTCGACGTAGACCGGCGCCGCCGGAACCTCGTTGGTGCCCGGCAGGCTGATGCCGATGTCGGCATGCTTGGATTCGCCCGGACCATTCACCACGCAGCCCATCACCGCGACGCGCATTTCCTCGACCCCGGGATAGCTCTTCTTCCACACGGGCATCTGGCCGCGGAGGAATTCCTCGATGCGCTGCGCCAGCTCCTGGAAGCTGCTGCTGGTGGTACGGCCACAGCCCGGGCAGGCGGCCACCATCGGCGTGAAGCTGCGCAGGCCCATGGTCTGCAGCAGTTCCTGCGCCACGATCACCTCGCGCGCGCGGTCCCCTCCTGGATCGGGCGTGAGCGAGACGCGGATCGTGTCGCCGATACCCTCCTGCAGCAGCACCGCCAACGCCGCGGAGGAGGCGACGATGCCCTTCGAACCCATGCCGGCCTCGGTCAGCCCGAGGTGCAGCGCGTAGTCGCAGCGGCGCGCGAGTTCGCGGTAGACGAGGATCAGGTCCTGCACGCCGCTCAGCTTGCAGGAGATCACGACGCGCTCGGCCGGCAGGCCGAGCTCGCCCGCCCGCGCCGCCGATTCGAGCGCCGAGGCGATGAGCGCTTCGCGCATCACTTCAGCGGCACTCTGCGGTTCGGCACGGCGGGCGTTCTCGTCCATCATGCGCGCCAGCAGTTCCGGGTCGAGGCTGCCCCAGTTGACGCCGATGCGCACCGGCTTGCGGTATTTCACCGCCGCTTCGATCATGGTGGCGAACTGCTCGTCGTGCTTCACGCCCCGGCCGACGTTGCCCGGGTTGATGCGGTACTTGGCGAGCGCGCGGGCGCAATCCGGAAACGCGCTAAGCAGCTTGTGGCCGTTGAAGTGGAAATCGCCCACGAGCGGCACGTCGCAGCCCGCAGCATCGAGCTCGGCGCGGATGCGGGCGACCTGCGCCGCGGCTTGCGGCGAATCGACGCTGATGCGCACCAGCTCGGATCCCGCGCGCCAGAGCTCCAGCACCTGGTGCGTGGTGGCCGCGGCGTCCGCGGTATCGGTGTTGGTCATGGACTGGACGACGACCGGGGCGCCGCCGCCAATCGCGACCTTGTCGACCATCACCTGCCTCGACATCTTGCGAGCCTCGCCCATGCGGCGCAACTACTCGAGAGTGAACCGCGCCACCTCGACCTTGACGTGCGGCGCAAGGTCGATCGGCCGGTCTTCATAGGACAGCTGCACGTATTGCGCGTTGCCGATGATGAGCGAGAACGGCGGCCTGCCTTCGACCGTCTGTTCGCTGCCCGCCGCGTTTAGCCGCGAAAAGATCGTCTTGCCGTTGCGGCCCCGCACTTCGACCCAGGACTCGCGGTCGAATTTCATCACGATGCGGCGATTCCCCTCGGCTGCAGGTGCCGGCGCCACGGTTTCCGCGCTTGCTGGCGAATCAAGGTTCATCGGTTGAATGGCGACGGGCGCCGCGGCAGCCACGCGCCGCGGCTCGGCCGGGGGCTGTGCCTCCCTCGCCGGCGCAACGAAGGTGAGGCGCGAGGCGTCGGAACGCTCGCGCTGCCACTGGATCGCCACGGCGGCGATCACGCCCAGGATCGCCAGCGACGACGCGGCGTAGATCAGGTTGGTGCGCCTGGCATTGTCGGTGATCGGAATCGGCCGGCGCGTGCCGGCAACCGCCTCGGCATTGTCCGGCACCGCGACGCGCGCCGCCATGCGGCCGACGAGTTGCTCAGAATCGAGCTTGAGCAGGCGCGCGTAGGAGCGCACCATGCCGCGCCCGAACGTGCCGCCGGGCAAGTCCGCGAAGCGCTCCTGCTCCATCGCCTCGATCTGCCGCGTCGAGAACTTGAGCTGGCGCGCGATGTCGGCAATCGACAGGCCGAGCGCCGCGCGCCCTTTTGCCAGCTCCTCGCCGACGCCCGCAACGGCGCCGGCGGCATCCGTGCCGTCAGTCATATTCCCCGCGCTGCAGCTGCTGGTACTCGCGCGAGGCGGCAAAGCGCCGCCGCAACTGATTCGCGTAACTCGACTCCGCGACACGTTCGCCGAGCTTGCGCTCGACGCGCAGCCCGAGCCAGAGCGACTCCGCGGTCGGCTCGACGAGCTTGTTGTAGCGGCCGACGAGCCTGCGCGCCTCCTCGAGGCCGCCCTGGCGGTAGCGGATCTGCCCCAGCTGCAGCAGCGAGCCCGGATCGTCCGGCATCTGCGCGAGCGCGCGCTGGAAGAATTCCTCCGCCTCCTTCAGGTTGTTCTTGCGCAGCGAGCAGCTTCCGGCGGCCGAATAGGAGCGCCACGGCGTCTGATAGAGCGGATTGCGCAGCGCCTGCATGAAGAATTTGATGGACTCGTTCTCGCGACCCGTCTGGCACAGGAACCAGCCATAGTTGTGATTGATGTCCGGATCCGCCGGCGCGAGGCGCAGGCCGCGCTCGAAATTCGATTGCGCCAGCTGCGGCTCGCGCAATTCCATGTACACCAGCCCGTACAGGCTGTAGGTGAGCGGGAAATTCGGGTCGGCCGAAGCGGCGATGCGCAGCTCCTCCAGCGCGACGGCCATGTTGCCGCGATTGAAATACAGGGCGGCAAGCTCGGCGTGCACCCTGGCACGGTTGCGCGCGTCGCCGGGCTCTCCAGAGATGCTGACCGATTCCACGACCGGTTCGGTGCCGCCCGAGGATTGCATGCCGCCGCAGCCGGCGAGCAGGCTGGCGGCAAGCAAGGTGCCAAGCAGTCTGATCATGCGCGCAACTCCGTGATGGGAACGCTCTTGCCGCGGCGCGTGCGGCCGGTGACCTCGCCCGCGAGCTGGCCGCAGGCGGCGTCGATGCCGTCGCCGCGCGTCTTGCGCGTGGTGGCTGTAAGCCCGGCGCGCTGCAGGATCTCCGCAAAACGCCGGATCCGCTCCGGCGCCGAGCGCTTGAAGCCGGAGCCGGTGAATGGATTGAAGGGAATCAGGTTGAATTTGCAGCGCACGCCGGCCGCAATCCCGAGCAGCGCGCGGGCATGCGCATCGGCGTCGTTGACGCCGTCGAGCATCACGTATTCGAACGTGATGAAGTCGCGCGGCGCGCGCTCGAGGTAGCGGTTGCAGGCGGCAATCAATTCGCGGATCGGATATTTGCGGTTGATCGGCACGAGCCGCTCGCGCAACGCATCATCGGGAGCGTGCAGCGACACGGCAAGCGCGACCGGGCATTCCGCGGCGAGGCGGTCCATGCCGGGCACCACCCCCGAGGTCGAGACCGTGACGCGCCGGCGCGACAGGCCGTAGCCGTTATCGTCGATCATCAGCCGCGCGGCCGGAATCACCGCGTCCAGGTTGAGCATCGGCTCACCCATGCCCATGAACACGACATTGCTCACAGCCCTGGGCCCGCCAGCATGAAATCCCAAAGCGCGGTTGGCGAGCCAGAGCTGGC
>Ga0187893_10005572_pt1 | contig 22464 bp, 18 predicted proteins | sample MA1701074metaG_FD_139574 | JGI IMG/M metagenome (GOLD analysis project Ga0187893, IMG submission 139574) | White microbial mat communities from a basaltic lava cave in the Kipuka Kanohina Cave System on the Island of Hawaii, USA - MA170107-4 metaG ...
CCCGCGCCGTCGTCGTGCGCGCCGGGCGTCGCGTCCCACGAGTCGAGGTGTCCGCTGATGATCACGATCTCGTCCGGCCGCTCGCGCCCGACGAGCTCGCCCACGACGTTCGCCGACGGCGCCTCGCCCTCGTCGCGCGCCTCCATCTTGAGCCGCAGCACGACCTTCTTCCCGCGCGCGGCGAACCGCGCGAGCATCTCCGCGTCCTCGATCGTGATCGCGGCGGTCGGGATCTTCGGCCCCGCGCCGTAGCGCATGCCGCCCGTGTGCGGGAGCACCATGCTCCGCGCGGTGATCGACCGCACGAGCGCGGCGACCGCCCCCTTCTCCGCGGCCCACGTCGCGCCGTTCACGCGGTAGGCGACCGTCTCGCCGTAGCGCGCCCCCTTGTCGGGGTCGTACGGCGGCATCGCGTGGTTCCAGACGACGATCTTGCCGGAGGCGTCTCCGAGTTCCTCGCGCGTCCGCGCGACGACGACCTCCGCGGTGATCCCCTCGGGCGGCGTCGCGACGGAGCCGCCGAGCCCGAGCATGCGCATCTCGTGCGGGCGCGGCTCGAGCATCTCGAGGGACTCGCGCCCGCGCACCCATCTCGGCACCATCACCTTCTCGGCGCGCACGTTCTCGTGGCCGTCCGCCGTCATCGCGCGCTGCGCCCATTCGATCGCGCGGTCGAGGCCCTCGGAGCCGGAGAGTCGCGGACCGACGTCGTCGCACAGCTCGACGAGCTTCTCCATCGCGCGGCCCGCGCGCGCCGCCTCCGCGATGCGGGCCGCGGCATCGTCGCGCGGCGCCGCCGTCGCCGCGCAACCGCAGAGCAGGCTCACGATGATTGCGCGCCGCATGGGCGGCCAGTATACAATGCGCGTCGCGATGGACGAGTGGATGAGCTTCGAGGACGCCATGATCCGGCTCCGCGTGACGAGCGAGGAGCTGAAGCGCTGGGTCGGCGAGGGATCTCTCGCGGCGTTCCGCGGCCCGGACGGCGCGATGCGCTTCAAGTCTGAGGACGTCGAGCGGCTCAAGTCCGCGCCGCCGCCGTCGCCCGCGACGGACGTCCTCGTGATCAAGCCGACCGATCCCCTGCCGCCGCCGTCGGAGCCGCCCCGCGATCGCGGCGCCGTCTCGATCGCGCCCGTGCCGCCGGCCGCGAAGCCGAAGCCGGCGGGGAAGAAGAAGGCGAAGAAGCCGGCGCCGAAGAAAAAGAAGAAGGGCGCGCCCCGGAAGAAGAAGCGCTGATGCCCTTCAAGAGACTCGGCCTCCACGACGAGCTGACGCGCGCGATCGCCGACCTCGGGTTCACGCGCCCCACGCCGATCCAGGAGCAGGCCATCCCGCCCGCGCTCGAGGGGAGGGACGTGGTGGGCGTCGCGCAGACCGGCACCGGAAAGACGGCCGCGTACGTGCTGCCGCTGTGCCACCGCATGCTCGCGCGTCCCGGCCACGGAACGCGCGCGCTCATCCTCACGCCCACGCGCGAGCTCACGCAGCAGATCGAGCTGGACATCCGCGAGTTCACGAAGTACACGCGCCTGAAGGGCGCATCGATCTTCGGCGGCGTCGGTTTCGACCATCAGCGGCGCGCGCTCCTCGACGGCGTCGACCTCATCGTCGCGACCCCGGGCCGCCTGCTCGACCACATGCGGCGCGGCCACGCGAAATTCACCCGCCTCGAGGCGCTCGTCCTCGACGAGGCGGACCGCATGCTCGACATGGGCTTCATGCCGGACGTCCTGCGCATCCTCGAGCGGCTGCCGAAGCACCGCCAGACGCTCCTCTTCTCGGCGACGATGCCGCCCGCGATCGTCACGCTCGCGCGCGAGCACCAGCGCGACCCGATCATGATCGAGGTGGCGCGGCCCGCGACGCCCGCGGCCGGCATCCGCCACGCCGTGTACCCGGTGGAGGAGGGGTACAAGCTGGCCCTCCTCATGCGGCTCCTCGCGCAGCCGGAGATGCGCCAGGTGCTCGTCTTCGTCGGCCGCCGCGACCGCGCGGAGAAGGTGAAGTTCGGCCTCGACATCCGCGGCGTGAACGCGGCCGCGCTCCACAGCGACCGCAACCAGAAGCAGCGCGACGGCGCGCTCGACCACTTCCGCCGGGGCGAGGTGCGCGTGCTCGTCGCGACCGATCTCGCGCAGCGCGGGCTCGACGTCGAGAACATATCGCACGTCATCAACTACGACGTCCCGCGCACGACGGAGGAGTACGTGCACCGCGTGGGGCGCACCGCGCGCGCGGAGGCGGTCGGCGACGCGTTCACGTTCGCGTCCTTCGCCGAGGAGCCGCAGATGCGGGCGATCGAGCGCACGCTCGGACAGCCGCTGCCGCGCGTGATCCTGCCCGACTTCAACTACGGTCCGATCCGTCCGAGCGCGCAGCCGTTCACGCCGCCGCCGCGGCGCCGGCGGAGATGAGGGCCCGCCCCCCCGCCCGACCGGCGGAGGGGCCGGGGACCGCGTCGGCTACTCCTTCTTGCACTCGACGAGGATCAGCGTGCCCTTCGCGGCGCCGTCCATCGTCATCTTGACCATCTGGCCCGGCACGTCGTCGCACGTCCACACCGTCGTCGTGCTCTTCGTGCCGCCGACTTCGCTGGTCGTCTTCACCCAGTGGCACGTCCACTTCTGGCCCGCCGCCTCGATCGTCTCGTCGCCCTCCTCGGGCTTCGGACCCTCGTGCCGTGCCGGCTCCACCTTCCTGACCTTCGCCGGAACCTCGCGGTCGGGAAGCGGCGACTTCGTCTTGTTTCCCATCATCTCGGTCTCGGACTCGGACGCGACCACAGCCTTGTCCTTGTCGACCGACTTGAGGGTCGTCGTCGACGTGGTCAGGATCTTCATCCCCGCGGTGTCCATCTCCATCCGCGTCTTCGCGAAGGCTCCGGCCTTGAACTTCGACCAGTGCTTGTACTCCGGGTTCTCGACGTCCTGGAACAGCAGCCCGCCCAGCAGGGCGATCAGCGCGGCAGACTTCACCATGTGCGTTCTCCAACAAGGCTCCAAGGTCCGGTCCCACCATGGTACCGGCGCAACTCAGACTGAAAAAGGGGCGGACCGCGACCGGTTACCGGGTTACCGGGACTCCGATTGACAATTCCCCCCGGTGGCCTAGAATCAACGTGGGTTTAAGAGGAGCCTCCGTGGCGGGACTTGGAACGGGTCTGCCGTTGCCTCCGCCCCGGCCGCCGGGATCGGCCGCGTCCAGCGTCACGAGCATCTTCGGACGGGAGGAGGTGCTGGCGCGAACGCCCGATTACGAGGTCGCGGTGCGCAAGCAGTCGACCTGGTTCATCGTCTACCTGCGCGGGCGCTACGTCGACCAGATGCTCGAGATCCTGCGCGGGCAGGTCTTCAAGGAGCAGAAGCTGTCGTTCGCGATCGACCTGTCGAAGCTCGCGAACATCGCGATGCCGCTGGCGCGCGAGATCTACTTCTTCTCCGGCCAGCTGAAGGCCAACACCGAGCGGCGGCTCGTGCTGCTGAACCCGCCCGAGAAGATGCGGAGCCTCCTCAGCCTCATCGCCCCCTCGGCGAAGATGTTGACGTTCTCCGCCGAGGACGAGCTGCCCGCCGACGTGCGGAACATCGAGGCGTACCACCAGCGGCTCGAGACCGAGCACGCGGATTTGCGCAAGAACCTGTCGACGAACTCGCTCTGGCAGTTCGTCGACCGCGAGTCGTCGTGGCTCTGCCCGTTCTGCGCCGAGGTCCTCGACGACGTAAAGGTCGTGTCCCGCGTCAGCATCCCGCAGCCCGTGATCGAGAAGATCTACCGGCACATCCACCACCAGTGCAGGGTCTACAACCCCGTCGCGCCGCGTTTCCAGCCCGTGGAGACGCTGGACCACAAGATCAAGGCGGTCAACGAGGCGAAGTTCAACGCCTCGCGGTCCCACGCGGAGAAGCTCGAATCGACCGTCAGGCAGCTCCAGGACAAGGCGGAGTTCGCCGACTCGATGCAGCAGGGGCTCAAGGTGGCCGTCGATCGCCAGCGCCGGCTGCTCCCCGCGCGCCCGCCCGAGATCGCCGGCTGCGAGATCTCGCTCACCTACCGGCCCGCGCAGCACGTCAGCGGCGACTTCTACGACTTCATCGACCTGCCCGCGGGACGGATGGGACTTTCGATCGGCGACGTCGCGGGCCACGGCATCGAGGCCGGCATCCTCATGGGCATGACCAAGAAGGTCATCAACATACGGGCGCAGGACCTCGAGGACCCGGTCGCGGCGATGCGAAGGGCGAACGCGGACATCTACAAGGAGCTCGACCGCCAGACGTTCGTGACCGCGTTCCTCGCGTTCTACGACCCGTCGACACGCCTCCTGTCGTACGCGCGCGCCGGCCACAATCCGCCGCTCCTCTTCAACAAGAGACGCGAGCCGCGCCACCGGAAGTTCGACGCGGGCGGGCTCATGCTCGGGATGTCGCAGGGCAACGTCTTCGACCGCGCGATGCAGGGCGAGAACGTGCAGCTGATGAGCGGAGACATCCTGTTCTTCTACACGGACGGCCTGGAGGAGGCGAAGAACGACAAGGCCGAGCTCTTCGGCCTCCAGCGCGTGACACCGATCCTGGAGGCGGAGTGCGAGCGCCCGGCCTCCTTCATCCTCGGTGCCGTGTCGTTCGCGCTCGACCGCTTCTGCGGCAGCATCCCGCAGGAGGACGACATCACCGCCATCTGCGTGAAGATCCTCTGATGTAATCCGGCGATGTCGGGACGGGCGATCCAGGAGACGGGAGGAGCCTCCCATCACGGGATCTCCGAATCGCGACATCCCCGCATTGCAAGTCGCGAAAGATTCCCGACTCCCCGACCGTCTTGGTAGTATCGCCACGTCTCTGGGGATGGCTCGACTCGGCGTGGGCACGCCGTGCTCACCATGGAGGCATTCATGCGGCACTTGGCTTGGGCGTTGATGGCGGTCGCGTGCGCGACGCCGGGGTGCGGGCGGCGGTCGATCGGGGACGTTCCCGACGAGCCGCGCGATCCGTACGGCTCGACCGACACCGAGTTCACCGTGGATCCGTCGATCTACGAGAACCCGCGCACGTCCGAGCTCGGGACCGAGCGCACGCGCGGCATCGCCAAGACGATCGAGTGGCAGAAGTCGGGCACGGAACTCGGCACGACCTACTGCGGCGGCGTCGCGGTGGTCGACAAGGTGCTGCGCGACGACGCGGAGAACTTCTACAGCGTGCGCGTGCGGCTCGAGAACCGCCGCAACGAGAAGCACCACCTCCAGTGGCGCATCCAGTTCTACAACGCGAAAGGCGAACCGCTCATCGGCTTCAACCACAACGAGGTGGACGAGCCGACCTGGAAGGCGATCGTGCTCGACCCGCTCGGGTTCTCCACCGTCACCGACAGCTGCCGGCTCAAGGGCGCCGTCGGCTTCCGGCTCTTCGTGCGCAAGGCGGGATCGAACGACGTCGGGCTGCCGGACGGCTTCGGCAAGGGCCGGCCGTAAGCCGCCGCGGACGAATCTCGGACACGGGGTTCGCGCGCGGCCTGGATCTAGTAAAACGCCCGCCGCAGCCAGGCTTTCGTCGACTCGTCGGCGAACGCGGCGTCCACGGAGTTCATGTAGACGCGCTCCCAGTCGAGCGGCCCGAACGCGCGCTCGGCCAGCGCGTGCTCGCCCGACAGCGTGATGCGGCTGACCGCCGGGTCGTCCGTGTTGAGCGTCACGAGCGCCCCCTCGCGCAGGAGCGGCGCGAACGGGTGATCGGCCAGCGACGCGACGCTCCGCGTCTGGAGGTTGCTCGTCAGGCACTGCTCGAACGCGATGCGGCGGTCGATGCAGTCGCGCAGCAGTTTCGGGTCGTCGACCACCCGCAGCCCGTGTCCGATGCGCCTCGCGCCGAGCGCCTCGATCGCCTCCCGGATGTTCGACGCCGGCCCGGCCTCGCCCGCGTGGACGGTGACGGGGAGTCCCGCGTCGCGCACGATGTCGAACGCCTCCTGGTGCGGCGCCGCGGGCGCGCGCTCGTCGCCGGCGATGTCGAACCCGACGACGCCGCGGTCGCGCCGTCGTACGGCGGCCCGCGCGGTGGCGACGGACGTCGCCGGCGGCGCGTTGCGGAGCGCGCAGAGGATGACGCCCCAGCGCCGGTCGGGCGCGCCGCGGGCGAGGCCCGCGAGGACGGCCTCCACGGACGCATCGATCGAGAGTTCCGGCGCCTGCAGCAGCGGCGCGTAGCGCGCCTCGAAGTAGAGCACGTTGTCCGCGCGCTGGTCCTCGGCCAGTTCGAGCGCGATGCGCTCCATGGCGGGCGCGCTCCGGAGCGCGGGGAGGAACACGTCGAAGCGCGCGAGGAAGTCGAGCAGGCTCCGGCAGTCGGGACCGACGGTGACGTGCTTCTCGAGGTCCGCGACGGTGGTCGCCGGCAGGGCCACGCGCGCGCGGTCGGCCAGCTCGAGGATCGTGCGCGTGCGGACGGCGCCGTCGAGGTGCAGGTGCAGGTCGATCTTCGGGGCGGCGCGGAAGTCCACTACTTGTATCCCGCGATCTCGCGGATGCGCTTCGGGATGTCCGTGTTGTCGAGCGTGCCGCCGAAGCGCGCGGCGCCCGGGCCGAACGCGTAGATCGGGACCATGGCGCCGTCGTGTCCGTGCGTCTCGTTCGGCTTCTCGAGACGGTAGTCGAGCGGGATGAAGGTCACGCCCAGGCGCTTCGAGACGATCTCGCCGAGTCGGGCGCCCGGATCGTACGGTCCCTTGAGCGCGAAGTACGCCTTCAGCTCGCCGTCGGTCACGTCGTCGACGCCGGTGTGCTCCTTGATGACGTCGCGCGCGACCTGCTCGGGCGACGCGGCCCGCGGGCTCTGGCGGATGAGGTCGTGGAGCTTCTCGGCGCTCGTCTTCACCCGGTCGAAGAGCTTCGCGCGGTCGCGCACCTTTTCGGTGATCGCCAGCGCGCCCGTCGCGTGGTCGGCGGTGACGACGACGAGGGTCCTGCCGTCCTTCGCGGCGAACTCGCGCGCGAGCCGGCACACCTCGTCGAACTCGAGCATCTCCTTCACGCAGGAGGCCGCGTCGCTGGCGTGGCACGCCATGTCGATGCGCGCGCCCTCGATCATGAGGAAGAACCCGTCCGGGTCCTTCGCCAGGACGTCGATCGCCTTGCGCGCCATGTCGACGAGCGACGGGCACGCCTCGGTGCGGTCGAGCACGTAGGGCACGTGGTCCTCGTGGAAGAGCCCCAGGAGCTTGGAGGCGTCCACGCCGGACAGCGCGCCTCGGTCGCGGACGACGGTGTAGCCGCGCTGGGCGAAGCCGCCGCCGTCGGGCAGGAACCTGGCTCCTCCGCCGAGGAGGACGTCCACGTGCGCGTCGAGGTACTGCTTCGCGATGTCGCCCTCGTTCGAGCGGTGGGAGACGTGCGCGGCGAAGCAGGCGGGGGTGGCGTGGGTGATCTTCGAGGTGGTGACGAGGCCGGTCGCCCTGCCCTGGTCGCGCGCCTCCTCGAGGATGGTTCGGAGCGGCTTGCCGTCGGGGTCGATGCCGATCGCGAAGTTCCTCGTCTTCGTGCCGCTGGCCAGCGCGGTCGCGGCGGCGGCGGAGTCGGTGACGCAGTGGTCGGCCGACGTGCTGATCTGGAAGCCGGTGGCGGGGAAGCCGTCGAGGTGGAGCGGCTTGCCCGAGACGACGCGGGCGAGGGTGACCTGGCTGAAGCCCATGCCGTCGCCGATGAGGAATATGACGTTCCTCGCCTCGGGCCTGGGCGGGTCCTGCGGCGCGGCCGTGGCGCAGGCGAGGAGGGTCAGCACGACGAACGACGCAAGGTGTTTCACGGGAACCTCGTAAGCAGGGGGGCGTGAGTATACCAAAGAAGAATTCGGCGCAAAGGCAGAACTGAGGAGCAGGGTTGACTCTGTCCGCGGGCGCTGCTATAACCGCCCGCCGTTTCGAGGGAGGATCCGAATGCGCCACGCGCTTTTCCTGCTGATCGTCCTGGTGTTCGCCGCGCCCGCGGCGGAGCCCCAGGACCGGAAAATCAAGGCCGGCATCGTGTTCGACGTCGGCGGGCTCGGCGACAAGAGCTTCAACGACGCCGCGCACCGCGGCCTCGTGCGCTCGAAGGACGAGCTCGGCGCGGAGACGCAGTACTACGAGCCGAAGGAGCCGTCGGACCGCGAGAGCGGGCTCAGGCGGTTCGCGTCGGAGAAGTTCGACGTGATCGTCGGCGTCGGCTTCATGTTCACGGACGACCTGCTCAAGCTCGCGAAGGACTTCCCGGACCTGAAGTGGGCGTGCGTCGACATGTCCGTGAAGCAGGGGCGCGGCGGCAAGCCGGTCGAGCTCCCGAAGAATCTCGTGGGCCTGAAGTTCAAGGAGGAGGAGGGGTCGTTCCTCGTGGGCGCGATCGCGGGTCTCGTCACGAAAACGGGCAAGGTCGGCTTCGTCGGCGGCATGAACGTCCCGCTCATCCACAAGTTCGAGGCGGGCTTCGCCGCGGGCGCGAAGCACGTGCGGCCCGACGTCCAGGTGCTCTCCGGCTACGCAGGCGAGACGCCCGAGGCGTTCAAGGACGCGGCGAAGGGCAAGAGCCTCGCGCTCGGCATGTACGAGCAGGGCGCGGACATCATCTACCACGCCTCCGGCCAGACGGGCCGCGGCGTCTTCGAGGCGGCCAAGGAGAAGAAGAAGTTCGCGATCGGCGTCGATTCCGACCAGCACGACGAGGCGCCGGGAAACGTGCTGACGAGCATGATCAAGCGCGTGGACCTCATCGTCTTCGACACGATCAAGAACGTCCGCGACGGGAAGTTCGAGGCCGGCTACAAGGTGTTCGGCCTGAAGGAGGACGGCGTCGGCTTCGTCTACGACGACCGGAACAAGGCGCTCATCGGCGAGGACGTCCATAAGAAGGTCATGGACCTCCGGCAGGAGATCGTGGACGGGAAGATCAAGGTGCCGGACAAGAAGTAGTGGAACGCCGCGGGTTCGAGTAGACTCGTCCGACCTTGATTGACGCGCCGGCCGTCCGGATGACGGGGATCACGAAGCGCTATCCCCGCGTCGTCGCCAACCGCAACGTCTCGTTCGAGGTCCGCCCGGGCGAAGTGCACGCGGTCGTCGGCGAGAACGGCGCGGGCAAGTCGACCCTCATGAAGATCCTCTACGGCCTCGTGCCGGCCGACGAGGGAACGATCGAGGTGCGCGGGCGGCGGCTGGAGCGGTACGGGCCGTCCGACGCGATCGCCGCGGGCGTCGGCATGGTGTTCCAGCACTTCATGCTGCTCCCGCCGCTGACGGTGGCGGAGAACATCGTGCTCGGCATGGAGCCGGTCAAGGGCGGGGTGTTCTTCGACCGCGACACGGCGCGCGCGAAGATCCGCGAGGTGTCGAAGCAGTACGGGCTGGAAGTCGACCCGGACGCACGCGTCGAGGAGTGTCCCGTCGGGCTCCAGCAGCGCGTCGAGATCCTGAAGGTGCTCCTCCGGGGCGCGGAGGTGATCATCCTCGACGAGCCGACAGCCGTGCTCACGCCGCAGGAGGTGGACGAGCTCATCGCGGTGATCCGCCGGCTGGCGGGGCAGGGGAAGACGATCCTCATCATCACGCACAAGATGCGCGAGGTGATGGCGGCGAGCGACCGCGTGACGGTCATGCGTGCGGGCGAGGTGGTCGGCACGCTGGAGACGAAGGCGACGAGTGCCGGCGAGATCGCGCACCTGATGGTCGGGCGCGAGGTCGAGTCCCCGAAGCGGCAGCCCGCGCAGCCGGCGGGGTCGGCCGTGCTGGCGGTGAAGTCGGTGTGCGCGACGTCCGACCGCGGCACAACGGCTCTTTCCGACGTGTCGTTCGACGTACGGGCGGGCGAAATCGTCGGGATCGCGGGCGTAGAGGGGAACGGCCAGTCGGAGCTGATCCAGTGCCTGGTCGGGCTGCGCCGACCGACGGCCGGGTCGGTCGTCCTTGCCGGCCGGACCGTGACGCGCTGGTCGCCGCGCGCGCGCTTCGACGCGGGGCTCGCGCACATCGCGGAGGACCGGCACAAGCGCGCCGTGGTGCTCGACTTCACGCTCGAAGAGAACGCGATCCTCGGTCGGCAGTGGCGCTTCGCGTGGCCGGGGTGGCTGCATGTGGGGCCGGTCCGTCGCGAGATCGACGGCATCATCGCGACGTGCGACGTGCGGCCGCCGGACCGGGGGCTGCTCATGCGCTCGTTGTCGGGCGGGAACCAGCAGAAGGTTGTCGTGGGGCGTGAGCTCGCGCGCCGGCCGGCGCTGCTGATCGCGGCGCACCCGACACGGGGTCTCGACATCGGCGCGATCGAGTTCGTGCAGAAAGCGCTCCTCGCGGAGCGCGCGCGGGGGACGGGCGTGCTGCTCATCAGCGCGGAGCTGTCGGAGCTGATGGCGATCTCGGACCGGATCCTCGTGATCGCGGGCGGCCGGATCGTCGGGCAGGTCGATCCCGCGCAGGTGGACGAGCGGCAGCTCGGGCTCATGATGACGGGCGCGCACTGATGAAGCGTTGGCTGCAGGACGCGGGGCTCCAGCTCGCGGTGAGCGCGGCGTCAGTCGCGGTCGCGCTGGCGGCGGGCGCGGTCTTCATCCTCGCGCTCGGCAAGAACCCTTTCACCGTGTACGGCATTCTGATCTCGGGCTCGGTCGGGGACAACTATGGGCTGGGGCAGGTGATCTACAAGGCCACCACGCTCGCGTTCGTCGGCGTGGCGGTGGCGTTGTCGTTCCGCGCGGGCCTCTTCAATATCGGCGCGGAGGGGCAGCTTTACCTCGGCGGATTCATGGCGGCGTGGGTGGGTCTGCAGTTCGACCCCGAGAAGCCGTACGCGGGGATGTGGTGGGTGTGCTGCCTGGCGGCGTTCGGCGGTGGAGCGGCGGCGGCGGCCGTGCCGGCGATCCTGAAGGCGACGCGCGGGACGCACGAGGTGATCGTCACGATCATGATGAACTTCATCGTGATCGGCGCGGTGCACTACTTCGCGAGCTCGCGCTACGACGACGTGATCATGGAGCCGGCCACGACGCACACGTGGGAGCTGCCCGAAGCCGCCTGGCTCAAGAGCTACAAGGAGACGTTCAAGGGATCGACGGCGAACTCGTCGTTCTGGGTGGCGATCGCGATCGCGATCGCCGCCACGTACCTGCTCTGGCGCACGCGCACCGGTTATGAGATGCGCGCGTCGGGCCTCAATCCGAAGGCGGCCGAGGCGGGCGGCGTGCGAATGCGGTGGACGATGTGTCTTACGCTGCTCGTGTCGGGCGGCATTGCGGGGCTGGGCGCGATCAACTTCGTGCTCGGCAACAAGGGGTACTTCGAGAAGGAGTTCTCGGCGGGCGCGGGCTTCCTGGGGATCGCCGTCGCGCTCCTCGCGCGGAGCCACCCGATCGCGGTGATCCCGGCCGCGTTCCTCTTCGCGACGCTCTCGGAGGGGGCGGTCGCGATCGGCCAGAGCAAGGAGCAGGTGCCGGGCGAGATCATCGACATCCTGCAGGCGATCGTGATCCTCTTCCTGCTGGTTGGCGCGCGGCTGCTCGATCGCGCGATTGCGGCGTGGCAGAAGTCGCGGCAGAAGGCGGTGCGCGCATGACGCTGCGACGGACGCTCGCGATCACAGCCGGCATCGTGCTGGCGCTCACCGGGCTGCTGCTGGTCATCGGCTGGGTGCGCGGTCCGGAGGCCCGCGCGGCGGCCTTCGGAGCGATCGTGTCATTCAGCATGCTGACGGCGACGACGCGGCTCTCGGTTCCGTACGTCCTGGCGGCGCTCGGGGGCACGTCGAGCGAGCGCGCGGGCGTGGTGAACATCGCGCTCGAGGGCGTGCTTGTCACGGGCGCGTTCGCGTCGGCCGCCGTGACGCACTGGACCGGAAGCCCGTGGGTCGGCATGGCCGCGGCGGTTCCCGCAGGCGTGCTCATCGCCTACGTGCACGCGCTCGCGACGGTCACGTTCAAGGCGGACCAGATCATTTCGGGGCTCGCGGTCAACCTGCTCGCGCTGGGCGCGACGAAGTTCGGCGCGAAGCTCGTCTGGGGGAAGCCGCACTCGGACAACATCGCGAAGCTGCCGACGATCTGGGAGCGCGACCCGGACGCGGGCGGGCTGGCGACGTTCGTGCACACGCTGCTCGCGGAACCGATGGTGCTGCTGACGATCCTGCTGGTGGCGGCGGCGTGGCTCCTCCATACGCGCACGGTGCTCGGCCTGCGCCTGCGCGCGGTGGGCGAGAACGCGCACGCCGTGGACACGCTCGGGCTGCCCGTGGGCGGTCTGCGCTACACGGGTGTGCTGATGTCGGGCGGGTTCGCGGCGCTCGGCGGCGCGTGGCTGGCGTTCGACGTGACGCAGTTCTCGAGCGGCATGTCGGCCGGCAAGGGCTACATCGCAATGGCGGCGGTCGTGTTCGGCAAGTGGCATCCGCTGGGGGCGACGGCGGCGTGCCTGCTTTTCGGCGCGAGCGAGGCGTTTCAGCTGCGGCTCCAGGCGGCCAGCGTGCAGGTGCCGAGCGAGCTCGTCGGGACGCTGCCGTACCTGCTGACGATCGTGGCGCTCGTGGGGCTGGTGGGGCGCGCGCGTCCGCCGGCGTCGCTCGGCGTGGCGTACGAGAAGGCCGGCGCGTAGCGGCCGCTTCCGGATCGCGCGAACCTCCGCCGTTCGTCGCCTGTCGAACCTGGCGACCGGCGACACGCTGATCGCTAAGATACCCCGATGCCCACGAGCCCTCTCGACGACGCGTTCGCCCGCACGGCCGTGCGCATGGGTCTGCTCCGGCAGGACCAGCTGGCGGAGTGTCTCATGGCCGCGGAGCGCTCGTCCGTGCGCCTGGTCGTCGCGGAGCGCGGCCTTCTCACGCCGGAGCAGGTGACGCTCGTCGAGCGCGAAATGGTGGCCGCCACCGAGGTGCGCACGCCCGCGCCGAAGGGCGAGTCCAGGGCGCGCACGCGCAGCGGCCTCGTCGGCCAGACGCTCGGCGGCTGCCTGCTGCGCGACAAGGTGGGCGAGGGCGGCATGGGCGCGGTGTTCCGCGCGACGCACCTCGGGCTCCAGAAGACGGTCGCCGTCAAGGTGCTCCCGGACAGCTTCGCTGCGGATCCCGACAGCGTCGAACGCTTCATGCGCGAGGCGCGCACGCTCGCGCGCGTCGAGCACCCGAACATCGTCGGCGTGCACCACGTCGGCGAAGAGCAGGGCGTCTCCTTCATCGTCATGCAGTTCCTCGAGGGCGAGAGCCTGGCCGAACGCCTGTCGCGCGGCCCGATGGCCCCGGCCGAAGCGGGCACCATCGCGCGCGACGTCGCCCGCGGACTGGCCGCGGCCCACCGGGCGGGCGTCGTGCACCGCGATCTCAAGCCGCAGAACATCATCCTCGCGCCGGACGGCACCCCGAAAGTCGTCGACTTCGGGCTGGCCCGCGAGGTGTCGGGCGGGCTCGAAATCACGAGAAAGGGCGAAGTGCTCGGCTCGCCGCTCTACATGTCGCCGGAGCAGTGCACGATGAAGCCGGTCGGTCCCGCCGCCGACCAGTACGCGCTCGGCGCCACGTTCTATCACATGCTCGCGGGCCGCGCCCCGTACGGCGCGGACAGCCTCTACGAGATCCTCGACAGGCACGTGAAGGACGCCGTGCCGGACGCGCGCGCGAGCCGGTCCGACGTCCCGGAGCCGCTCTCGGCCGTCGCGCGGCGGCTCATGGCCAAGGACCCGCGGCAGCGCTACGCCGACATGGACGCCGCGGTCGCGGCGCTCGACGAGGCCATCGCCGCCGGCGCGGTCCGCGGCTCGATGCCGTGGCTGCCGATCGCGGCGGTCCTGCTGATCGGCGCGGTCTTCGTCGTCCTGCTGGCACCGTGGCGCCGCGCGGCGCCGTCGGCGGGCGCATCGTCGAACGCTCCGCCGCCGTTCCCCCACGCGCCGGTATCCCCTTCGCACGTTCCACCCGCGACGGCCGGCGCCGTCCGTCCGCCTGATCCGCCGCCTCCTCCGCCGCCGCCCGCGCGCGTCGTTCCCGGCGCGACGCGCCTCGACATCGCATCAGGGGGCGCCACGGTGACGGTGGAGGGATCCGCCGGGCCCGTGCACGAGGGCGAGGCGAAGGTGCTCGACGTCAGGCCCGGCACCTACACGGTCACGGGCCGCGCGGGCGCGCAGCGCCGCGTCGCCGTCGTCGACGTGCGCGACGGCGAGACGAAGCGCGTCAACGTGGATCCGCGCGAGCCGGTCGGCCGCGTGCGCATCGAGTCGAAGCCCGCCGGTGCCGCCATCGAGCTCGACGGCGAGCCGAGCGGCGAAACGCCGAGGACGATCGAAGGTCTCGCGCTCGGCGAGCACAAGCTCGTGCTCAAGCTCAGGGACCACGCCGCGCAGGCGCGGACGCTCGCGCTGGACCGCGACGCGGAGGAGAAGGTGCACGTGACGCTCGCCGCCATGGGCCGCCTCGTCATCTCCGCCCGCGCGTACGGTCGGCGCATCCGGATCTCCGGGCTCAAGGTGACCCTCGACGAGAAGGTCGTGGATGCCCGCGACGACGTCGCCGTCGAGCCCGGCGCACACGCCGTGCGCATCGAGCATCCCGAGCTCCGACCGTACGCGGCCAACTTCCAGCTGGCCGCGGGACAGCGTCTCCCGGTGCCGGCGACCCTCGAGGCGCGCGAGGAATGGAACGGCATGGTCTTCGTCCCGGCGGGCGAGTTCCGCCGCGGCGAGGAGCGCCGCACCGTGACCCTCGGCGCGTTCTGGATCGACCGGCACGAGGTGACGCAGGGCGCGTTCGCAAGGACCGGAGCCGCGCGGCCGCGCGTGTGGTCGGACGGCGCGGACGACCTGCCGGTGCGGTCGCTCACCTGGCAGCAGGCGGCCGACTTCGCGGCCTTCGTCGGCAAGCGGCTGCCAACCTCCGACGAGTGGGAGCGCGCCGCCCGCGGGACGGACGGGCGGACCTACCCGTGGGGCGAGGCGTGGGACGGCGCGCGCGCGAACACGTCGGAGGCGCGCCGCGACCGGGCGCTGCCGGCGGCCGAAATCGGGAGGGACGTCGGCCCCGCGGGGTGCGTCGGCATGGCCGGGAACGTGCGCGAGTGGACCTCAACGCCAGCCGGCGCGAATGCCTGCGCGATGCGCGGAGGCAGCTACGACGACAGCCATCACTTCGCGCGGCTGGACAAGGCGCGCGCGGTGGCCGCGATCGACACGAGCGCGACGAACGGCGTGCGCTGCGCGGCGGACTTCCTGAAGGGACTCCTCGAGGACTGAATGCGACTCGCCGCGATCCTCCCCGCCGTGCTCGCGTCGGTCGGGTGCGCGACCACCTTCACGACGCCCGAGAAGCCGATCCCCGTCGCGAGCGAGGCGCGCGACGTGGTCGTGGCGCTCGGCGCGGTGCGCGATACGCGGCTGAAGGAAAAGGACGGGACGCTGGAGCAGAAGCAGATCCGCATCGGGGCCGCGAAGGTGAAGAACGTGATCGCCGACGTGCTCACACGCTCGGGCCGCTTCCGCCAGGTCGTGAACCTGCCGCTCGAGTCCGAGCAGGAGGCCCTGAGCCGGATGCTCGAGGCGGCGCGCACGGCGAACGCGCACTATCTCGTCGTGGGAGAGATCGACCAGTTCGACGTCACGGACCTGGGCGCCAACAAGCGCACGATCGCGTCGGTCATCCTCGAGGGGCTCACGTTTCCCGTCGGCTGCGTCGTGTACCTCCTGAGCGGCCGCCGCAACGGGATCTGGGTCAACGGCGCGCTCTACGACCGCACGGCGAAGGGAGAGATCTCCGTGTCGCTGCACGTGATCGAGACGGAAAACGGCAAGGTCGTCGGCCACGTGAGCAACGTGACGAGCGAGGCGACGAAGCCCGTGAACGCGCTGGTCTACGGCGACCTCGACAATCCGGACGACGACTGGGTGGACATCGGCAAGGAACTGGGGGCCGTCGCGCTCCACAACCTGGCGGTCGACCTGATCGGGAGGCTCGACGCGGAGCTGGAGAGGGTCGGCGCTCGAAAGTGACCCGCGGGCTGGACGTCGTCCCAAGCCGCGGCGCGTCGCGATCGGCGGACCCGGCGCGGCGTGCCGGCGGCGGGTCTGCGTCGAAGCGATCCGCGGCTTGGAAGGACGACGGCCAGACCGCGCGCCATCGGCTCAGACCTTCGGCAGGTTGAGCTTCATCCGCAGCGCCTCGGTGTTGCGGTAGAAGATCGTCTTCACCGTGTCCACCGGCTGCTTGAGGAGCTTCGCGATCTGGTCGAAGCTCTTGCTCTCCAGCATGCGCATCTTGAGGATCGAGCGCGCCGGGTCCTTGAGGTCGTTGATCGCGCCGAGCATCTGGCTCCACACTTCGCGCTTCGAGACCTGCTTCGACGGACTCTCCATCGGCGAGAAGCCGCCCTCGGGGTTCGTGTCCTCCAGGCTCACGTGCGCCGTGCGGCGTCGGCGGCGCAGGTAGTTGAGCGCCTCGTTGCGCGCGACCGTCACGAGCCAGCTCGTGAATTTGCCCATCTTCGGGTCGTAGAGGTTGGACTTGCGGAACGCTTTGAAGAAGATCTCCTGCATCAGGTCTTCGACGACGTGGAGATCGCCGGTCACCTCGAAGACCGCCTTCGCGACGAGACGGTGGTGGAGCTTCCAGAGCGCGTCGCCTGCCGCGCGGTCGCCCTGCACCAGCTTGGCGACCAGGTCCTCGTCCGGCACGGTCGGCTTGGGCGCGGGAGGCATGCCCCGATGGTATCACGGTGGCGACGCGTTTGCGTCCGCCCGCGCGCGCGCCCGCGCGATTTTCCGCCCCGCGTTCTACGGCTTGGCGACGATGCGGTTGCGGTGCTCGTAGCGGAGCGGACGCTCTTTCGCGAGCGCCGCCCGGTGCGCCTCGAGGAGCGTGACCAGCGTGTCCTTCCGGTCCTGGCCGCGAACGAACGGCGAGTGTCCGTCGCCGCCCTCCGCCAGGAACGAGTTCGTCGCCACGCGGTAGCGGCCCGCGCGGTCGAGCGGCTTCCCGCCGACCGACACGGAGACGAGCCGCTTTCCCTTCTCCGCTCCCGGATCGAAGACGATCTCCGCACCGCTCATCTCGAGGAGCAGCCGCGTTCCGTCGCCGAGACTCCCCTCGAGCAGCGCCCACAGGTCCGCGCCCGTCATCGTCACCACGACGATCGTGTTCCCGAAGGGCGACACCGTGTAGATGTCGCGCAGCCTCTGGACGCCCTTCCTGAGCCCCGCGCGGATGCCGGTGCGGTTGTGCAGCGCCACCGCCGCGTCGCACGATGCGCGCATCGCGTCGGTCAGGTGGTTGCCGAGGGGACTCGACTCCACCCTTTCGCGCGAGCCGGACGGCAGGTCCTGCGCCAGTTCGCCGACGACCTCGTCCATCACCTTGTCGATCTCCGGCGCGTACTTCGCGACGATGGCCTTCACCGCAGCGTCCTCGACCCTGCGGTCGACCGTTTCGTGCGTCGCCTCGACGGAGACGACCGCGCCGTCGCGTATCGTCAGCTCGAGGCGGCCGACGAGGATCCCCCAGCACTGCGACTGGAGAAGCTGCACGTCGCCGATCTTCTCCGCGACCTTCGAGTGGCTGTGCCCGCCGAGGATGGCGGCGAAGCGGAACTTCGTCGCCAGGTCGCGGTCGCGGCCCGCGCCGATGTGCGTCGCGAGCACGCGGATCGCGTCCTTGCGCCACGGGAACCGCTCGAGCACGGGCTCCTCGAGCTCGAACGCGAGGCCCTCTCGCGCCCGCGCGGTCGTGACGTTCGGCATGTCGGACGTCGTGAGCCCCGCGATCTCCAGGTTCACGTCCTCGAAGTAGACGGAGCTCGCCACCCAGTCGGGCGGGTCGCGCGACCCCTTGCGGAAGACGTTCGCACCGAGGAACGGGAACCGCGCGAGCGCCTTGAGCTCCTCGGTGACCTTGGGACCCAGGTCGAAGTCGTGGTTGCCGAGGCAGAGCGCGTCGTAGCCGATCGCGTTCATGCATTCGACGACGAGGCGCCCCCGCGTGAGATCGCCCTCGGGCGTGCCCTGGAAGAAGTCGCCGCAGTCGATGACGATCACCTTGGCGCCCGCGGCGCGCGCCTCGGCCCGCGCCTTCTTGAGGTGCGCGGCGAGCGCCGCGATTCCGGGCACCGGACCGCCGGGGCGGACCCGCCCGTGGATATCGTTCGTGTGCAGGATGACCACGCGCTGCTCTTTCGGGGCGACCTTCTGGAGCGGCTCGCGATCGGAGCAGCCGGCGACGAGAAAGGCCCCCAGGGCGGCAAACATAAAAATGCTTTTACGTTTGGACCACCCCCGGGGGTGGTGGCCACTCCACCCTTCGCCGCGGGTCCAGTTCGCGTGGCCCCTGGCCGAGCTGCGGAGGGCAGGCGACGGGCTGGCGGACCCCCCTTCGCCGTCGCAAGATGAGCGAGGGGGGCCGGAGAGGCTGCGGGGCGCAGGCGCCCCGCCGTCGGGGCGGACGGAAGACCGGCGCGTCGGATTCACTTCGACTCCGCCAGCTTGTAGGTGCCCTTCGTCTCGTCGGCGAGCTGCTTGAGGAGCTTGATGTTGTCCTCGGTGTTCGCCTTTGCGCCGGGCGTCTCCACCGTGAAGATCATCACCTTGCGGTAGCGATTGAGCCGGCCGAGCATGATCATGATCTCGCCCGTCGTCGTCCAGACGCCGCGCGACGCGCCGCCGTCCGAGTAGAGGAACAGCGTGTCCACGTCCGCGTCCTCGAGCGCGAGCTCGATGCCGTCCCAGATGTTCGTCCAGCCGCGCGCCTCCTGGCTGTTCGTGTACTTGATCGCGTCGCGCTTGCCCGCGTCGTTCGCGGGCGTCAGGCGCTTCTTCCACGTCTTCTGGTCCCTGCGGTACGTGCCGTCGTTCTCGCAGCCGAGGCAGATGATGTTGAAGTGCACCTCCGCCGCGAAGTCGCTGATCGTCCTCACCATGCCGCGCTTGGCGACGTCGAGCTTCGTGTCCTTGGAGCGGTCGTCGCCGGGGGCCGGGTCGCGCATCGAGCCGGACAGGTCGAGGATGAACGACGCGCGGTGCGAGAGGATCGGGATCTTGAAGAACTCCGCGCGCGTCTCGCCGCCGGGGTCCGGCAGCGCGCCCTTCCTCTCGGCCTTCGCGACCGGCTCGAACGAGTCCTTGTTCGCGTCCCACCACGTCCTCCACGGCTTCACGTCGAGGCCGAGGTCCTTGCCGGTGAGATCCTGGAGCGCCATCCAGCAGTCGAGCCGGAGCCGGCCCTTCTCCTTCGCGAAGAGCTCGACGATCGCGCCGACGCACTCGCGATGGCGCACCTCGGAGGCGCTCTCGATCGCCTGTACCCGAACGCGCCAGTCGGCGTCCGCGATGAGCGCCTTGAACGCCTTGAGGCCCGCGTCCGCGTTGATCTTGGGCGCCGCGCGCATGATCTCCATGCGTACCGGGTGCGCCTTGTCGGCGACCGCGCCGTCGAGAACGTCCGCGAGCCGGGGCGCGTCGAGACGGCCGACCGCCTCGATCGCGGCGGCGCGCCCCTCCCACGCCTTGTCCTTTCCGATCGCCGCGACGAGCGCGTCGACCGCCTTCTTGGCGCGCATCCAGGCGAGCGCGTCGGCGACCTGGGCGCGCACCAGCGCGTCGGAGTCCTCGAGCATCGCGAGCACGGCGTCCTGCGTGCCCTCGTCCTTGATCCAGCCCAGCGCTTCGATCGTGTGGATGCGCGCGTTCGGCTTTCCGCTCTTGAGGCCCGTCTTGACGAGGAACTCGAACGCGGCGGGCTCGTTGGCCCGGCCGATCGCCCTCATCGCGCGGTAGCGGACGCGCGGGTGCGGATCGTCGAGGAGCGGAAAGAGCGCCTGCACCATGCGCAGCGACTTGTGCTGGTCGATCAGGTTGATCGCGCTGCAGCGCTTGTCGGGGTCCTTGTCCTTCACCTGCGTGGCGAAGTCCGACCACTCGTCGTCCCCGACGGCCGCGGCCGCCAGCGTCGCACACGCCAGGACCATCATGGTGCGCATGTCGGATCCCCTAACTTGGCTCCACCTGAAGCGGCGAGATTCTATCGATGATGCCCTGCCTATTCAACGCCGCACCTAGGTGTGGGCTCCGGGCCGGAAAAAACCCGGTGAAAATCTTTTCGAGGTCAAAATAGTCGGCACACGGATTGCTAACACTCGCGGCCCCTTGCCGCGGCGGCGCGCCGTTTCTAAGCTGTCTCACCTTCATGGCCAAGGACAAGCTCGCCTTCGAGGTCGAGCCGTCATATCGCAAGTACCGTCTGCGCCTGGCGCGCTACTACTACCACGCGGAGGCGCTGTCGGAGATCCTGCCCGACGGCCCGAGCCGCGTGCTCGACGCGGGGTGCGGGCGCGGGCGGCTGCCACTCTACCTGAAGCGGTGGCTGCCGCCGGCGAAGAAGCCGGTCGTCGTGGGGATGGACATCAACCTCGGGCGGCTGAGCCAGGCGGCCACGCACGGATACACGCAGCTCTACGCGGGCAACATCACGCGCCCCTGGCCCTTCAAGGACGGGACGTTCGACGTCGTCGTCTGCGAACAGGTCCTCGAGCACCTCGGGGACGACGACGTCCTGTTTGCGCTGTCGCAGATCCGGCGCGTACTGCGGCCGGGCGGCGTGGCGCTGGTCGGGGTCCCGATCTTCACGTGGCTGGAGCTGATGGTCTCGCCGATCTGGATTCCGCTCGGGCACCTCATGCACCGCCTCCGCGAGGGCCCGGGCGCGACGCACCACCTCCAGTATTTCTCGCTCAACCGCATCCGCCGCTTCATGGAGCGCCATGATCTCAAGCCGGAGCGCGTCCGCGGCTTCCGGCTCTGGTCGTTCCCGTACGGCCTGCTCGAGGACTACGAGTGGTACTACAAGTTCCATCGCTGGTTCGGCGTTCACGCGCCGCGCCTGTGCGGCGAAGTGTGCATCACGGGGCGGAAGGTCGACGGGAAATAAAACGGGCCTCCTTGGGAGGAGGCCCGCGATAGGAGAGGGGTTATGGGTGCATATAAGACCTCGACGAACGAGGCGGTGCGCTTGAATCGATTCCTCGCGGTCACCCCGCCGCCCCTTCAGGGCGGGAGCCGCCCGCACGCGACGTGAGGAAGGCGGCGACCCCACCCGCGGCCGGATCCCGACGCGTCCCGCCCTAGGGCGCCGGTGTGCCCGCGGATTTCCAGTAAAGCCCGGGGCGGCGCGCGACGATACATCCCCATGTCGGAACGCGTCGCCCAGGCGATCGCGACCGCCGCAATCCTCCTTCGCCGTCCAGTGGCGATGAGGCCGTTGGAGAGGCTGGGAGGCAGGCGGCGGCCGCCATGCGTTCGGCCGCGCCCCTTTTTCGGGGCCGCGTTGCAGGCGTGTCCTGCGACGGGTTGTGCAAGTCGTGCCGTGTTGACAATCGGGGATGTGGCGGTGGTCCTTGCGACCGCCGGTGGCGGCCCGATGCCTCGAAGGTCCGGGTAGCGATTCTCGTCAGAAGATCGGACGGGTTGTAGTGTAGGCCCGCCCAGAGCGGCCCGCTCGCGAGGCCCCATAGGGGGGCGCGCGGGCGTGTGCGGAAAGGGAGGTGACGATGCGAAAACGGTTCCACCTTGTCGTGATGATCTGTTTCGGCGCGGGCGCAAGCGCGCTCGCGCAGGACAAACCGGCCGGAGCCCAGGAGCCTCCGCCGGACCCACCCCGGGTCACCGCCGCATCCCCTGCCGTGCGCATCACGCTCGGCGGGCACCTCGATGTGCACTTCACCGCGCGCGACGGCGCTCTCGAAGAAGCCCGCGACGCCCTGAACGGCGCCGCCGCCTCCTCCGGGAGCACCGTCACCGCGACCTCCGCGTGGGTGGCCGTGCGCCTCGACGCGGAGTGGGACGACCGCTTCCGCGTCGCGCTGGAGCTGGAGCGGCTGCCGTACGACGACGGCAGCGACGGAACGATCGGCGACGACGGCTTTTCGCCCACGCTCGGCCAGGTCTACCTCGAGATCGAGCGCTTCCTCTCCGACAAGATCACGCTGCGCCTGGGCCAGTTCGACTTCGACTACCGGCTCCGGCCGCACGGCGAGCCGTTCTTCTTCGACGGCGACGCGGAGTCGTTCTTCAGCGGCGCCACGACCGCGTTCGCGCGTGTCACGGCCGACCGCGATCAGGAAGCGAGCGCCGGCCTGCGGCTCCAGTACGAGCCCTTCGTCGTCCTGCTCGTCGAGTTCGCGCTCGTCTGGCGCAACCGCGGCGGCTTCTCGCGTCCGTCGGACGACGAGACGATCGCGGTGCTCTATGCCAACGCGATCACGGGCGAGCGCAACGCGCTTTTCCTCATGCTCTGCCTGGCCGCGGGCCCGGCGCACGGCGCGGAGGTCTGGACGCTCGGCGCGGGCGTCAACCACTACTTCGGGCCGCAGCGGCAGATCGAGCTCTTCGCCGAGGCGTACGGGCAGTTCGGGAGCCTCGGCCCCGGCGTGCGCAAGTCCGCCTGGGCGGGGCAGGCGGGCCTCCGGCTGTCGCTCCCCGACGGGCCGTGGGGCG
>Ga0187893_10005573_pt1 | contig 22457 bp, 14 predicted proteins | sample MA1701074metaG_FD_139574 | JGI IMG/M metagenome (GOLD analysis project Ga0187893, IMG submission 139574) | White microbial mat communities from a basaltic lava cave in the Kipuka Kanohina Cave System on the Island of Hawaii, USA - MA170107-4 metaG ...
ACGGCAGCGCTGCGTGGGAGCGGCGTCACTTCGATCGCTGGCTCCCGCTCGAGCCGCACCTGCCCGTGCACCACGTGAGCTGGTACGAGGCCGACGCCTTCGCGCGCTGGGCGGGTGCCCGCCTGCCGAGCGAGTTCGAGTGGGAGATCGCGGCGGCGGCGGAGCCGGCGGCGGGGAGCTTCCTCGAGTCGCGCCGCTTCCATCCCGCGCGCGACGACGGGCGGCGCGCCTGCTCGCAGCTCTTCGGCGAGCTGTGGCAGTGGACGCGCAGCGCCTACGCCGCCTACCCGGGCTACCGGCCGCCCGCGGGGGCGATCGGCGAGTACAACGGCAAGTTCATGGTGAACCAGATGGTGCTGCGCGGCGGGTCGTGCGTCTCGCCCGCCTCCCACCTGCGCGCGACCTACCGCAACTTCTTCCACCCCGGCCGCCGCTGGCAGTTCATGGGGCTGCGGCTCGCGCGCGACGGCGAGGCGCTGCGCTCCGAGAGAGGCGAGCTCTCCGGCGCGGGCAATTCGAAGTAGGAGCTGGCGAGCGCGGGCGACTCGAAGGCCTGCAGCTCCTCGTAGGCCGACTCGTCGAGCAGCTCGACGCCGTCGAGGCAGAGGGCTTCGCGCACCGCCGCGAGTCGGGGATCGGCGGCGGTCTCGACCAGCGCCTCGCGCAACGCCTCGACGAGAGCGATCGGCGTGCGGCGCGACGTGACCCAGGGCGGGGCGGGCGCGAGCCCGGTGTAGGCGAGCGCGCGCAGCCCTGCGAGGTCGCGCGGCCGGACGCGCCGGCAGATCTCGGTCACCACGACGTCCACGCAGGCGACGTCGACCTCGCCGCGCTGGAGCATCTCGAGGCTCGTGTCGTGCGCGCCGCTCACCCGCACCTCGCGGAAGAACCGGCCGTCGACGCTGAGCGGCGCGATCAGCGGGCGCCAGGCGTTGACGCCGCTGTGCGACGTGCGCTCGTTCACGGCGCAGACGGCGCCGCGCAGTTCGTGCATCGAGGCGATCCCGGCCTCCTCGCGCACGAGGACGACGCTGCGGTAGGAGCTGCCATCGCATCCGGCGGCGCGGAAGCGCGGCGTCGCGATCGGGCGCAGGTGACCGCGCGAGTCGTAGAGGACGTCGTAGCCGCACGCCTGGCTGAGCAGCAGCCGGGGATCGCGCCACTGCTGCTCGTGCGGCGTCGCGCGGTCGAGCGCGTCGGGGACGTCGTCCACGCCGCGCACCCGGAGTCGCGCCGCGATCGCCTGCCAGAACGCGTCGGTGGAGGCGGCGATCTCGGGGAAGTCGTACCAGGGGAGATTGGCGATGCGCATCGCGGTAGGACCACGGCCCCTGGGATATCTTCGAAGCCGATGTATAGCAGCGGTTCCGGCGATGTCACCGGCCGGGTGGCGCCCCGGGGCGTGGCGCGCCATCGAGACCCCCGTGCGCACCAGGGCCGCGCTTCGACGGGGGCGTCGACCCCGGCCCTCCGCAGCGGCCGGAGAGGGCGCGACTACCTCGCGAGCTCGCCTCCCATCCGCGCGAGGAGCTCGCGCGCGACGGCGGGGAGCGGGATCGCGATGCGCTGCGCGGATGCTCCCTCCGGAACGACGATCCTCGGCGCGCCGAAGGCCCGCTCGAGCTGCTCGCGCAGCTCGGAGAAGCGGCGCGCCGCGGCGCGCGCCTCGTCCTGGCCCGACTCGCGCGACGAGGCGCGGGGGAAGTCGCGGCTCGCCTCGAGTTCGACGCGGAATCGGCCGGCCTCCGCGAGGAGCAGACCGCCGCGCCCCGCGTCGTCGAGATCGACGCGCTGCTGCGAGCCTGCGCCGCCGGCCGCGGCGTCGAGCGGCGTGAGCACGAGCCGCAGCGCGACGGCGGGCGCCTCCGATCGCGGCCGGAAGGGCGGGTCGAAGGCGAGCTCGACGGGGATGCCGGGCCGCAGCTCGATCCGGGCGGGGGAGACGAGGCCGAAGCGGCGCTCGGAGCGCATCCCCGGCGCGCGCACCTCGACGTCGAACGTCGGGCGCAGCGTGGGGAGCTCCGCCGCACCCTCGTTCATCCGCACCGTGAGGACCGGCGCGTGCGGCGGCGCCGCCGCGAGAAGGACGACCACGCCGTCGTCTACGCGCGCTCCGCCGGGACCGACGACCTCCACGCGCGCCCGCGGGATGCGAGAGCGCAGGTCGAGGGAGGCGAGCCGCGGCTCGCGGTTCACCGCGCCGGGGAGGACCTCGACGTCGGGTACCACGAGGACGATCTCGGGATCGGCGACGTCGCGGCCGAGCGCCACGGCGACGTCGACGCGGCCCTCGCGGACCCGTTCCCAGCGGAAGCCGCCGCCCTGCCCGGGCGCGGTGGCCGAGCCGAAGGGACCGCGCGAGCCGTCGGGCAGGTCGGCGCGGCGCAGCAGCAGGCTCACGAGGATCGACGGCCCTTCGCCATCCATCACGAGCGAGCCCTCGAGCGCCCCGGAACCGCGCAGCGCGAGCGCGACGTCGCGCCGGCCGGCCTCGAACGCGAGCGGCAGGCTCTCGCGCTCGGCGTCGAACGCGAGCACGACGCGGTCGCCCGCGTCCAGGAAGTCGGAGAGCGCGAAGGCGCCGCGCCCGTCGCTGCGCCCGAAGGCGACGTCGCCCGCCGCGCCGCGCCGAAGCAGCGCCGCCGAGGCGAGCTCGCGCCGGACGACGCAGACCTGCGCGCCGGCGACCGGCTCCCCGCGACCGTCGACGACGGTGCCGGCGACGAGGAGCGGCGACGGCTCGAACGTCACGTTCCCGACCTCGTGCTCGCCCTCGGCGAACGGGATCGGGAGCGCGGCGCGCGCCCGCCCGCCCTCGCCCGGCGCGCGGCTCACGGTCATGAGGTCTAGCCAGCGCGGGCGCATCGGCTCCTCGAGCTCGTACTTGCTCGCGTCGAACCGGAAGCGGCCGTCCGCCGCCGTCGCGAGCCGCACGTCGCCGAACCGCGAGCGCCGCTCCGGGTCGTCGTGGACGGTGCCGAGCAGGTCGAGGCCGCCGGCCGGCCGACCGTCGGATCGCACGAGCTTCCCGGTCACGACCGGGCCCCGGCGCGGCAGGCGCAGCCGGAGCACCGCCGTCTCGCCCGCGCGCGCCGGCCCGTCGCCCTCGACCGACTCCGGGGCGTGCTCGGCGAGCCAGGCGTCGACGCGCACCCGCAGCCCGGCCGCGATCGGATCGACCACCAGCTCGCCCGGCGCGGTGAGCGCAAGCGGCAGGGGAGTCGTGGCGCGCGGACGCGCCGGCCCCCGCTCGAAGGCGGTGAGCGTGAGCTCGCCGGCGGCGCTCACCGGCCGGCCCGCGGCGTCCTCGACCCGCACGACGAGCCGCCCGAGCGGCGGCGCCACCAGCTCGATCGGGTCGGGCGGCGGATGGCGCGGATCGACCGGCTCGATCGACGAGCCGATCTCGGGGAAGGGGAGGTAGACGCACCAGTCGGTGCCGGCCGGCGCCGCCTCCACCGCGCCGTCGTAGTCTCCGATGAGGGCGATCCCGGCCTCGTCGGAGCGCGCGACCGCGTGCGAGGCGCGCGACTCGCCGCCGATCGCGCCCAACGCAACCGGCACCCGCGCCACCGGCCGCCGCTCCCTGTCGACCACGTGCACGCGGATCTCGCGGCGGGCGATCTCGGCGACGCGGTCGGCGTCGGCCGGCTCCGGCTCCGTGTGCGTCGGCGGAGGCCGCGGATCGGCGGAGAAGGCGGGCGCCGCGGGCTCGCCGCCCGGAGCGCGCGCCGCCCTGACCGCGCCGCCGGCCGCCGGCTCGACCGCACCGCCGTCCCCGTCCTCGCCCAGGAACCGCCACGCCGCGATCGCGCCGCCGGCGAGGAGCAGGGCTCCCGCGAGCGGCGCGAATCCGCGTCGTCGGTTCATCGTGCGGCCTCCCGGGCGCGTGCTCCCGATGGGGCGCGACCGGCTCGATACCATGCCGCGCCTCGGACGATCCGCGACCCGATCGTCTTCCGGGGGAGATCATGGGAAAGCGCAAGAAGGCGGTGAAGCGGTCGAGCGAGGCGCGCGGCCTGCGCGCCGGCGAGACGCTCGCCGATCTGCCCGCCGACGCGAGGCGGCTCGCCGAGCAGGTGGCCGCCGACGGCGGAACGGCGATCGCGGCCTACCGCGAGCCGTTCGGCGGCCACGGCGTCGTGCTCGCGATGCTGCCGATCGAGCAGGTCGAGCCCACGCCGTTCCAGCGCGACCTCTCGGCGCCCCACGTCGAGCGGCTCGCGCGCGTCGTCGAGAAGCTCGGCCGCTTCCTCGATCCGATCGTGGCGGTGCGGGTGGCGGACGGCGCCTACCACACGCCCAACGGCAACCACCGCCTCCACGCGCTGCGCAAGCTCCACGCGCGCGCCGTCACCGCGCTGGTCGTCCCCGACGCGCGCGTCGCCTACCAGATCCTCGCGCTCAACACCGAGCGGGCGCACAATCTCAAGGAGAAGAGCCTCGAGGTGATCCGGATGGCGCGCGCGCTGGCGGTCGACTCGGACCGCGACGAGTCGGATTTCGCCTTCGAGTTCGAGGAGCCGGGCTTCCTCACGCTCGGCTGCGCCTACGAGCAGAAGGGGCGCTTCGCCGGCAGCGCCTACCAGCCGGTGATCCGCCGCCTCGACGCCTTCGCCGACGAGAAGCTGAAGAAGTCGCTCGAGCGGCGCGGCGGGATCGCGAAGGTGCTGCTCGAGCTCGACGAGGCGGTGAACGAGGCGGTGGCGAAGCTCAAGGAGCGTGACTTCAAGTCGCCCTACCTCAAGCCCTTCGTGGTGGCGCGCATCAACCCGATCCGCTTCCAGAAGACGCCCAGCGGCGACCTGGAGAGCGTGCTCGAGAGAATGCTCGCGAGCGCGAGGAAGTTCGACGCCGGCAAGGTGAAGAGCGCCGACCTGCAGTCGATGGGAGGGCCGCCGCCGGCGAGCGACGAGTGACGGCGCGTCGCCCGCGGCGGCGCGCCCGGATCAGGGTACGGCGATCTCGCCGAACCGCAGGTTGAGCACCGGGTACTTGCGCCACGCGCCGAAGTCGAAGTGCCACCACTCGTGCTCGTAGACGGAGAACCCCTGCGCCTCCATCGCGCGGCGGAGCAGGTCGCGCAGCCAGCGCTCCTCGCTCGTGCTGCCGGGATGCCAGGGGTTGGCGCGCTCGGAGAACTCGTCGTAGCCCGACGGCATGCGCACCGGCGCGCCGGTCGCGAGCTCGTAGAGCGTGAGGTCGACCGCGCAGCCGCGGTTGTGGCGCGAGCCCTTCGCCGGGTCGGCCACCATGTGGTGCTGATCGGCGGGAGTCGCGTCCCAGAAGATCCTCGTCACGAACCACGGCCGGTAGGCGTCGTGCACGAGCAGCCCGTATCCCTCCCTCGCGAGCGAGCGATGGGCGCGCAGCAGCGCATCGGCCGCCGGCGCCTGCAGGAACGCGCGCGCCTCCTCGTAGACCGGCGTGCCGAGGAAGTTGTCGTCCGTGGCGTAGCGCACGTCGAAGTGCAGCGTCGGGTCGAGCGCCATCAGGTCGACGAGCTCCGGGCGCCGGCGGCCGCTCTCGCGAGGCGGCTGCGCCCGCAGCGCCTCGGCGCGCAGCTCCGCCACCGGACGCTCGGGCGCGATCCGGAACGTCTCGCCGGCGGGCGAGCCGACCGCGCGGCGTTCGAAGGCGACGCCCGCCGCGATCGCGCGCGCCGCGACGCCGTCCGCGCCGCGCTCGAAGACGATCCGCTCGCCGAAGTAGAGGCCGTGACCGGGGAAGGCCCAGACGTCGTCCGACTCGCGCGCGAGGGTGTAGTCGAAGAACCACTCGATCAGCGCGTGGAGCTCGCCTTCCTCCTCGAAGACGTGGAGGACGTTGTGGTCGAAGCCGTACTCGCCGATCAGGCCTCGCCACGCCTCGGGAGGAGGCGGCGGCCGCGGCGCCGGCGCGCGCGCGAGCCGCGTCCCGTCGAGCTCGAGCTCCGCGCCCTCCTTCAGCACCTGGATGCGCGTGCCGGAGAAGACGAGGTCGTCGGCCACCAGCCGGTCGCCGCTGGCTCGCAGGCGCGCGCGCCGCGCGCGGTCGCGCAGCCACAGCTCGCCCTGCTGCTCGAGCAGCTCGATGGTTCGCTTCCCGTCGGCCGAGCGCCAGCGGCCGGCGAGCCGCAGTGCGCGCTCCTTCCCGACCTCGAGCGGCGGCGGCGGTCGCGGCGCCGGCGGCTCGCCGCGCCGGACTCGCGCCATGCCGGCGAGCGCCTCGTCCACGATCCCCTCCAGCGTCCCGTGCGCGACGTCCTTGCTGGCGACGCAGACCACGCCGAGGCCGAGATCGGGCAGGAGCGAGAGGATGGTCGAGAAGCCGTAGATCGCGCCGTCGTGCCCCACGCGACGGGTCCCTGCGAAGTCGCCGACGTGGAATCCGAGCCCGAAGCCGCTCTTCGCGCCGGAGGCCTCGAACTGCGGCTTCCACATCTCCTCGAGCGTGCCGGGCTGCACGACCGCTCCCCGCGGCCCCTCGCCGCCGGCGAGGAAGACCCGGATCGCCCGGGCGAGCTCCTCCACGTCGGCGTAGAGGCTGCCGGCCGGCGCCATCCCGAGCTCGAAGGTCGGCGCCGGGAAGGTCGTGCCCCAGTAGGTCCACATCTGCGCGCGGGCGAGGCGCTCGCGCACGGCGGGAGTCGGCTCGAAGCCGGCGCGCACGAGCCCCATCGGCTCGAGCACCTCCTCGCGCACGATCTGCGCGAAGGGGCGGCCGGCGACCACCTCGAGCAGCCGCCCGACCACGGCGATCCCCGCATTGGAGTACTTGGTGCGCGATCCGGGCGCGTAGACGAGCGTCGTCTCGTTGAGGCTGGCGACCGTGGCGGCGAGCGACGGCCCGGAAGGATCGAAGTAGTTCCCGACCGGCGGCTCGCGCACGAGCCCGGCGCGATGGGCCATGAGCTGGCGCAGCGTGATGGAGGTGGTGAAAGGGTTGGTCGGCCGGAAGTCGGGCAGCCAGTCGGTGACCGGCGCGTCGAGGTCGAGCTCGCCCCGCTCGACCCGCCGCATCACCGCCAGGTCGGTGAACATCTTGCTGACCGAGCCGGCGCGCCAGACGGTGCGCACTCCGGCCGGCACGCCGCGCTCCCCGTCCTCGACGCCGTAGGCCTGCGCCCAGACCACGGCGTCGCCGTCCACCAGGGCGATCGCGAGCCCGGGGATTCCCTTGCGCCCCATCTCGCTGCGGATCCGGTCGTCGAGCCGCGACGCGGTGTCGCGCCAGTCGGCACGCGCCGCGTCCGCCCCGCGCAGCGTGCCGCACCCGACCAGCGCGGACGTGGAAAGGGCGGCCGCCGTCCCGGCGGCGAGAGCGAGCGCGAGCAGGAGGTTGCGCTTCATCGACGTTCCCCGCGGAGGAGGCGCGAGAGGTTAGCCCTCCGACCGGCCGGTCCCGCCCCCGGAAGGCGCTACCATCGCCGCTCGTGAGTCGAAGCATCGCCCTCCTCGCCGCGCTCGCGATCCCGGTGAAGGAACAGGACGACGTCGTCTTCCGCGAGTCGTTCGAGGCGTTCGACCCGAGGAACTGGGACGACCTCGGACAGGCGCCCGAAGCGATCGAATGGGTCGACGGCGGCCGCTCGGGCAGGTGCGCCCGGATCACCGCGACCCTCGGGAAGAACACGGGCGCCCACCTCTACAAGATGCTCGACCCCGGGCTCGACACCTGCCACCTGCGCTTCTACGTGAAGTTCGAGAAGGAGTGCGGCTACATCCACCACTTCGTGCAACTGGTCGGCTACCACCCGGCCACCCGCTGGCCGCAGGGCGGGGCCGGCGTGCTGCCCGACGGCGCCCGCCGCTTCTCGACCGGGATCGAGCCGTGGGGCGACCGGGGACGCCATCCGCCGCCCGGCGCGTGGAACTTCTACTCCTACTGGTGCGAGATGAAGCAGTCGCCGGACGGCCGGTACTGGGGCAACTCGTTCGCGCCCGATCCGCCGGTCATGGTCGAGCGCGACCGGTGGACCTGCGTCGAGGTCGAGCTCAAGTGCAACTCCGCGCCCGACCGGGCCGACGGCGAGCAGGCGTTCTGGATCGACGGCCGCGAGGCGGGGCGCTGGAAGGGGATCCGCTGGCGCACCGACCCGGCGCTCAAGGTCAACGGCATCTGGATCATGCTCTACGTCACGGAGAACGCGGGGCGGCAGAATCGGGTCGAGAAGCAGCCGGCCACCGTCCGCGTCTGGTTCGACGACATCGTGGTCTCGAGGCGCTACATCGGGCCGGCGAAGGAGTAGCGGCCGCCCGCCGCCGCCCGCGATGGACGCCGCCCCTCCGCTGCTCCTCCTCGACGTCCTCGGGACGCTCGTGCACGATCCCTTCTACGAGGAGGTGCCGCGCGCGCTCGGGATGCCGCTCGAGGAGGTGATGAGGGCGAAGCATCCGACGGCGTGGATCGAGTTCGAGCTCGGAGACCTCGCCGAGGAGGAGTTCCTCGACCGCTTCTTCGCCGACGGGCGCCGCTACGACCGGGCGGCGCTCGTGCGCAGCTTCGCCGAGAGCTTCCGATTCCTCGACGGAGTGGAGGAGCTCCTGCGCGAGCTCGCCGCCCGTCGCGTGCGGCCGCACCTCCTCAGCAACTATCCGGTCTGGTACCGCCGCATCGAGGAGCGGCTGCGCCTCTCGCGCTTCGCCGAGTGGTCGTTCGTCTCGTGCGAGACGCGGCTGCGCAAGCCCGACCCCGAGGCGTTCCTGCACGCGGCGAGGACGCTCGAGCGCGCGCCGGGCGGGTGCCTCGTCGTCGACGACCGCGAGAAGAACGTCGCCGCCGCGGCGAGACTCGGCATGAAGACGGTGCGATTCAGCGACGCCGCGGCGCTGCGCCGCGAGCTGGTTCGCCACGGGATCCTGCGATGAACCTGTTCACGGCCGACGGCTTCCGCATCCCCGACGGAGAGCTCGCGCGGCTGCTCTCGCCGGCGCTGCTGATCGATCTCGCGGCGGTGCGCGCCAACGTGCGCGCGATCCTGACGCTGTGCGGCGGCGACCCGGCGCGCTGGCGGCCCCACCTCAAGACCACGAAGATCGCCCCGGTCTGGCGCGAGCTCGTGCGCTCCGGAGTGCGCCACTTCAAGTGCGCGACCACGCGCGAGGCGGCGCTGCTGGCCGAGGTGCTCCGCGCGGAGGGGGTGGAGGGCGGCGACCTGCTGGTCGCGCATCCCCTCGTGGGCCCGATGCGCGAGCGGCTGGGCCGGCTCGCGCGCGAGCACGGCGAGACGCGCTTCTCGCTGCTCGCCGAGGCGCCCGAGGACGCCGGCGAGAGCGCGCGCGAGCTCGGCCTCTTCGTCGACGTGAACCCCGGCATGGACCGCACCGGCGTGGGGGCGCGCGAGAGCGCGCGCGTGGCCGAGATCGCGCGGCGCGCGGGGGAGCGCTTCCGCGGCGTGCACTTCTACGACGGCCACATCCACGACGTGGAATACGCCGCGCGTCGCGCGAAGGCGCACGCCGTCTACGGCGAGCTGATGGAGCTGCTCGCGACGCTCGCCCGCGCCGGCGTCGAGGTGCGCGAGGTCGTGACGAGCGGGACGCCGACGCTCAAGCCGGCGCTCGAGTACGTCCCATTCCGGCCGCCGGCCGGCGGGCGCGGGCCGATCCACCGCATCTCGCCGGGCACCGTCGTCTTCCACGACCAGCGCACGGCGAGCGAGTGCCCGGAGCTCGGGCTGCGGCCGGCGGCCGTCGTGCTCGCGCGCGTGGTGAGCCATCCGGGGCCGGCGCTCGTCACCTGCGACGCCGGCTCGAAGTCGCTCGCCGCCGAGGCGGGCGACCCGGTGGCCGTCGCGCTCGGCCGGCCCGAGCTCGTCGCCCGACGCCCGAGCGAGGAGCACCTCCCCTTCGAGGTCACGTCCGGTCCGCGCCCCCCGCGCGGCACTCCGCTGCACCTCTTCCCGCGCCACGTCTGCCCGACGGTGAACCTGGCCGAGGAGTGCCTGCTCGTGGAGGGGGGCCGGGTCGTCGACGTCGCGCAGGTCGCGGGGCGCGCGCACGAGCTGCGGCTGAGCTGAACCCGCGGGCCGGGATCAGCCGGCGGCGGGAGCGTCGCCGTTCCCGGCCCCGCGCCGGAGCTGATAGAGGCCGCGCTCGACCTTCTCGACGTCCCCCATCTGCGCGAGGCGGTTGGCCACGATGATGTTGAGGTTGCTGCTCCTGCTGGCGTAGCCGGCCTTCACGACCGCCTGCGCGATCTCGCCGACGCGCATCGGGCCGACCACGCGCTCGAGCACGGAGCGGATCACGACGGGCAGGCTGCCCTCGCGCGGGCCGCGCGACCTGCGGCCCTTCCCGTCGGCCGCGGCGGCCTTCCGGCCGCGCCGCCCGGGCTTCGCCGCCGCCGCGCGGCCCGGCGCCGCCGCCGATCCGGCGAGCATCGCCTCGAGCGTCTCCCCGAGCTCCTCGATCTCGCGCGCGAGGGCCTCGCGGCGGGCGACCATGTGGCGCAGCTCCCGCTCCTTGGCGTCGAGCGCGCGGCGCAGGTCGGCGAGGGTCATCGGAGGCGTTGCACGGGAGGGACTCTTCGGGAGGGAGGCGCGCTGCATGAGGGGCCCTTCGTCACGGGAGGAGTGGAGCGCGACGGGGCAGTCGGCGCCGCGAGAGGGGCGAGACCATAGCGATCCGGCGCGGCGAATCACTCCGCTTCGCCGGCGGTGATCGCCGCCGGCGGCTTGAGCCACGCGAGGAGCGCGAGCGCGCCGACCACCACGGCGGTGCCGGCGAGCGCGAGACGCGTCGGCGAGCGCCCGAAGAAGAGCCGGTCGAAGAGCAGCCCGAAGAGCGGGCCCGACATGGTGACCGCCACGGCGCGCGCCGCCCCCGCGCGCGCGAGCCCCTCGGTGAGCGTGATCTGCCCGAGCAGGCCGGCCGCGACCACCGCGGCGCATCCGAACCACTCGGAGCCGTGCGCGGGGAGAAGGTGGCGGGCCGCGGCCGCGTCGGAGGCTGCGCCGGCCGAAGTGCCGGCGAACCCGATCGCGCGCTCGATCGCGTCGAGCGGCGACCACGGGATCGCCGCGCCGAGCGCGGAGCAGGGGAGCATCACCAGCGCGAACCAGAAGACGATCGTGGCCGGAGGCTCGGTGGCCGAGATGCGCCGCACGGTCATGTAGGCGAGGCCGGAGAGGAGGGCGCCGGCGAGCCCGATCGCGGCCGCGCTGTGGAACCGGTCGCCCACGCCGATCGCCACGGCCAGACCGGCGAATCCCGCCAGCACGAGCGGCCAGTGCAGCGGCCCCGGCCGCTCCTTCAGCAGTACGGGAGCGAGCGCGGCCACGAAGACCGGGTGGCTGTACTGCAGGAGCACCGCCTGTCCCGAGGGGAGGCGCTGCGTCGACCAGACGTAGCAGGAGATCGCGAGGTAGCCGAGGAAGCCGCGCAGCAGCAGTCCGGCGCGGTCGCGCCCGCCGAGCCGCGTGCGGCGCGCCAGCCCCCACGCTCCGAACCCCGCCAGCATCACGAGCGCGCGCGCCAGCACGATGCTCTGCGGATCGACGGCGGTGAGCCACTTGCGCGTGAAGGGCGCCATCGCCGCGAAGCAGGCCGCCGAGGCGACCATCAGCAGCAGGCCGGTCGAGTCGGCGCGGCGGGCGTCGCGCGCGGTCACGGCTGCGGGAGCGACCAGTCGTGCGCGAACCAGCCGGCGGCCAGCACGCCCCCGTCGCCGCTCGCGAGGATCTCCGCCGAGAAGAGGGCGTAGTCGGGATAACCGACGCCGCTGATGAACGGCGAGAGCGCGTAGCCGAGCCGCGAGCCCGCGACGCCGCTGTCGGCGAAGACTCCGACGAGGCCGGGATCGGGAGCGCCGGGCCGGCGCGGATCGGGGGGCGCGGGCGGCCGGCGCGGCCGCACGAAGAGCGCGCCGAGCGAATCGCCCTCGAAGGTGCGCTCTCCGCAGCGCAGCGCGCCCCGCCTCGCGTCGACCGGGCCCTCGTCGCCGAGGAGCGCGCTCCACGCCGCGTTGGTGTCGCGGTTGCCGTAGAGGATCACGTTCCGGGAAGCGTGCTCGTCGAGCTGCGCGAGGAGCTGCACGTCGCTCAGCACCGGCGCATGGCCGTTGGCGCGGTACCACCACAGCGCGGCGTCGTAGCGCGCCCGCTCGAGGAGCTCGCGATCCTCCGCCGGGCTTCCCGCCGTCCCGTGCACGAGGACGAACTCGCGGTCGAAGGCGCGCTTGAAGGGGCCGCTGAGGCGCGGGCTCTTCTCGCCCGGATCCGGGCCGCTCGAGACGGACCACCCGCCGCGCGTGCGCACGAACCCGAAGCGGTGCCGGCGCCCCGGCTCGCCGCCCGCCGACGGCCGCGCGGCGCGCCACGGCGGCGGGAGCTGCGCCTCCCGTCCGTCGATCCGCCACGGCGCCGCGATCCCGGGATCCTCGAAGCGCAGCTCGAACCGCCGCACGTTGGTCGTGGTGACCGCCGGCAGGCCGCTGCCGGGATCGACGCCGCAGTCGACGCGCGCCGGCCGCCCGTACTCGATCGGCTGCACGATCGTCACGCCGAGGTGCGAGTCGGCGATCGACGGATCGAGGGTCGTGAACGAGAACGATTCCGGGAGCTCGCGCGGCGCCGCGCGGCGCGCGCGGAAGAGCTCGAAGATGCCGGGCCAGTCGACGCAGGCGACGCCCGGCGCGGCGTCGCCGTCCCACCAGTGGCCGGCGCCCTCCTGGAAATGGTGGAGCGGCGCTCCGCCCGCGCGCGTGAGCGCCTCGAGCATGAGCTGCGCCTCCGCGAGCGGCACGTTGTCGTCGGCCGTCCCGTGCAGGATGAAGGTGGGGACCTGCTTCAGGTTGTCGACCAGCGCGAGCGTGCGCGACGCGCCGTCGGCCCCCTGCCAGAGCTCGGCCAGCGCGCCGGCCGGACGCCCGCCGTAGCTGTCGAAGCTCGACCAGCCGGCGCTCGGCGCGATCGCGGCGAACCGCGAGGGATCGTTGGCGGCGAGGTGCCAGGTACCGTGGCCTCCCATCGAGTGTCCGGTCAGGAACACGCTCCCGCGATCGATCCCGGTCCGATCGAGCACCGCCTCGAGCGCGTCGAGGGCGTCGCGCCGTCCCCAGTCCTGCCAGTCGAAGCCGAAGCGGCGGCGGTTGGTGGGGGCGAGGAGCAGGAAGTCGGGCTTGGGCGAGTAGGAGGCCGCCTGCCCGGCGCAGTCGACTCCCGCGCCGTGCAGCGTGACCACGATCGCGGGCGTCCCCGGCCCGGAGGGCGGGCGCACCGCGAACTCCTGCACCGAGCCGTCGACGGCGGAGCGATAGGTGCCGCGCGCGAGCTCGCCGGCCGCTTTGCGGGCGAAGGCGATCGAGGTCTCGACCGTCTCCGACCCGAGGCGCACCTGCACCGGGAGCTCGAGCGACGCCGCGGCCGGGTCGGCGGGCGCTTCCCCGGCCGGCGCGACCGGGAGCGGGACCTTCCGGAAGCCGAGCGGAGGCAGCCCCGGCAGCACGACCTGCGCGCGCTCGAATCCGCCTCCCGCGCCGCCGCCGGTCCCGATCACGAGGGGGCCCCGTTCCGCGATCGACGCGTTCACCACGAGCAGCGCGGCGAGGGGCGACTCGTTCACCGGCGCAAGATCGCCGATCGTCGCGTCGAACGGGTTCACGAGCAGCGCCGGAGCGGTGCCGCGCAGCTCGAGCCGGAAGGCGCCGCGCGCCCCGGTCACGAAGAGCGCGTTGCCGCCCGCCTTCATCGCCACCGGCAGCCCGCCCATGCCGTCGCCATAGACGTCGCCCACCTGGGGCGTGCCGTTCACCCAGACCATCGCCGCGCCGTCGAGGTCGGCGAGCGCGACGCCGTCGCGCGGCCAGTCGACGGTCGCGAAGGCCGCCTGGATCGGGCCGCCGCCGAGGCGGCCGTTCTCGTCGATCCGCCGCCGCGTCCAAGCCTGCTCCCTCCCGAGCTCTCCGGAGAGGTGGTCGCCCTCGCGCGGCGGCGGCGCCGCCCGATCGAGCAGGTGGCGGCCGAGGACGGCGTTGGGATTGAACGGCCGGCGGCCGCGTCCGTCGACCGGCGCGATCACCAGCCACTCGCGCGGCACGACCACCGGCTGCTCCGCCTCGTCCTGCGCCCCCAGCGCGCAGGCGCACGCGACGATCCGATTCCGCATCTCCCCTCCGCGAGTCGGCGGCCGTCCGCCCGATCAGCGCCGCGAGACCGGCCGCGAGTAGAGCGAGTGGTCGGCGCGGAACCACCAGTCGCCGGTCGCGCGCCGGGTCTCCGGCGTGGCGAAGCGGTACTCGTGGAGCACCGCCCGGACGAAGCGCGGCGGCGAGCGGGCGAAGGGATCGCCGCCGAACAGCGCCAGCACGCTCGGCTCGCCCTCGAGCAGACGGTCGAGCAGCCGCTCGAACCAGCGGGGCGGCCGCCCGAACGCCGCGAACCACATCTGCCAGTCGAGCCGCGGCATGTGCGGCGCGCACAGGCAGGGCGGCCGCGCCGGATCGCCCGGCTTGAAGCGGAACTCGTAGGGCGTCCACGTCTCGCCGTCGTCGCTCCCCTCGATCACGATCTCGTTGCGCTCCGTGGTCATCACGCGGAAGAGCCCGTACGTGTTGAGCGTGCGGAAGGGGGCGATCCATCCGAGCAGCCCGTGCAGCCGGACGACGCGCCTCCCGGTGAGCTCGTCCTCGGTGGTGCAGGCCGCCTCGACCGCGTCGAGCGCCGCCTCGAGCGGCCGCGCCAGGCGCGACTCCTCCGCGACTCGGAGCCGCGGGCTCGCGAGCTGCCCGCCGAACTGCAACAGCGCGAGGAGGGTCGCCGCCGCCGCGATCGAGGCGGCGAGCGTCCTCCCGATCGCGAGCGGCCACGATCCACGCGGCGACGGCGTCGGGCCGTCGACCGGCGTCGGGCGCGCTCCGGGGCGACGCTCGAGCAGGAAGAGAGCGAGCACGGCGGTGAGCGGCTCGAAGAAGCCGTAGTTGCCGGTGGCCGCGATCACGGCCGCCAGGCCGATCGTGGCCAGCCCGAACAGGCTGCGCCCGATCCGGCCGGCGAAGAGCAGCCACGGCGCCAGGAGTTCGACCCCGAACATCCCGGCGCAGCAGAGCTTGTGCAGCCAGAGCGGCGCCTGGTGGACGTACCACGCGACCGGATTGGGGAGCGGCTGCGTCCAGTAGTGGAAGGTGAGCGCGGTGAGATCGCGCCACGTCGGGTCGCTGTGCGAGAGCTTCACCCAGCCCGAGGCGAAGATGAAACGGAAGAGCAGCAGCCGCAGCGCCCACGCCGAGACGGCGGTCGGCGGCGCCGGCTCCGGATCGTCCGGAGCACGCCGCCGCAGCAGGAGCCAGCGCGGCGGGCCCCACGGCAGGAGCCCGCCCGGCGCCAGCCAGATCGCGAAGAAGCCGGTCTCGAGCAGCAGCGTGTCCCACTGGAACTGGAGGAACTCCTGCCCGGCGACCGTGAGCGAGAGGTAGAGCGCCCAGAGCGGCGGCAGCACGAGCAGAGGGGCGACGCCGGCGAAGAGGAGCAGCCCGAGCACGAACCCGGCTCCGCACTGGATCCGCAGCGACGCATCGCCGGACTCGAGCCAGCAGAGCGTCGGGATGACGCGGCGCACCTGCGCGAGCTCCCCGGTGCGCTCGCCCACGCGGCGCCAGTGGTCGAGGAACTCGCCCACCGGCAGGATCCCCCGCTCCCCGACCAGCCCGACGACCTGGACCGCGAGCGACGCGAAGGCGATCGCGTAGACCAGCCCGAGCCCCGACAGGAAGAGGCGCCGCGCGAGCGCCGGCTCGAAGGCGGGCACGAGCTTCACCTTCGCGGCTAGTCCGGGAACCAGCTCGCCTCGTCGAGGCGGCCGGCGAGGAGCTCGCGCGCGAGCAGGACGGCTCCCGCCGCCGCGATCGCGTCGGCGCGCACCTCGACGTCGACGCCGAGCGAACGGAGATTGGCGACGACCGCCGCGCGCAGCGGCTCGCTGTTCTCGAGCACGCCGCCCGCGAGCGCGACCGGCGGCTGCTCGTTCACGAGCCGCAGCTTGAGTACTACCGTCTTCACCAGCAGCGCGAGCTCGCTCGCGGCGCGCTCGAGGATGCGGGCGGCCACCGGGTCGCCCGCGTCGGCGGCCGCGGTGACGTGCGGGGCGAGCGCGGCGACGCGCGCCGGCTCGCTCGCGGAGACGGCCGCCCACTGCGCGAGGCGCCGCGCGTCGCGGGTGCCCAGCGCGTCGAAGATGCGCGAGACCAGCCGGAGCCGGGCGCCGCGGCCGTCGGCGGCGCGCGCGGCCGCCACCAGCGCCGCCTTCCCCAGCGCGAACGCGCTGCCCTCGTCGCCGAGCTGCGGCCCCAGCCCGCCCGCGCGCGCGCAGCGCCCGCCCCGATCACGCCCGAAGCAGAACGAGCCGGTTCCGGCGACCAGCGCGACGCCGACCCCGTCGCGCGCGGCCGCGGCGACGAGCGGCGCGGCGTCGTGCAGGACGGCGACGCGGCGCGCGATCGCGCGCTCGAGCAGGCGCTCCCGCAGGCGCTCCCGCAGCAGCGGGTCGCCGGAGCCGGCCGCCGCGACGCAGAGCGCGCCCAGCGGCGCGGGCGCTCGCGCCGCGCCCTCGAATGCCGCGCGGACGGCGGACTCGACCGACGCGGCGGCGCGCAGGAGATCGGTGGCGAGGTTGCACGGCCCCCCGCTCGCGGTGCCGAGCGGCAGGTCGAGGACGCCCGGCTGCGCCGGACCGAGCCACGCCAGCGACTTCGTGCCGCCGCCGTCGACGCCCGCCACCAGCGCGTCGTCGGCCGGCGCCTCGACCGCCGGGGGCGGCGCCGCCGCGCGCGCGGCGTGCGCTCCGGCGACGGCGGCGCGCACCGATCCTCCGTGGCGCGCGAGCAGCTCCCGCGCACGCACCTCGTCGACCCCGGCGAGGCGGGCGACGATCCCGGCGGCGCGCTTCCGGAGCTTCGCGCTGCCCGGACGCAGGTCGACCATGAGGTTTCCGCGCACGCGGCCGAGACGCACCATGGCGCCGGTCGTGAGCATGTTGAGCACGAGCTTGGTGGCGGAGCCCGCCTTGAGGCGGGTCGAACCGGCCACGATCTCGGGACCGGGCACCGGGGTGATCGCGATGCCGACGGCGCCCGCGAGGGGGGAGCCGGGCGCGCAGCTCACCCCGATCGTGAGCGCGTGCACCTCTCGAGCGCGCTCGACTCCGGCGAGCACGTAGGGGGTGCGTCCGCTCGCGGAGATCGCGACCAGCACGTCTCCCGCCGAGAGGCCGACGCGCGCCAGGTCCTCGAGCGCGAGCTCGGGCCGGTCCTCGGCGCCCTCGGCCGCGCGCGCGAGCGCCGCCTCGCCGCCGGCGATGAGCCCGACCACGAGCTCGGGCCTCGTCCCGAACGTGGGCGGGCACTCCGAGGCGTCGAGCACGCCGAGCCGCCCGCTGGTGCCGGCGCCGAGGTAGACGAGTCGGCCGCCGGAGGAGAGCCGCTGCGCGATGGCGTCGATCGCGCGCGCGATGGCGTCGAGCTCGGTCGCGACGGCGGGCGCGACGCGCGCGTCCTCCTCGTTCATCAGGCGGACGAGGTCGCGGGTCGCAAGCTCGTCGAGGCGAGCGGAGGCGGGATTCTCGCTCTCCGTGACCGGGCGCTCGGGCATGGAGGGAGATAAAACCCGGCGCGCGCCGCAAAAGCGAGGGCGCGGTCGCGGCGGGGAGGAGCGGTGGGGCGGCTCTCGGCGGTCGACGGCGCGATCCTTCTCGCGACCCTGCTGGTCGCCGCGGGAGCCGGGCTCCTCGGCGGACGCCGGGCAGGGGGCGCGCGCGCGTGGCTGGTCGGCGAGCGCGACGTCCCCTGGTGGGCCATCCTCTTCTCGATCGTCGCCACCGAGACGAGCAGCGTCACCTTCCTCAGCGTTCCGGGCGTTGCGTACGAGGGCGACCTGCGCTTCCTGCAGCTCCCGCTCGGGTTCCTGCTCGGAAGGTGGTGGGTCGCGCGCTGGCTGCTGCCGCTCTACTTCGAGGGCGACGCGATCACGTCGTACGAGGTGCTGGGACGCCGCTTCGGGCCGGGCGTGCGGCGCGCGAGCTCGCTGCTCTTCCTGGTCACGCGCACGCTCGCCGACGGGATGCGGCTCTACCTCACGGCGCTGCCGCTCAAGCTGCTCACCGGCATGCCGATCGCCGCGGCGATCGCGGCGATGACCGCGATCACGGTCGCCTACACGTTCGTCGGCGGCCTGCGCGCGGTGGTCTGGACCGACTTCGTGCAGTTCTTCGTCTACGTCGGCGGCGGCGTGCTCGCGCTCGCCGTCGCGGTCGGAGGCGTGGAGGGGGGCATGGCCTCCGTGCTCGACCTCGCGCGCGAGCACGGCAAGCTGCGCTGGCTCGATCCCGCGCCCTTCGACGCCGACGGCACGCTCGCGCTGGAGCGCACCGAGCTCCTGTGGGCGGGGCTCCTCGGAGGGGCGTTCCTGGCGCTCGCCACCCACGGGACCGATCAGCTCATGGTGCAGCGCTACCTCTGCGCGCGCAGCCGGCGCGAGGCGGGTTTCGCGCTGGTGGCGAGCGGATTCGTCGTGCTGGCGCAGTTCGCGCTCTTCCTCCTGCTCGGGCTCGCGCTCTTCGCCTGGTTCCGCGCCCACCCGCCGGCGACGCCCATCGCCGGCGGCGACGCCGTCTTCCCGGCCTTCATCGCCGGGCGGCTGGCGCAGATCCCCGGCGCGGTCGGGGTGATCCTCGGCGGCCTCTTCGCGGTCTCGATGTCGACGCTCTCGAGCTCGCTCAATTCCTCCTCCGCCGCGCTGGTGAACGACTGGCTCGCGCCGACGATCGGGCGGAGCTGGAGCGACGCGAGCCGGCTGCGCGCGACGCGCCTCGCGATGGCGGGTTTCGCGTGCGTCCAGGCCGCGTGCGGGATGACCGGGGCGGCGCTGGAACGGAGCGTCGTGCACGTCGTGCTCGCGATCGCGAGCTTCACGACCGGGCTCACGCTGGGCCTCTTCTTCCTGGCGCGGTCGCTGCCGGGCGCCGCCCCCGGAAGCCCGGCCGCGCGCCGGCAGGGTCGCGCCGCGCTGATCGCCTTCGCCGTCATGCTGGCGGCGATGATCGGGATCTGGCGCGGAACCTCGCTCGCCTGGCCGTGGTACGCGGTGGCCGGCTCGCTCGGCACCTGGCTGATCGGGAGCGCGATCGAGCGGGTTTCGCGCGGCGGATCGATCCCGTGAACGTCCCAGGAGGTGCCGGATGAGACTTCTCGGCCTGGTTGGCGCGTGCTGCCTGCCCTGGGCGGGCGGCGGCGCGTCGAGCGTGCAATCGGCCCCGGCGGTCGACGATCGTGCCGGAGATCCCGTCGACTCCGCCGCGTTCTCGCGGCGCCTGATCGGCCTCTTCGACTTCGCGAAGGACTGGGACGCGGCGGCGGAACGCGCGCAGGCGGAGAAGAAGCTCGTCCTCGCGATCGTGCAGATCTATCCCGGCCTCACGATTCCTCCCGACGCGGCCGTGCGGCCCTTCCTGGAGCCGGAGCTGCTCGAACTGATCCGGGAGCGCTTCGTCGCGCTGCGCGTGGCGCGGCCCGACGAGGTGCCGTTCTCGGCGCCCGGGAGCTACGGAATGGGGCCGAGCTGCTTCGGCGCGTCGGTGCTGGTGGCGACGGGCGAGGGCGAAGTGGTGGGCGACACGTTCACCGCGGCGGGGGGCGCGTGGCTCGACCAGTTCCTGCGCGACCTCCTCGCCGAGCGCGCCGAGGACGCCTGGGACGGCGCCGAGGTGGCCGATGGGGTCGAGCGCGCCGAGCGGTTCGCGCGGCGCGGCGAGCTCTTCGAGGCGCGCCAGGCGCTGCGGCCGGTCGACTCGCTGCGCGCCTCGCTCCTGCGCGCGCGCCTCCACCGGCGCGAGCGCGACTCGAAGGCCGCGCGCGCCGAGCTCGATCGCGCGGCGGAGCTGGCCGATCGCGAGCAGGCGGACGTGCTCGCGCGCGCGGAGATCGACGTCGAGCGCGCTCACGTCGCGATGGGGGAGGGTCGGATCGAGGCGGCGCGATCGGCGGTCGAGCGCGCCCGCTCTCTCGCGCCGGAAGGCCCGCGCGTCCCGGAGATCGAGTGTTTCCTCGGCTACCTCGCCTGGTGCGAGCAGGACGACGCGGCGGCGCGCGCCATCTGGAGCGACCTCGCGCGCGCCCACCCGGAGAGCGTCTGGGCGTGGACGGCGGCCGCCGATCTCGACGACCCCGATTCCGAGGCGAGGGTGGCGGTCTCCCCCGCCTGGCCGGGGCCGGAGCTCGTCGACGCGCTCGACCTCGCGCCGCCCGATCCGGCCGCTCCCGGCGAGGCGGACGCGGTCGCGCGCGCGGCCGCCGCGCGCCTGCTCGCCGAGCAGCGACCCGACGGCTCCTGGATCGTCGGCACGGACGCCGCGACCTTCCGCTACGGCGCGCCCGACGCGCTCCGCATCGCGGTCACGGCGATCGCCGCGCAGACGCTCCTGCCGGAGCGCGCCGATCCGGCGGTCGCTGCGGCGCTGCGGCGCGCAATCTCGTGGCTGTGCGCCGAGATCGAGCGGGCGCATCGCGCCGATCTGCCGCGCTCGGTCATGGAGTACTGGCCGTGGGCGTACGCCTACTCGCTCTCGTTCCTGGCGGGCGCGGTCGAATCGGGATTCGTCGCGCTCGCGCAGCTCGGCGACGCCCCCGGACAGATCGTCGACGATCTGCGCTCCCGCCAGCAGGGCGCCGGCGGATGGACCTACCTGATCGCCACCGATCCCGCGAAGGTCGACGCGCCGCTGCCGGTCTCGATCAGCTTCGTGACGGCCGCCGTGCTCGCGGCCCTCGAGCGGGCAGGCGAGGCCGGCATCCTCGTGCCGCCATCGATGGTGGAGGGCGCCGTCGACGTGCTCGACCGGATGGGCGGCACGGCCGGATCGTTCGACTACCTGCACGTGGAGGGCAGCCCGAGCCGGCCACCGCCCCAGCTCGTCGGCGCGTCGGGGCGCGACCCGTACTGCAGTTTCGTGCTCCTGCGCGCCGGACGCCGGGAACCCGAGGCGGTCGCGCGCGCGCTGCGCCGCTTCGCGAAGCACCTCCCCGACCTGACTCGCGAGCAGGGCAAGACGCTCATGCACTGCGGACCGGAGGCGCTCGGCTCCCACTACGTCCTGTTCGACCTGGTCAACGCGGCGCGCGTCGTCGCGGAGCTCCCGGAGGCGGCGCCGCCCGGGCTGCGCGAGGCGCTGATCGAGAGCGTGCTGTCGATGCGGCGCGCCGACGGCACCTTCGTCGACAACCCGCTGATCGGCCGCGCCTACGGCACCGCCATGGCGCTGCAGGCGCTGCGACTTCTGCGGGGATCGTAGGTCCCCCCCGCCCGGCGTGCGGAATGGATGAAGCGCGTTCTTCTCGTCCGCTCTTCGCCGCGCTGGACCGTCCGACCCTGGCCTCTATCCTTCGCGCCCGGCTGGAAAGGTACGGAGAGGTCGCGGTTGAATCCCCGTTGCACCCCGGGACGAGCGAGAGTGCACGCGCGAGTGGCGGCGCGGACGGCAGAGCGCGCGGCATCGCCGACGGCCACCTCAAGCCGCGGGTGCTGCGCGCCTTCGACCGCACGAAGTCGGGCGAGCTCGAGGACAGCCCGCTCGCGACGACCCGATTCCGTCTGCGCCAGGCGTGGAAACGGGGTGGGCCGGACGAAGTGGGCGGCACGCCGAGCACGACGCCGAGGGAGCCCGCCGTGATCGACGCCCTGCTACTCTGCGCCTCGATCGGGACGACGATCCAGGAACAGCAGCCGGCGCCGACGCCCGCACCGGCGACGGTCGACCTCCACGTACAGGTCGCGGTGAAGACGCCGCTGCTGTGCGAGCTCACGCGCCGGATCGACGCGAAGATCGCGATGTCGATCGACGGCCGGCCGGTCGACCTCCCGGTGCGCGTGGAGGAAGAGTGGCGGTTCGTCGAGGAGACCCAGGAGCTCGCGGCGTCGAACGAGAAGGCAACCCGCTACTTCCAGAGAGCGTTCAGGTCCGACTGCGGCGTGATCGACGATCCGGAGCTGAACGGCGTCACGATCGAGTACGAGAGCGACGGATCGCGGCAGAACGTCGCGTGCCGCGACGACCGCGCCGTCCGACCGGCGACGATGGAGAAGCTGATCAAGCAGGTTCCCTCGCTCGGGTGGTTCGTCGTGCTGCCGGAGGAAGCGGCGATCGGCGCCGAGTTCGACGTCGCGCTCGACGACCTGCTGCCGGCGCTGCTCGATGCGGAGCATCCCGTCGAGTGCGAGCCGGCGCGCCTCAAGTTGGAGCGGCTCGACGACGGCGGCGCGACCGCGGTCGTCGAAGGCGCGGTCGAGTTCTCTGAGGGGAGCGACGCGCCGCCGGTCGGCATGGGCCGGCTGAAATACTCCGCGAGCGCGGAGCTGCGCGTCGACCTCGCGGCGCATCGACTGCGGCGGATCCGCATCCGCGGCGCCGCGTCGGCCGAAGGCAACGAGCGCGTCGGTCTCTCCGGCGGCGGTCTCTCAGGCGGCGGTCTCTCCGGCGGCGGTCTCTTCGAGA
>Ga0187893_10005574_pt1 | contig 22453 bp, 19 predicted proteins | sample MA1701074metaG_FD_139574 | JGI IMG/M metagenome (GOLD analysis project Ga0187893, IMG submission 139574) | White microbial mat communities from a basaltic lava cave in the Kipuka Kanohina Cave System on the Island of Hawaii, USA - MA170107-4 metaG ...
ACAACAGCGATTGTGGCTCGGACCATTTTTGCGACTACCCCGACGGGGCATGTGGTGGTGGCAGCAACCAGGGCACATGCGAGCTCATGCCCAAAAGCTGCCCGCCAGGCTCGGGTGCGACCGTATACGCATGCGACGCAAGCTGCACATCTTATGAAAGTCGGTGTCACGCCAACCAGGCCGGGTACGACATCCGATGCAGCGTGAGGCTGGAAGCGGCACCGCCTACCACCTCTATCGGTCCCACCGACCCGACTTACGCGACCCTCGATCCCACCAATTCGTCCTCGAGCTCGAGCAGTTCGACTACCGATCCGTCTTCGAGCTCGAGCAGTTCGACCATCGATCCGTCTTCGAGCTCGAGCTCGAGCAGTTCGACCGATACTGGCGAAGTCTGCCCATGTTGACCGTCGAGGCTCGCTGCCGCGGTAACGCGTGGAACAGCGCAGTGCGCTCGAGTGTCTTGGCAGCAGGCGTGATGCTAGGCGCGTGTTTCAGCGACCCCGAGCTACAGAACGACTGCACGCCCGGGACGCTCGGCTGCACTTGTACCCAGGACACCTGTGAATCCGGGTTGTCGTGCCAAAACGACTATTGCATGGAACAAAACTGTGATCCTGGCACGAAATACTGCCGCTGCAGTGAGAGTGGAGAATGCTTCGGCTCGTTGGCTTGCGTCGATAACCGCGTGTGTATTCCGCCCCAAGGGGGCGAAACCGACCAAGGCGATGTGGCCACGGACACACATGGGCAAGACGGCAGCGCCACCTCGAGCTCCGACAGCAGCGGCACGGGTGATGGCACGACTCTGGCCACCCACGTCACGACCACGCTCGTGTCGGACAGTGGTCTCGAGGTCACCGGCATTTCCGTTTCGGATACCGTCGCATCGCTCACTGACTCGACGAGCTCCGGCACGGGTGGCGCCACCTCGGACGACTCGGCAAGCTCGACCACCTCGTCGGGCGAGACGTGCATGACCGACGCGGACTGCGGCGGCAATCAATTCGTGTGTGATTTTCCCGATGGCTCGTGTGGCGCTGGTCAGCCGGGTATCTGCATTCCCAGACCCACCTATGCTGAATGCGTGCGACTCCCGATCACAGGAGTGACCGGTTGCGATGGACAATGTTATGACAACGAATGTGAAGCGCATGCTGCCGGTACCGACGCGAATTCCTGCACGGGATCGGCGTTGATACCACCGGAACCGCTGTCTGGACCGGTCGACACGGGCCCAGTCGACACCGGTTCGCCCTGTTGCGCCTAACGAGTTTCGCCCGCATTGGCTGGCTACCCAAGCAAGTTCAGCGTGCTTCCGTGAGGCCACGTCGCGATCGTACGACGTATTCGATGGCCCCGAACACCACGCTGTCGACGATGATGCCGATCGCCAGCACGATGAGCATCCACGCGACGAGACCAATCGCGTCGCTGAATTCGCGAGCATACTGCAGACGAACCCCGAGCGACGGGCGCTGACCAATGATGACCAGCAGTTCACCGGCCATCAGGCTACGCCAAGCGAATGCCCAGCCCTGTTTCAGGCCGGACACGAAACCCGGCAACGCAGCAGGTACATAAACGAGACGATAGAGCGCAAATCCTTTGGCACCAAGCACGCGCCCAGCCCGAACCAGGACCGGTGGAACGTGATCGATGCTCGACAATAGTCCATTGGCGATCGACGGTGCTGCACCGAGCACCACGACAGAGATGATTGCGGACTCGCTCAACTGGAATAACAGAATAGCGAGCGGAAACCATGCCACCGATGGCATGCTCTGAACGCCCGAAAGCAATGACCCCATGGCAATGCGAAGTACCCGAATACGGGCCAACACGAGACCGAGCATGGTGCCCACGATCAGCGCGATTGCGTAACCGAACACCGCCCGTGCCATCGTAATGGAGGCGGCCTGAACAGCGTCTCCAGATGCAATGCTGGTAGCGAGCGCGTGCAATACCTCGAGCGGGCCTGGTAGGACGTAGCGAGGCCGCCATCCCGACAGCACCACGAGTTCCCATCCGGCCAGTCCCAACGCGATGGCGGCGACCTTGGGCCACACCCGCTGCCACACCCAACGCCTGGCATTTCTGCGTACGCCATCAGACATGACTCGACTCCTCCCGCAAATGATCGAGGATGATTCTCGCCTGTGCGGCAACATCCGGTGATTCGATGCGCCTAGGTCTGGGTACTTCGATGGCAAACTCGCGAACGATCCTCCCCGGTCGACTCGAGAGCAATACCACGCGATCGCCGAGACGCACCGCCTCGCGCACATTGTGTGTCACGAACAATACCGTGAGCTTCGCGACAGCCACGACACGTTCGAGCTCATCATACAGATGGTCACGCATCAGTGCATCGAGGGCAGCGAACGGCTCGTCCATCAACAACAGATCGGCACGTTGCGCCAGCGCGCGTGCCAACGCGACGCGTTGTCGCATGCCTCCGGAGATCTGGTGCGGTCGGTGGCGGGCGAAGCCAACCAAGCGAACGATCTCGAGCAGCTCGAGCGCTCGTTGTTGGCGCTCGGCTCTGGGCACGCCGGCGACCCGCATGGGAAACGCGACATTTTGTTCGACGGTCAACCATGGAAACAACGCTGCTTCCTGGAAAATCAACGCAGTCCGACTGTCGAACCGTTCCACGGTACCGGTCGTGGCGGTATCGAGCCCCGCAACGATGTTCAACAGGGTGGTCTTGCCGCATCCGGATGCACCAACCAGGCACACGAATTCGCCACGTCTCAGCTCGAGGCACACGCGTTCGATCGCCTGTACGGTGGCAGTGCGTGAGCCGAAGCGTTTGTCGACGTTCGTGAGACGAAGTGCAAGTGATTCTCGTGCCTGTCCCGAGCGAGGCACGACGTCGAGCCTGGGCCTCATGGACCTTCTCCTTGCGCAACCGTGGCGCGCCCGAGCTCGCGTAGCACGGCATTGAGTGGTGCGAGCTCGTAGACGTTGGTCAAATCGACGCCTTCGACTTTCAGCAGATCGAGCTGTGCTGCGTGCTCGGCCGATCGGAGCAACGACCCACGCATGGGGTCGCTCGTAAATTCGAGATTTTGCCAAGCTTTCGCGACGACGTTCGCGTCCAAACGCTTGCCGGTGATGCGCTCGACGTGGTCAATCGACAGTTTCTGCGCTTTGGCGGCATCGTTGCGAATCCGATCCGTCAATTCGACGTGTGCTCGTAAGAGCGCCTTGACGACGTCGGGATGCTGCTCGAGATACGCCTTACGAACAATCAAGTGCGTGGTGACATAGCGTCCATCGGGCCAAAGCGCACGCTCGTCGACGAGGATCTTGCCGCCACCTTCCAGCAACAGCCGCGTGGCCCACGGCTCTGGAACCCATGCCCCAGCGATCTGACCCGCGCGAAACGACTCCAGAGTTTGCGCGTTTTCTTGGGGAACCACCGCCACGTCACCCCCGCCATAAGCATCCGTTGCGAGTCCCTGTTGCGCCAGCCAGCGACGCAGCGCGACGTCTTGGGTTCCGCCCAGCTGTGGGCTCGCGAGCTTTTTGCCGCGCAGGTCGGCCGGACCTTTCACGTGGGCGGCAACGACAAAAAATGCCCCACCCGCAGTGGCCCCAGCGATCACCCGTATTGCATCACCTGCCGACTTCACGTGTGCGTCGATGATCGGATTGGGGCCAATGTAGGCGGCATCGAGCGCGCCAGACAACAATGCCTCCACGGCCGCTGGACCGGCATTGAATGTCGATGTCTCCACTGTTGCCACGCCCGCGAGCCGCGTATGCAGCTCTCCAGACTCCACACCGACGAGCGCCGTGGCATGGGTCAAGTTAGGGAAATATCCGAGACGGAGCTTGGCCTGGCCTTCGGACGAGCGCGAGCACCCGGACATGACGAAGGCCACCAGGAGGAGCAGGGAGAACCAGCGTGCCCAGTGAAGTGGCATGCCGGGTCTTCTACACCGGGGGACAGACGCTCGTCAATATATTGATCTATCTGTTCAATATCATGACGAAGTGCGAGCGTAGACAACGAGGTCGTGGACCTCGAGCACGAGTTTCCCGGGATTTTCGTAGGCGTGCTCGACGTCGGCCGGGAACACGATGGTGTCCCCCAATCCGGCATCATAGGTACGCTGCCCAACGTGGAGGCGAAGGATTCCCGCCGTGACGGTGGCGGCTTCGGTCGTTCCCACCGCGTGACCGTCGGCGACATAAGTGGATCGGGGGGAGATACGTAGGTGATACAGCTCGACGTTGGCGAGCGCACGCGCAGGCACGAGCGGACGGCTCTCCAATACCCCATCGGCCGAGCGAATCGCCTGGGTTTCCTGCCGTCGTACGACGGCGACTCGTTCCCGCGAGGATTCCCCCAAAAGCGCCGAAAACGGCAGATTTAGACCCGAAGCGATCTTCCACAAAAGGCCGATGGTCGGGTTGGTCTTGTGGCTCTCGATGTGTGACAACATCGCGCGAGACACCCCCGAAAGCGCGGCCACGTCTTCGAGTGAATAGCCACGCATCCGGCGGATCACACGGAGATTTTCGGCGACGCGCCGGGTAATGTCCGAGCTGCTGTCGTCACTACTGGTGTCATCCGTATTGCTCGAGCGAACGCGCCGGGATCGTTGGGCCATCGTGTTCCTGTCCTACCGCTTCGGTATCTTAGCAGGACACGTAGCCAAGATCGGCTTTCCGGTCAGTGGGGTTTCCAGGCCGTTGACATATCCGACAATATATGAGAGGTGCGGTCACTCCCCCAGCGAAGCTCGGTTTCACCGTGTTCACCACACCTCTCGCTTTTTCGCTCATCGCTACGGTCCTGGGGCTGGCCACGACTCCGACCCACGCCCCTCAAAAACAGGCTGAACCAAAGCCTCCGAGCTTCCATCGACCGCATGACGAGGACACTCGGTTGGCAACGCAAAAGCCGGCTCTCGAGAAATTCAAATTTGCGCCCGGGAAGGGGTTCGAAGTGCGCAGCGCGGACAACCGTTACATGCTGCAGACCAGCCTGCGTGTGGGTTTTCAATATTCGCTGCTCCACCCCAATGACGGCGGCCAAACCACCCAGGCGTTCGAGGTCCGACGCTTTCGCCTGAACTTCGCGGGCCATGTGTTCGGCGAGCACAACAAGTTTCTTCTGCAGCTCGCGTTCGCCCCACGCGAGCTCGATGTACGCGACGGCGTCGTACGTGCCACTCCTGTTTGGGACGCATATCTCAACTTCGATCACCTGAAAAGCTTGACCGTGCGGATCGGACAATATCGCCCTCAGTACAGCAGAGAGCGTCTAATTCAAGACATCAACCCCTTGCTGATCGACCGCTCGCTCGCAAACGCGGAGTTCAATCTCGACCGTGACATCGGTTTCGACATTCGTTCCGAAGATTTCCTCGGACTGGAGCGTTTACGTTACTACGCGGGCGTGTTCATGGGCGAGGGCCGAGATGTCAGAGTACGTAGTGACTTCGGATTCTTGTATGTAGCCCGCGTCGACGTGCTTCCGTTCGGATTGTTCGACGACTACGAATCTTCCGATCAACAACGAAGCATGAAATTTCGCGCTAGTTTGGGCGCGGCCTATGCATTTCACGACAATGCGCGGCGCAACCGTGGCGTGCTGGGCGACGTTCCGACCGACGGTGGAACCACCGACTACCACAACGCTACCGCCGACTTGCTGCTGAAATGGGCCGGCTGGTACGTCGAGGCTGGATTTTTGTGGCGCGATGGCACCCGTAGTGCCGGTCGAGCGGTCGACGACATGGGTGTCCCCTTACCGGTCGAGGGTGCCCGCAACGGGCTTGGTTGGTTCGCCCAGACAGCTTATCTCCTGCCCGAGATCCGGCTCGAGCCAGCGTTGCGCTACAGCCAGGTGCGTGCGATCGGCGAGGCCAGCAGCCTGACGGATCGCGCCGAGGTTGGCTGCGGACTCAACTACTACTTCTTCGGTCACGCTCTGAAAGCCCAGTTCGACTACTTCCGTCTGTACGACCGATCGGCGATCGGGACGGGCATCGATCAGATCCGCCTGCAGCTTCAAGCCGCGTTTTGACCGGAACCGGTGGCCGAATCGTCTCCCGACTCACTCCCTGCGCACACTGACCCCAATCGCCAGCTCATCGAGCCGCGACTTCGCATCGCCAGTGTCCGTCACATCGAGCACACGTTGGGCCAAGCGAAATGCGTTGTGCCGCCGGACCTTGGACAATCCGAGCAGGCGACGGACGAGATCCGATTCGGGCATTGGTGTGGCCGCCTCGGCCAGCCAGCTCCACTGCGCGTCCATGGTACCCGGCAAGCGTTCGATTCCTTCGGCCAGCAGATCGTCGCGTTCCACGTTGCTTTTACCAAGATCTTCGAGCACGCGTGCCGCGATCGCAACCGCGCATGATCCGAGCTCGCGCTCCCCAGCTTCCCATGCGGCGCGCCAAAACTCGAGCTGTACGGGATTCACACCGAGACGATCGGCGATGCGCTGCAAAGCAGACAGCTCCTGCACCGAACGTGTTCCGTCCTGAAGCGCCATCATCCAACCGTGCTCGAGCAATTCGCGATGATACTCGACGGGCGGCGTTACCAACGTTTCCATCAATCGCTCCAACGCGGCGGAGTCACCAAGCCGCGCCAGCCAATCCGCACAAGCATCCGGAGAAAGCGCATCGTCCACCAGCTCCATCAATCGTTCGCATTCTTCCCCAGCAAGCTTGCCGTCTGCGTGCGCGACCAAGCCTGCGATGACGAGCAACCAGTCGCGTCGAAGCTCGTCGGCCACACGCAGAGGATACCATCCCAGGCCCGATACCCAGGCCCGATACCCAGGCCCGATACGCGGGCCGTGGCTGACGCTCGATTAGGGCATCACGGGACCAACGTACCACCTCCAGATTCGCGCTGCGCCGATCCCCACCAGCACGGTCCACGGCAGCTCCACCTCGCCTGCCAGCGTGACGAGCACGACCATGAGCTCGACCACCGGCGCGCCTTCAATCCATGTCGGCAGGGCGATCCCCAACCTCCGGGCAATGGCCTGAACGTCTGGCAATTCGAGCGCCTCGGACGGAGCTCCATGCAGCAGCTTGCGTGCGTGCCATAGCGAGAACAACACCATCGACGCGCCGAGAAACAGCAACAGCAGCGCAGCCACGCCAGAACGTTCGGAATCGTCGACCAACCGATACGTGAGCGCAGCCGCCAGAAATGCGTGGGTGAGTGGGCGAGCTGCTCGTCCGATCCGCGTGCGAGACGGCACGTCGAGAGTGGGGCTCTGGTTGCCGCCACGCAACTTGGCGAGTGGTTCCAAAATGCGTCCGAGCTGCACTGCGAACAGCATGCAAAGCGCTCCCAATGGTAGCCCGAACGCGGTTTCGAGCAAGCAAAACGGGGCCGTCGAGACGCTCATCGTGAGCACTGCAAACTCCAGTCGTGCCACGCTCGTGCCACGGTTGGCGAGCCAGCGGAGCGCCGGAAACACTACGCTGCGCTGCCAGCCGACGCGCGTAAGCTCGATCAACCCAAGCGCGCGCAGGACCAGCGCCTCCATGCGGATCACGTCTTCTCGATAAACGAGCCGAACGACATCCGCAGGCCCCATCGGCTCCGGCCATGCGATTTCTTCGGCCATCGGCATGATGTCCGGAACTTCCGACAACCACCCTGTGAACAGCGCCGCCGGGCGACCGAACGCATCGTAGAGCGTGAACGACTCGTCGCGGCCCAGTGGATGCTCGACCATGAGTCGCAACAATTCAGGATGCACGAACGTACTTTCGTAGGCCACGAGAGCCGGAACGCCGAGCTCGTCGGCCAGCGGTAGATCTCTCGCTCCTTGCGGGGTGACACGCACCCCCGACACGGCGAACACGGCCGCAAACCCGGCTGCGAGCGCGGCTTCGGACATACGCGAGCTCGTGGCCTCTCCGAGGATGTCCATGCTGCAAACCACTTCCGGATCTGCAATGAGCAACAAAACCGGTGCGCGTCGAGCCGACGTTTGCTCCGCACTGTGTTCCGCAGGCATACTCAATCTGGATCCATGAGAGCTCGCAAGTCACGTTCCGCGACACACGCCAGGTCGTCGACGACGCGATGCGCACGGCCTTGATCCTGGTGCCCGTGGGTGCCGTGTGGTGGGTTGCCAGCTCGACTCGCGAGCACGCGCATTCCGGCCGTGAGACCAGCCGCGATGCCTGCCTCACTGTCTTCGATGACCACACAGCTGGCCGGCTTCACCAGCAGCCGTGCTGCGGCAGTCAAGTAGCTGTCAGGCGCAGGTTTTCCGCGAGGATAGTCCTCCGCTCCGAGGAAGAACGCCAGCTCGTCTGCAATGCCGAGATGCGGGAGCATCTGTTCGATTTCCGCGCGACACGAGCCACTCACGATGGCAACGGGCAGCCCCATCGCGGTCGCGAGCCGCACCAACTCGGTCGCCCCCGGCAAGATCGGCAGTCTGACGCCCTCCATGAACATCTTCGTTTTTTCCAAGACGGCCAGCTCTTGCAGCTCGCGAAGCCCGATACCCGTACGGCGTTCGACGTGAAGCTCGCGATAGATATCCTGCCAAGCATGACCCCAGACATAGGCACGTTCATCGAGCGTGAGCTCGACGCCGCTGCTCGCAAGCGCTCGTGCGATCGATTCGGCATGAATCGGCTCGCTGTCGACCAGCGTACCATCGAGATCGAGCAAAAGCGCGTCCGGTAACGGCATACCTCAGGGTAGCATGGCTTCGGTCAGGACCTTCACGTGCCGCGTTTCGATATTCTCCTCGCGCGCAATCTGCCCGCATCCCGACGTAACGTGATCAAGTTGTTTCGCAGCGGTCGGGTCAGCGTACTAGGCGACACCGTCCCGTGTGACCCGAAACACCGTATCGCTCCCGCGGAGCTGCCCATCACGGTGCTGGTGGGCGAACGCCCCGTAGTCCTGTACGACCGTTATCACGTGTTGCAGCACAAACCCATCGGAGTCGTGACAGCGCTTCGTGACGCACGTCACCCGACTGCATACGAGTCGTTGCACGGAAGTCCGCTTTGGCACGAGCTTCGTCCCGTCGGCCGGCTCGATCGCATGACTTCCGGCCTGTTGTTGTGGACGACCGAAGGAGCGCTTCTGCATCGCATTACCCACCCGCGCTACGCGGTCCCCCGTGCCTATCATGTCGCGCTCGACCGCCCGTTCGGGCCAGTTTCCCCGGATCTCGAGTTGGACGACGGCCATCGACCAAAGATCCTCGGACTCGATGTGCTCGACCCACAAGCATTGCATCCGGCGGTCACAACCGTTGAAGAAGCCCGCGTGTTCGCCAGCATCACGATCGCAAGCGGACGCTTTCACGAAGTTCGACGGATCTTCGCTGCGCTCGGCGCTGAAGTCGTGGCGTTGGCGCGGGTTGCATTTGGACCCATCGAGCTGCCCCGAGACCTCCCGTGCGGGCATGCTCGCGCTGTCGACCTGCACGAGGCCTTCGCCGGGCTTTCACCGAAGTCACCCCCATGACGCGCCCGACCGATCCATACCCCATGTCGTGAATCTGGCGCAGCGAAACCGCTACCCTATGGCCGTGGTTTCCACGCTGCGGATCGCCCATGAGATCTCTGCAACCGAAGCCGAGGGTCCCCACCTTCGCTTCGCTGTGTGGACGCAGGGATGTTCGCTCCGATGTCCGGGTTGCTGCAATCCAGAGTTGTTCTCGCCGACGCAAGGACGAACCGTCGAAGTCGACGGGCTCGTGGATCGCGTGTCGACGAGCCACGCGCTGAACGGAATCGAAGGAATCACGGTCGTCGGCGGCGAACCGCTCGACCAGCTGGAGTCGCTTTTGCACCTTACCACTCGGGTCGCCGCCATGGGCTTGGGAATCATCGTGTTCACTGGATATCGTCGCGATGAAGTGCATGCACGCCGAGGCTTCGCGGCACTTTGGCGCAGTATCGACACGTTGGTCGATGGGCGGTTCCTCGCAAAACAGCCAGAACGCGAGCGACGGTATCTCGGCTCAACGAATCAGCGACTTTGGCACCGCACATCTCGCTATGCAAACAAGGCCTTGTGGTACGGGGCACCCGTGCTCGAGATCCGCCCCGGGGCCGACGCCGAGCTCGCCCTCGTCGGTTCTCCGAGGCTCGTATCGCTCATGCGCAAACATCTGGGACGAGCCGTGCCGTGAGTAGGCATGCATCCGGACGTTGCCGGACCCGGGTATAACCCTCCAGACGAGGCAAATAATCGGTTCTGTACCGTATATTTCAGCTTGCTCCCTGGGTTTGAATTCAGGAGCATGCCGGCGTAGGATGGCCACTAGCCGTGAATGTTGGCCGCCAGCACCGTCGGCAATTGACCACCGAACACCGGAGATTCTCATGAGCACGCAAGCCCGCTACGACAACCAATTCTCCCGTGCCCAGGATGTGGAGGAGTTCGTCTCGGTGCTCGAGCAGTTCGAGCGCGGTGAGATGAGCCCGGAGCAGTGGCGCGGCTATCGACTCACACGTGGCGTTTATCAGCAGCGGCAGCAAGACGTGAACATGCTTCGCGTCAAGATCCCCCAAGGGATCCTCAACGCCGAGCAACTTCGCGTGATGGCCAGCATCGCAGAAGATCTTTCTCAATGGCGTCACGGCCATGTCACCACGCGCCAGAATATCCAATTTCACAGCATTCCATTGGGTTCGATGCCGGAGGCGATGCGGCGGCTCGATTCGGTCGGAGTCACGAGCGTGGAAGCTTGTGGCAACACCGTTCGCAACATCACTGCGTGTCCGTTCGCGGGCATCAGTCCGACCGAGCCGTTCGACGTGACACCGTATGCTCAAGCCGTGACGCGCATGTGCTTGCGCGCACCTTGGGCCAATCAACTACCCCGCAAGTTCAAAATCGCGTTCGAGGGCTGCACACACGAGGACCATGCTCAGACCGCCATCAATTGCATCGGCATGCGCGCCAAGCTGCGCGATGGCGAGCGTGGCTTCGAAATATTCGTGGCGGGTGGGTTGAGCACACAACCCCGGCCCGGCTATCGCTTGCACGACTTCATCCCCGAGCAAGAGCTGCTCGCGCGCGTGGAAGCGATCATTTTGCTGTTCGATCATCTCGGCAACCGCAAGAACAAGGCCCGTGCGCGCCTCAAGTACGTCATGAAGACGCTCGGTCCGGACGGATTCGTGAAAGCCTACGAGCAGGAGTTGGAGCAACTCCGAGCACAGGGCACCCTGATTCGCCCGATCGAGCTGCCGCCCGAAGAAACACCACCGGCCCCGAACCCACATGCTCACGATGGCGTTCGTGCCATGGCCGACGATCCGGCCTACCAAGCATGGTTGCGCACCGTCGATCTTCAGAAGCAACACGGCTATGCCACCGTCACGATTCGTCTCGATCGCGGCAACGTGGAACCCGAACAGTTTCGTGGCCTCGCCAAACTCGTCGAGACGTTTTCGGATGGGACGCTCCGCACCGGCAATCGCCAAAACCTGATGGTGCGTTGGGTGGCCGTCGACACACTACCGTTTTTGTATGCTCGCCTGGAGCAGCTCGGCCTTGCCGAGGATGGAGCCAATACCATTGTCGACGTCGTGAGTTGCCCTGGAACGGAGAGCTGTAACCTGGCAGTGACTTCCAGCATGAGCCTCGCAAAGCACCTCACGCGCTACCTTCGCAATGCCGGAAACAGTGCGGACAGCGTGGAGCTCGCCCGCACCGCAGACATCAAGATCTCGGGTTGTCCCAACTCGTGTGGTCAACATCACGTTGCAGCGCTCGGCTTTCACGGCACGGTTCGACACGTGGGCGATGGTAAACAAGTTCCTGAGTACCAACTCCATCTCGGCGGAGCCTTCGACGAAAACGGTGTCGAGTTTGGGCGCCACATCGTGAAGATCCCGGCACGCCGGGCCGGCGAAGCGCTGCTGGCTTTGCTCGATTTGTATCGTGACGAGCGAAACGACGGCGAGGATGCCCGTGAATTCTTTCGTCGCGTCGGCAAAGAAGACGTCGTGGCGGCGCTCGGACCTCACATCCTCGATGCGGATTTCGGGAACGTACGTGACGACGATCTCGTCGACCTCGGCCAGGACAAGGTCTTCAACGTGGCCATCGGCGCAGGCGAGTGCGCCGCATAGACACCACGGGACCGATGTCATCGTGTTGCCGCTTGGGCGGCCAACAAATCGCGTTTTCTGGCCTCCGGCAAAAAACTGTGCGTGATAGCAGCGGCAGCGACGTGCCTGATCTGCTCTTCATTCCAGGCGAAGGTTTGCGCGCATGACACGTACTCATCGACCAGCGTAGCACCAAATATACTGGGGTCGTCGGTTGAGATATTGACCTCGAGCCCTGCCGCCATCAGATCGGGCAATGGGTGACGTTCGAGTCGCGAAACGACGCCCAGCAGTACGTTGCTGCGTGGACACACCTCCAACGGGAGCTGCGACATACGCAAATGGTCGACCAACGCGGGATCTTCCAAGCACCGGATGCCATGCCCGATGCGCGCGGCTCCCAACACGTTGATCGCGTGCCAGATGCTGTCCGGCCCGCTGAATTCTCCAGCGTGTGGAACGGCATGAATACCAGCCGTGCGGGCACGAGCAAACGCGGCATCGATGTCCGGGTGATGAGGCTCGGTTTCGGGACCTGCAAGCCCGAGTCCCACCAACCCCTGGTCGCGCGCGTGCATGGCCAGCAACACAGTCGGCTCCGCTTGATCAGGAAACGAGCGCACGATGTCGAACACCCACGACAGCTCGACGCCATGGTGCTCGAGCGCTCGATCGCGTCCGAGCCGTAGGCCCGTGAGCAGGGTATCTGCTCGCACGCCACGCTGGACATGCGTCATCGGGGTAAAGGTGACCTCGGCCGCTACGACGTTGTGCGCCGCCAAATTGGCTGCAACCGCTTCTGCGACCTCGGCGAAATCTTCGACTCGTACCAGACAACGTGAGATGGCGAGGTAGATATCGATGAATTCGCGGAAGCTCGTAAACTGCGGTGGCCCGTCGCCGCGAAACCATTCAGGCAGCTCGACACCACAGCGTTCGGCAAGACTATGCGCCAACGCTCGTGGAATGCTCCCTTCGAGGTGCAGGTGGAGCTCCACCTTGGGCAGACGCTCGATCAACGAAACGAAGTCGCGAGACGGGTCCATCGCAAACACGGGGTGAGGGGTGGCGGACAGGGCATCGGTAACCGTTCGTTTCGAGACGTCATACCGCGAACACTGCTGATACGCTACGCGGCCAGTGCTGGAGCAAGAGCCGCCCGAACACCAACGAGACCACGGGACCATGCCGGTTCTCATTGCGTTGGTCCCCGTAGTTTCGCTCGTGGGGCTGCTCGTGCTCGTGCTGATCGTCTTGCCCGCTCGGGATCCATCGTTTCGAGGCTCCGCGCACCTGCCTCTCGTGCTCGCGACAGGTGTGGCTGCGGTGCTCGCTCGCTGCGTTGGTCATCGCTGGAGCACGCTCGAACGCGGCATTGTCGAGGCTGTGCGCATGGCGATGCCCGCCATTTTGGTGTTGCTGACCATCGGAATGTTGATGGGCACATGGTTGGCCGCGGGTGTCGTTCCCGCGCTGATCGACTGGGGCCTCGCGCTCATGCACCCACGTTATTTCCTGCCCACGACATGTGCCGTGTGCTCGATGGTCAGCATCGTCAGCGGCAGCTCGTGGTCGACTGCGGGGACGGTCGGCCTGGCTCTCATGGGCATCGGGGAAGCGATGGGCGTGAACCCAGCGATGACCGCCGGCGCCGTCATCAGTGGCGCGTATTTCGGCGACAAGATCTCACCGATGTCGGACACCACCAATCTGGCGCCCGCCGTGGCAGGCACGGATCTATTCACACACGTCAAACACATGCTCTACACGACGATCCCCGCGTGGGTGCTCGCCATGATGGGATATCTGGTGCTGGGATTCGACGTCGCGCGCAGTGCCGACACCGCGGGTATCGCGGAGATTCGCGAGCTCATCCGCCGCACGTTCGACCCGGGAATCATGCACGTCTTGCCCCCGGTGACAGTGCTCGCACTGGTCCTCGCGCGCAGACCGGCGCTACCGAGCCTGTTTGCGGGCGCACTGCTCGGAGCCGTGTTGGCATGGGCGCAGGGCGTCGAAGCTTCCGCCGTGTTCGCAGCGGCTTTCGACGGCTATCGAGCGCACACGGGCCACGCCAGCGTCGACGAGCTGTTGTCTCGTGGCGGGTTGATGAGCATGGCGAACACCGTGTTCCTCATTTTGTGCGCGATGGCATTCGGCGGCGTCATGGAAGTTACTGGCATGTTGACTACGCTCGCACGACAATTGTTGTCGCTGGCGCGCTCGACCGGTTCCCTGGTCGCGACGACGATATTGACGTGCGTGGGAGTCAACGTGCTCGCAGCCGACCAGTACATTGCCATCGTCGTCCCGGGCAGGATGTACGCGCGTGCCTACCGCGAGCGAGGCTTGCACGCCAAGAACCTGTCGCGCGCGCTCGAGGACGGTGGCACACTGACCTCCGTCTTGGTGCCATGGAACACCTGTGGAGCGTTCATGACGGCCACGTTGGCAGTCTCGACCGGGGCGTATCTACCGTATGCGTTTCTCAACCTGCTCAACCCGGTAATATCCATCGTGTATGGATTCACCGGCTGGACGATCCATCGCACGCCGGCCGCTTCGCGCGACTAACCCAGTCGGCAAGCTTCTGCTGGCCGCCATTTCGATCGCGGGCGCTGCATGTCGAGATGCTGGGACGGGCACCGTGCCGGACAGCAGCACCACGTTCGCGATCGATCTCGGCCTGATTCCCGATGTCGGAGACGACACCGGCGGCCAAGCACCCTCATGCGAGCACATCGAGATCTCGCTGGTACTCGATCCAGCGGCGCCTGCATACGACCCCGCAAGCCAACAAGCCCTCGCCGATGCGTTCGACCAGGTCGTCTTACGTACCGGTGCGACCGTACGCGTGCTGACCAACGTGGGAACCGAGGCCATGTGGACCAGTGGATGCTCGTCGGAAACCCGCGAAGCGATCGTGACGTGGGGCACAGGATTTCTGCCCGACCCGAGCGCCCAAGACACCCTTGGGTGCCAGTTGTCGGCAGCCCAGGCTTACGCCACCGCCGAAGAACCCGGCAACTACATGTTTTCCGGCCTGATGTTCCCCGTGCTCGAACGTGACGACTGGCCGCGGATGGGCAGCATCGGCCTCGCGGTCATGCTGGCCGCCACGGACGACATGTTGGGAGGCATGTATAGCCGCCCCGGAATGACGAGTGAAGCGTGGATTCGCCTCGTGGGTGGAGGAGATCGTCGCCGCGTGGCGGCATTCACCATGGGACGAGCCGCCGACGAGCTCGAGCTGTTTGCCCTGAGCCTCGGAGACGCGTCGGCCCCCACGAGCGTATATGCAGACACGGATCTCACGAGCCTGTCCGAAGCCCTCCCGCCGTGGATCGAGACGGTCGTGGAGATCTGCGAGTCCCAGCACGATGCTCCACCCCCGGCCGTCCCTCAGGGCTGCAAGCACCTCGACGTGTTGTTCGTGATCGATGGCTCCGACAGCATGCGCGACGAACAAAACGCCCTGCGCGGTCTCGCAGGGGAGCCCCCCGTGCTCGCCGAGTTCTCGGACGCGCTGGTCACCAAGCTCGGCAGTCTCGAAGACGTTCACGTGGGTGTGGTGTCGAGCGAGCCGGGCGACACCACGCTCCACGTTTCTCGCGACGCGCCCGAGCTACCCCCGGGACCGGTCAGTGATTGTGGGCTGCCGGCCGGTCGGCGATGGCTCGTCGGACCGTCACCGAGTTTGCAAGACGAATTCTCGTGCATCGCTGCCACGGCGTCGGACAATACCGTGGAAACCACGACGCTAAACGCAGCGGAAGCCCTTCACCAACCAGAAAACGCTGGGTTCTTGCGAGGCGACTCCATCGTATTGGTCGTGATGTTGACCGACGAAGATACCCAGGATTTCGAGACCTCGATGGTCGCGATTCGCTCGCGCATGCTCGAAGCCGTAGGTGGAGATCTGCGAAGGCTCGTCGTGCTCGGCATCGCCGGTGATCAGGGAGTCTTCGAGGCCCCAAAGACGATTTGCAACGGTCCTTACGGACGAGCCGCGCCCGGTCGCCGCGTCGCGTCGATCGTGCGTTCATTACGCGAGCGGGGCCTGTTGGCCGACATCTGCGGCCCCTCGCTGTCTGACACGTTCGAGCGGGTGCTTGGCGATGTGATCCGTGCTTGCGAGACCTACCAGCCCAACGGCTGATCCCGCTCACGCTTTCGCGCGACGGATGGATCAGCCATCCGGCGAGCAACCGTATTTTGCAAGCAGATCACCCTGGATCTTGAACTCGTCGCACCATGTGCCGCACAACTCGATGGTGTTGTACGGAGGTGCATCGACGTACAACCATCCGCTCTCCGTCGCGCAATCGGTAATCGGTGGGACGACCATGCCACCGACCTGAATCTGCAGCATGGTCGGGTCGTCCGGTTCGGGATCGAGCGGCACGACGCAGCTGCCGATCTGCGCAGCGATGGCCTCGAGTGCGGCATCGAGCTCGATTTGATTGTTGGCTTGATAGAAGTGCTCGGTGGGATTGGCGGGATCCATCTTGGGCACCCCGCCAGCGTCGGCCACTTCGTTCATCTTGTCGAACGGGACGATGTTGTTGGGGTCGCCGTCGCCTGCATTCGTTCCCGTGTTGGTGGTCTTGATGTCGATACCGACCACGTAGGTCGGAATGCCGTCCATGAAGGTATCCTCGACGACGATCGGGAGCTCGTCATCGTATGTGTTCCAAACGGCGCCTCCGTTGCCGTTCCCCGGACAGTTCGCAGCACCGTCGGTGATGAGGAATATCGCACGTGGAACCGCGGGATCGAGCGTTTTCAAATGAGTGGCCGCAAGCGCGATGCCTTTGCGCGTGGGCGTCGATCCATAGATGACCATACCGTCGGCATCGTTGGGAGGTACCACGGCGAGGATCTCATCGGCGTTCATCGCCGCGACGGGGACATCGACTTCATCGTCTACCGTGCAAGCGTACATGTCCACCGGGTCAGTCAGGATCGGGAACAACAACATCCCGAAGTTGATACGACTCTCATAGGCCTCGACCATCGCCTCGACAGTCACCTGGAGGCTGTGCCAGCGCGTGACGACGCCGCTCGGACCCGCGCCGTCGGGATCCCACTTGTTCTCTTCTTTGACCATGCTACCGGACTTGTCGAGCACGAGCATGACGTTCGGCGGCTCGAACTGCAGCATGAAATCGCTTTCGCCACATACGTGCTGGAGAAAATCAGGATCCTTGGGAAGATCGCAAAACGGATCGCACCCACCTTCCACCGCTGAATCTCCTTCGGCGGTCGATGTACCGCCCGCAGACGCCGTGCCTGTACCGGAGCCGCCGTGGTCGTCGGTCGTGCCTGCGCCCGTCGAGCCTCCGTCCGTCGTGGACGCGCTGTCTTCACTGGTGGCTCCCGACGCGTCGAGCCCAGTCATCGTCAGGCCACTTCCTACCTCTTCACCTTCCTGGGGCCCTTCGTTTCCGTTGGACTGGCATCCCGACACAGCAAGCGCAACGAGCACGAAACCATAAGCACGGCGTTGCATGGATATGAAGCTCCTTGTTGGACTGCGTGGAAACATGCTGCTCGTTCGACCGGGAATATTAGCCTGAATTCCGGGTCCGAGCGGCGTCATTGCCCGGCACCGGGCAGTTTCGGTGGATGCGCGACACCCATGCACCTCGGGCTCATGCTCCAGGGTGAGATGTTGTCGCATGACGCACGACTTGCGCACCACTGCCACGGATGGGATCCCTCCCGAGAACGTGCAGTGCAACTCTTCACACGTCAAGCTTTCCGAATTGGGACGAAAAGTGCCTGCTGGCGCCGTTTCGCTAGCACAAGCCCGCTCCGACGCGGTGCTCAAAACCGCACGAAAACTGCGAGTCCCAACATGGTCTCGTTTCGTGTGAACGACCCCATTGGGACGATCCGGGCCTTGCCCTGTAGCCACCGTTCGTGCCGGCGACGCTGATGTAGACCGATGGCCAACAACGTGGTCCCGGACACCAGCATGAGACCCCCCATCACGGTGCGGATGATGCTGAGGGTGAACAAACCCCGGCACTGTTCTTGCGAGAGCTCCAGGCGCTCGAGCACCCGCGTGCAGTGATCAGGTGACGTCGCCCACACGGAGGTTGCCGAAAATGCCGTACTGAGCGCGCCGAGTGGGACCAGGATGCTTCCCGGGAGGATGTAACGCTCGCCATCGGGAGGCTCTCTGCCACGCAGCGCTGCATCCTCTCTATAGCCGCCGGGCGGCGACTCCCATGGCGAAGGAGGTGTCATGCCGAACGTCACGAACAACCAAGCCGCGCAGAAACCCGGCATTGGACTCACCGCACAGCGCCTCGGGGCTCGAACGTAGCGGCGCCGACGGAACACCGTCGGCCCGACAATTCCGGTACGGGCCTTGCTTCATCGTGCACACGACTCACATTGGAGCTCGGCCGTCGCGGCGTCCGAAGCGTGGCGATGGCTGCAAGCACACGTTCGACGAGCCCACCATGGCCGTGTTTCATCCCGAACAGACGACCATAAAGACCCGGCATGCGATTGCCCACGCCCAGGCGATGGCGAAAGAGCTCGGTCATCCGGAGGTCACGAGTCTTCATCTCTTGATGGCTTCGTTGCAGCAAGAGGGTGGCCTGGTGCGCCCTCTGCTCGAGCGCGCTGGCCTCCATGGAACCGCAATCGAACGCGCGCTCACGGCCGAGTTTTCGAAGCAACCATGCGTGAGTGGTGGCAGTGAGATCGGTGCTTCCCAGGAGCTTCGCGAAGCGCTGGACATGGCCGCCGGCGAAGCCGAAACGCTGCGAGACAAGTTCGTCAGCACCGAGCACCTCGTGCTGGCCTTCTTGGATGATCGTGCCGAGAGAGCCAAGATCCGGGCGGCCAAGCTGCTTCGTGGCCTCGGGGCCAGTCGCGATCTGCTGTTGTCTGCGTTGGCCGACATTCGGGGCGCACACAACGTACAGGACGAGGCTCCCGAAGAGAAGTACGAGGCTCTGGCCAAATACACCCGTGATCTGGCCGCATTGGCGCGTGCCGGAAAGCTCGATCCCGTGATTGGGCGCGACGAGGAGATCCGGCGAGCGATCCAGGTACTCTCGCGTCGCACGAAGAACAACCCAGTGCTGATCGGCGACCCGGGCGTGGGAAAGACTGCGATCGCAGAAGGGATCGCTCAGCGCATCACCGCAGGAGACGTTCCGGAAAGTTTGCGTGAACGCAGGCTCCTTCAACTCGATCTCGCGGCTTTGGTCGCCGGTGCAAAATACCGCGGTGAATTCGAGGAACGACTCAAAGCCGTGCTCGCCGACATCTCCGCGGCCGCAGGCAAGATCATTTTGTTCATCGACGAGCTCCATACACTGATCGGCGCGGGGGCGGCCGAGGGTGCCCAAGATGCCGCGAACATGCTCAAGCCGGCGCTGGCACGCGGTGAGCTACGGTGCATCGGCGCTACCACCCAAGACGAATATCGCAAGCACATCGAGAAGGACAAGGCACTCGAACGCCGCTTTCAGCCGGTCCTGATCAGCGAGCCAACAGTGGACGACACCATCGCGATCGTCCGTGGACTACGCGACAAATTCGAGGCACATCACGGGATTCGCATCCAAGACGCTGCGATCGTCGCCGCAGCGCGGTTGAGCCATCGCTACATTCAATGGCGTTTCTTGCCCGACAAGGCCATCGACTTGGTCGACGAAGCAGCCGCACACGTCAAGATGGAGATCGAAAGTGTTCCGCTGCCGATCGACGAGCGTCAGCGCAAGCTCACGCGACTCGAGATGGAGAAAGCCGCGCTTGCCCGTGAACAGCGCGACGATGCTGCGACCAAGCAACGGCTCGCACAGGTCGAAACCGAGCTCGCCAGCCTACGCGAGGACATCTCGGCCATGCGCTCACGTTGGCAAACCGAACGCGACGCCCTGGCAGACATCAAAGCGTTGTCCGTTCAGCTCGATCAGCTCAGCGCCGAAGCCCAACGTGCTCAACGGGCCGGTGACCTGAGCCGTGCCGCGGAGCTCACTTACGGCACCATGCGCGAGCTGAGCGCCCGACGCGATCAGGCACGCGAACGGCTGCATCGACTACAGCATGGCGGTGCGTTCTTGCGCGAAGACGTCACCGAAGAAGACATCGCTCGGATCGTGAGCCAATGGACAGGCATCCCAGTCACCAAAATGTTGGAGAAAGAGCAGGAGCGCCTCCTGTATATGGAAGCCCGGCTGGCCGAGCGAGTGGTTGGACAGCAAGAGGCCGTGCGCAGTGTTTCCGCAGCCATTCGCCTGTCGCGATCCGGCCTCAGCGATCCCAACCGGCCAATCGGCAGCTTCATGTTTCTCGGGCCCACTGGCGTCGGCAAGACCGAGCTTGCCAAGGCACTCGCCCAGTTCTTGTTCGACGATGAGCGGCATGTCGTACGTATCGACATGAGCGAATACATGGAGAAGTTCGCGGTGTCGCGCCTGGTGGGGGCACCTCCTGGATACGTCGGCTACGAAGAAGGCGGTCAGCTGACCGAGGCGGTGCGACGCAGACCTTACAGCGTGGTGTTGCTCGACGAGATCGAAAAGGCACACCCCGAGGTGTTCAACCTGTTGTTGCAGGTACTCGACGACGGGCGCCTCACCGATAGTCAGGGACGAACCGTCGATTTTCGCAACACCATCATTCTCATGACGAGCAACGTCGGAAGCGAGCTGCTCGACAGCCACATGCCTGATGCAGAGCTCAGGCGCACGCGTGAATCCGTGCTGCGCAAATACTTCCGGCCGGAGTTCCTCAATCGCCTCGATGGCATCGTGCACTTTCATCCGCTCGGCCGCCAGCACATGGCACAGATCCTCGACATCCAATTACACCGCATCGCGTCACGCCTCACTCCACGCGAGCTTACGCTGTCGGTAACGAATCGTGCGCGTGAGCTCCTCACCGAGCGCGGATACGACCCGGAGTTTGGTGCCCGGCCGCTCAAACGCCTACTTCAGCACGCGATCCTCGACCCACTCGCACGTGGGATGCTCGAGGGCAAGTTTCCCCATGGAACCAAAGTCGTGGTCGACGAGGATCTCGAAGCGAAGCCGCAGGGGGATCCCGACCACCTGGGCATCGTGCTGAGTGCTGCCTGAGCCGCTCGTTTGGGCTCCAGCGGAGCCCACGGGTACGCAATGGCGATGATGCGCTGGTAGCTGATAGACTCGGGGTTGCTTGAGACGAGCGACGAACAACGCATGTCCGACAGCCTGAAAATGTTCCTGATCGCCCTGGTCACCACGGCTGCGTTCCACGTGTTCGCAGGACCTTACGTTTTGAAGCTGCAAGGCTATGTCCCCAACGTGGTGTCCCACACGGTGGTCGGAACCAAAGGCGTGCCGGAAGCCACCGAGACGAAAGCAAACGTGCCGGTCCTGACGGCGCCGAACCTCGAGGGCATGACGGTTGCCCAAGCACGCGACCGCTGGCGCAACGACGGCATCATGATCGCGGAGGATGGCGAACGCGAGCATCCCGGTGCGCCACCAGGAACGATCGTGAGCCAGCGCCCCGAGCCTGGGGAAACCATCGCCAACAAAGAAGTGCGAGTGATCGTCGCCAAGGGCGGAGAGATCATGGCCGTACCGAGCGTGGTCGGCATGCCCGTCGCACAAGCTCGCGAAGCCCTGGTGAAAGCAGGCTTCGAAGTACCGCCAGAAACCGGCGAGGCCTCGGACAAGCCCGAAGGCACGGTCCTGCGACAAGAACCGAATCCCGGTGCGACAGCGAGCAAGGGATCCATCGCACGCATCGTGATTTCCCAAACGGCGCAGGTCGAAGTCCCGAAGGTCACGGGCAAACACATGAAGGGCGCACGCACGGCGCTCGAGGCGGTTGGGTTGATCGTCGGCACCACACGCCAAGTCGAGCATGAGGAGCACGGCACCGGGTTCGTGCTGAATCAGGAGCCGAGTCCAGGAACGAAAGTCGCCAAGGGCACCGCCGTGAACCTCACGATCGTCGCCCCACCGTGAGCCTCGACAGAGTTGACGCTCGGACATGCGAACGACTCGCCGCAGGTTGGCCACCTGCCTACAGCCGTCGTCGGCCGATGTCATCGGTCTCAGGGTCTCAGCAGCCGCTGCTTCCCGGCGCGCAGCAGAGCCCTTCCACGCACTTCAGGCCATCCTGGCACAAGGTCCCATTCTCGCATCGGCAGCCTGACGTGCCGGGACGACAGTCATTGCCGTCTGTTTCCGCACCCGTGGTATTGCCGTCTGTTTCCGCACCCGGATCGCAGTTGGTCGAACCGTCGGGGCAATTGCCTGGCCCGGTTTCACCGGTTGGTTTGCAGTCGGTCGAACCATTGCGACACTCGTCCGAGCCCGTTTCACCGGCCGGATCGCAGTTGG
>Ga0187893_10005575_pt1 | contig 22444 bp, 15 predicted proteins | sample MA1701074metaG_FD_139574 | JGI IMG/M metagenome (GOLD analysis project Ga0187893, IMG submission 139574) | White microbial mat communities from a basaltic lava cave in the Kipuka Kanohina Cave System on the Island of Hawaii, USA - MA170107-4 metaG ...
ATCAAGATCCCGGTTCCGTTCGGGAGCGCGAGCGTGCCAGTGACGTCGGTGCCGATGAAGTTCCCCTGGATGACGTTGCCGCCGCCAAAGGCGACGAGCTCGATGCCGGCGACGGTGAACGAATTGATGGCGAGCCCGCGGACGGTGCTCTCTCCGGAGACGATGCGAAGACCGCGGGCAACCGCCGAAAGTCCGGTGAGCTCGACGACGGGGGTCCCGGCATAACCCGGCTGCGTCGTGCCGTCGATCACTACCGGTTCGGTAACCGTCGGGAGCTCCGAAGCCGGCGCTATCGTGTGCGAACCCGCGCCTCCGATCTGGAAGGTGATTACGTCCACGCCCGTTGCGGTGTTGGCGTCGAGGAGGACCTGTCTCAACGAGCCGTTGCCGGAGTCGTTCGTGTTCGTCACCACGAACGGCGGCACGGGCGGAGTTTCACCGGCGAAGTCGAACGCGCGCTCGGTGAAGTTTCCGTTCTCGAAATCGGGAGCTTCGGCAACGACCGCGATCCCGGTGTTGTCCTCGACGAACGTTTTCAAGTCGGGGACTTCGGGGTCTCCGGGCGAGGCGGGAGCCGTTCGAAACACGCGAAGCGTGCAGTAGATCTGGTCGGGCCTCTCCCCCTCGAGCTCGGGCGGGAGCTCCGGGTGGCCGGCAAGCGCAGGAACCGAAAGCTTGCTCTGAAGGGTCCCGTCCGGCGAGGCCTCACTGAGGACACCCTCCGCCGGGGCGACGGAAAACGTCGCGTTGCTGAAGCGCGGGTTGCTGAATCTGGGGTTGCTGAAGCGCGGATTCTCCGCCTCCCGGTTCGAGAACCTTGGATTCGAGAACCGCGGATCAGCGATGGACGACACCAGGGTATCGCTCAGAATCTCGATGGGCTGGCAGTCCGCATCGGAGCCGGGCTCGGTCACGGTGCGGTAGATGAGGAGCTGGAACGCGAACTTCCCCGTCGCGAGGAGATCCTCGCCGCCCGCGAAGTTCACCACCAGGTCATATGCGGAGATCGTATTTCCCGCGTTGATCACGGTGAAGGTCGCGTCGACCTCTTCAATCGACGTTTCCGGCAGAGCCAGATTCGAGAATCGTGGATTCGAGAAGCGCGGCGACGAGGGCATGCGATTCGAAAAGCGAGGGCTTCCCGTGTCTACGACTTGGACGAAGGTAAGGTTGGATATCTTCGGCGTGTGCACCTCGGAGTCGGCGATGTCGGTATTGGTCAGGGGAAACGCGACGGGGTACGCGTTGAGGAGCACGCGGGACAAGAGCGGGAGCCCAGGGTTCCCGGCATCGCGCACGTCGACTCGCGCCGATCCCTCCCGCAGCGTCGAGAACAGCACGACCGTTTGCGTCGTGCTGGAGAAGGGAAGAATTTCGAGATCCTGGATCACCGTGAAACCGAGATCCTGACGATCGAACGTCATCGTCGTGAACGCGTCTCTCGGGCTCAACTCGAGCTTTACCCGGCGGGACAGGCCCGTGCGGTTCTCGAGCGTGACCACGAACGTCCGCGGGATCGGAGCGCCGTCGGGCTCGAGGAGCGGCTTGAAAAGGGACGGGCTGCTCGCGACGATTCCGTCGAGACCGATCTCCGAGAGAAACACGTCCTGGTCGCGGGAGCCCGGGTTGCTGCAGGAGGGAGCGCCCGAGCCCGGAGCCGTGTAGCTCGTCCAGTCCCCGCGGATGTCGCCGTCCGGAAACTCCACGTTCTCGTTGCTGGTCCAGACGCCGAAGAACGTGGGGAGTGGGACGTCGGCCGGCGTCGACCATCGCCAGATCCCCCCCTCTCGGGAATGAGGGAGCACCGGGGCCAATCCGTTGTAATCGCCGGTGGACGCCACCTTGCCACCGACGAACAAGGGCAGATTGGGGCGATGGACTCTCTCGAGACCGGGCGCCGCTTCCGCGATTCGAGGCGGGTGGCTCCCGGTCTCGAGAGGGTATTGGGAAACCTGAGCGGACGGGCGCAACGGCGAGCCGTCCGCCAGGTTGAGCTCGACGACACGCAGGTCCATCTGACGCTCGATGCCGGAGAGGAAGGACGCTCCTCCGGCGAGTGAATTCCGAGCCTCGTAGTAGGTGAGCATGCAGTGCCCCGCGCTGCAGCTCAACGCCGGCATCACCTGCGGTCCCGCGGGGCGCGTGGTCGGCTCGCCGCCCGTACTCGGGTCCGCCTCCATCCGAAGGCCGGTGTCCACGGCACGGCGCGGTGTCCAGTTGACTCCGCCATCTGCCGACATCGTGAGCACGATGCGGGGTGTGCCGGAGACCCGCTCCTGCCATGCAACGAGAACTTTTCTCGCGCTTCCGGTGTCGACGACGGCAATCGTGGGAAAGCCCAGCGAGCGGAATTGGCAGCCCGAGTCGTTCGCTGGACAAGGCGGGCTCGTCACGACCGCAGGTTGATCGAAGGCGGCGATCGTGCCGGGGTGCACCGCCTTCGGAGCGCTGAAGCTCGCTCCGAAATTCGTCGATTTCACCATCATGATCTGATTGTCGACAAAATCACGCCACGCCACGTACAGAGCGCCGCTCCGCGGGTCGATGGCGAAACCCGCCCCTTGAGCGTGGCCCGCGGATTTGCTGATGTTCTGCGGAGCGCTCCAAGTAACGCCCTCGTCGGTCGAGCGCAAGAAGCGGATCCGGCTGCGAAACTTTCCCCCTTTCTCGAGCCCGGTGAACAGGGTGTACGCAACGTAGACCCTTCCGAAGGGATCCGCGGCAATCGTTGGCTTGTCCGCGAACTTCCCGATGGACGAGGCAGATCCCTTCTCTAGGACGCGGGTGAAGTCGTAGTCGAAGCACGCCCCGCCCTCGCGGTCCATGCGGTCGGTGTATCGGGCCAAAAAAATCTTACTGAAGCCCGTCCTGGTAAAAGCCATACCGCCCAGGTATACGCGGCCGTCTCGACCGGCCGCCATGAAGGGATCGCTCGCCGCGTCGACGCCGCGCAGGGGAGAAGCAAGAGAGGCGGGCGAGAGGTCGTGAGGAGAGCCCGGGACGAGTCCGCTGATCCACGTCCGCCCTCGATCGCAGGACCGATAGATGCCCATCCACGCTTCCGGGTGGCTCGCCACCGGGGCGCTCTGAAGTTCCCCGGATGACCACCCGAGAGTTCGCGCGAGCCAACGTCCCGCCTGCTGCAACAACTCCACGACCGTCGAGAGGACCGTGCCATCCGCCTCTCCCAGCCCGAAGTCCGCCGCCACATCGATGGGCCGATAGTCGTTCGCGGCGACGAGAAGGTGCTCGGGGTGTATCGAGGACACCGAGACGACGGGCTCGTTTTCGCGCTGCCGGAAGAGATCCGTCCTGAGAAAGGCATCTGGTTCGTCCGGGTCCACGGGACCCGCGACCGCGTTGTGGTTGGGACCCGCAACCTGGGCGTTCACATTCATCACGAGAGTAAGAGTGAGGACTCCGAACCAGCCGGCAAGGGGCGGGATCCGCCCGGAGGTCTGCGCTTCCATAACACTCTCCCGTCTGAACGTCAGGACACCATCCGCCACTCCTGGCGTTTGCGTCCTTGACGCCCGGTCCGTCGGTCAGTTAATTAGACGGCGATTTCCTCCAGAATCCGCGAGTTGGCAGACAAATACCCGAAGGTTTTCTTGCGCTGGTTCGCCCTTGGTGGCAACGATTTTGCCCCCCCTGACTGCGGGCACTTGCTTGCCGCGGTATTTTGTGGAGTTTACCCTCAAATTTCAACTCAAAAAAGTGTCGTTTTCGCAATTCGGGGAGTCGGTCGCATGACGTCCAAAATTCCGACCGCTCTTGTCTTCGCCATGGCGACCGCGGGCCGCGGGATACCGCTCACCCCGACGGTCTATAACCTGCTCGGAGATCCGGCTGTTCGATTGAAGTAGTCTCGCCGCGAGGGTGTTGAGAATCCTAAAGTGACACTTTAGAATTCTCAAAGATGCGGCACGTTCCCCGTGAGCTGGAAACCCAGGTGGTACGGGCGGTCCGGAGCTTCCCCGCTCTCGTTCTGACCGGCCCGCGCCGGGCAGGGAAAACCTGGATCCTCAAGCGCATGTTTCCGGGAGCGAGCTATCGCCTGCTCGAAGATCCAGACGTGGTGGCGAGATTGAGGGCCGATCCGCAGGGCTTCCTCGACAGCCTCGATACCCCCGCGATCCTCGACGAAGTGCAGAACGCGCCAGAGCTATTCGCTTACGTGCGATCCCGCATCGACCGAAATCCGCGGCGGATGGGAAGGTACATCCTCACCGGATCGCAGGACGCGCCGCTCATGGCGGAAGTCACGGAATCGATGGCGGGCCGGGCCGCCGTACTTCATCTGCTTCCGATGTCGGTGCGCGAAACTCCCAAGGTGACTCTTCTCCGTGGAGGGTTTCCCGAGGCCCTCGCGCGGCCGCGCGAGGCAGGACTCTGGTTCGCGTCCTACCTGCAGACCTACCTGGAGCGCGACGTTCGGAAAGCCACCGGCATCCGGGATCTGGCAACGTTTCGCCGGTTTCTGGGCGTCATCGCCGCCCGGCACGGCCAGTTGTTGAACAAGACGGACATCGCGGCGCCCCTCGGCGTCAGCGTGCCCACGATCTCTCACTGGCTCTCGGTGCTGGAGCTGACCGCCCAGATCCTCGTCGTGCCCCCTTACTTCGAGAATTTCGGAAAACGCCTTCTCAAGTCACCCAAGGTGTATGTGGCCGACTCCGGGCTCGCGTGCCATCTGCTCGGCATAGAATCGCCTTCCGAGCTGCGCCGATCCCCGTTCCTGGGCGTGTTGTTCGAAGGGTTCATCGCTTCGGAGATCGTCAAGGCGCAAGGCAATACGGGCCGGCGCCGTGAGATCTACTTCTTTCGCGACGAGCAGGGCCTGGAAGTGGACTTCGTCACGATTTCCCGGGGAGGCGGGCTGTCGCTCCTGGAATGCAAGGCGACGAGCACGGTGACACCAGACATGTCCGCATCCCTGCGGCGTCTTGCGGAGGCGGTGAAGCTGAAGAAGCCGAGGGGAACGCGGGTCAGAATGAGTGTCGTGTACGAACCACCGAAGTCGGGTGCCCCGACACGCGCTCTCGCGCCCGGAGTCACGGCAGTGCCATGGCGTGACTTCGTCGATGAGCTTGGGTGAGCGAGGAGATTCCTCACAAAACGACGCAGCGCTTCAGGACGACGTCGCCGCGGAGCTTCCCCTCGACGACTCCGAGGAGGTGCACCTCCTGCCAGTCCCGGAGCTTCTGGAGCTCCGGGCGGGCCAGATGGCAGCGCACGAACGAGAGCTCGTACTCCGTCGCGAGGAGCGCGGGCTCGTGCACGTACGGCGTCTGCTCGATGAGCTTGAAGCCGTCGGCGAGATCCACCATGTTGTGGGGAGCGACGGCTCCCGTGAGCACGACCACCTCGCCTCGATAGCGCTCGACGGCGGCGTTCCCGTCGTTCGGAAAAAGGAACTCGCGGAAGAACGCCTCGGCGGTTCTGTAGCTCACTCGGCCCGCTCGCGCGTGATCCAGCACGAGCGAGCGAATGGTCGAGGCGTCTCCCGTCTTCTCGAATCGATCCACGCGCCCGAGGAGCTCCGTTTGGGCTCGCCCGCGCTCTTCTTGCGAGACGGTTCTCAGCATTAATTCGAGATCCGCTTGCTCCCCGTCGCTCAGAAGCGGCTCCGCGGGCGGAGGAAGCCCGGGCGTGTCCTTCGGCGGGCGCTGGGGAAATCCTTCTTTCAGCGGCCGTCTCTCCTCGGGCGGAGGCGCCGAGGGCTTCAGCCGCGATTCCAAGGGATGAGAATCCCGCTCCGTTCCGCAGGCGGCGAGAAATAGAAAGAAGACGACGAGGACGCGCATCCGGCCGGAGACTAGCACAGGGCATTTGACTTCGAGAGTCCGCCCGTCTCATCCTTGCCGTCCGCCATGAGGCGAATTCTGTTTCCTTCCTGCCTCGTCTTCCTCGCGAGCTCCGTTCTCGCCGACGACGTTTTGTTCCTGACCGCGACCTCGACGAATCGCCAGAACGTGATCGAGTTCATGAATCCCACCACGGGGAATTACGAGCTCACGCGTGTCATCGGGCGGCGCGACCGTTTCGCAAGCTCGCCCAACGAGTTCGGGACACCGCCGCTTTTCGTCGTCGACTTCACGGGAACCCCCGGCGGGAAAGGCGCCGTCCCCCAGACCGGCCTCACCAACGGTCAGACGTACTTCTACAGCGTTTTCGTTTTCGACGGGCGGGGCTGGGCGGAGGGGAGGCACATCAAGGCAGCGCCCGTCGATACCGTCAACACTCCGATCCGCTGGCGGTTCGCGACGCGCGCGGGCGCGACGCTCATGTCTCCCCCGGGCATCGGCTCGGTGCTCCTCGTGATCTCGAACGACAAGACCCTCTACCCTCTCGAGCGCGGTGCTGGACTCCTCGGCGGGCGCTGGGCGTCGGGGGCACTTCCCTCATTTCTGAGCGACGTGAGCTACCACCGGCCCCCGGTCATCCCACCGACCGGACCGTTCGCCGATAACAGCGTCACCTTTATCTCGACCCAGGACGGCATCCTCCATTGCTTCAACGCCGAGACCGGCGCACCCCTCTGGGAATCGCCGGACTTCGGAATGATCACGGGGGCGCCCGTCGGGTGGTTCTCCGCTTTCGCGCAGGCGGCGCTCGATCGCGTCTACGTCGGGTCCCGAAACGCAGGAGAGCGGAACCAGTTTCATGCGATCGACATGGCGGACGGGCAGCCCGTCTGGAGCTTCGACGATCCCAACGGGATCGGCATCATCCCGGGGAGCGCTTCCATCGACTACGCGCGCGGCGCCGTTTATTTCGCGAGCCACGAGTTTGCCGCGGCAGCGGACACCGTCTGGGCCGTCGACCTCGCCACAGGCGACAAGATCTGGTCCACGCCCGTGGGGCCGGTCTCGGGAAGCCCGGTGCAGAGGCGTTTGAATCTCTACGTCGGGACCGACTCTGGCCTGGTCTACGCGCTCGACGTCCGCGACGGCACGGTGAAGCCGAACTTTCCCTTCGACACGGGGAGCGCGAGCCCCATCAAGGGATTCATCTTTCCCAACCACGCGGGAACCGAGCTGTACTTTTCGACCCAGAGCACCGTCCGGCGCATCCGCGACCGCGGGACGGACGTCGCCGTCGACTGGGCGAAGGAAGTTCCCGGCGCCTCCATCCCGACGTATCCGCCGGGCGGAGATTTCGTGTGGGTGGGCTCGAGCGACGGCGGCCTCTATCAGCTCGCCGCGCTCACCGGAGCCTCCACGTCCGTTCCCCTGACGAGCGGACCCACTCCCGGCATCGGAAATCCCTCGTTCGACCTGTTCCACGGCCTCATCTACGTGGGCACCGAGGATGGAGCCGTTTTCGCGGTGGCGGCGCCTTACTAGCTCCCTTGAAAAAGCTCTGGTGGCTTCTCGCTCTCTTCGCCGTTGCCACCGCCGTCCGCGAAGGCTTCGATTATTTCGGCCCCATGGCGCGGGCGTACCGCGCGTACGTCGAGGAAGCCTCGGCGCGCGTGCGCACGCGCCGGGCGGAGGAGCGTTTTCGGCAGATCGAGGGCGCCATCACGGACGTCTCGTACACGCTCGAATCGGCAGAGCGCCGGGAGGACGGAAGCGTTCTTCTCGTGGTCCTCGAGGCTGTCCACTTCCAGAAGTTCTCGGAGTCGGGGCCGTTCGGAAACCGCCGTGTCGCCCTGACGCGCCAGCACGTGACCATGAGCGATGTCGATGGGGCGTGGGCGGTGGCGGATCTCCGGAAGGAGCAGACGGAGGTGAAGGACCTCGCGTCCGTCGCCGCCGATGCGCCTTGAGCGTGTGCTATTCTCGCCCTCGACGATGAGATTCCACTTTCTGCTTGCTGGCTCGATTCTGACGACCGTCCTCTACGCCGCCCAGGAAGAGCAGGAGAAGCCTGAAGAGACGATGCGCTCGGTGCAGAGCGGCGTCTACACGGGAGAACAGGCGGACCGCGGCGCGACGATCTTCGAGGGGGAGTGCTCTCGCTGCCACAAGCCCGAGGATTACGGCAACGGCTACCTCGAAGGGTGGTCTGGGCAAACCGCGTACGACTTGATCGAGCACATCCGAGCGACGATGCCACAGGACAGCCCCGGAAGCCTGAAGCGGATGGAGTACGTGGACGTGAGCGCCTTCATCTTCCGCATGAACGGCCTGCCTGCGGGCGATTCCGAAATGGACGTGAGCTCGGTGAAGCAGATCCGGATCGAAGGCCCTTACACGCCGCAGCAGTAACGGCCCGACTAGGTTCCCGGCGGAGCCCAGTCGAGAGTCCTCGCGACCGCCTTTTCCCAGAGAGCCTGGAGCCGCTCCCTTTCCGAGGGGGCGATCCCGGGCTCCCAGATTCGATCCGCCAGCCAGTGGGAGCGCAGCTCCTTCTCGTCCTCCCAGAAACCCACGGCGAGCCCCGCGGCGTACGCCGCGCCCACCGCCGTCGTCTCCGTGACGCGGGGGCGCACCACCGGCACTCCCAGGAGGTCCGCCTGGAACTGCATAAGAAGCTCGTTTCGAACCATCCCCCCGTCGACGCGGAGCGTCGTGAGCTTCACCCCCGAATCGCGCTCCATCGCGTCGAGGACTTCTTTCGTCTGGAACGCCGCGGCCTCGAGGCTCGCCCGCGCGATGTGGCCCTTCGTAATGTAGCGCGTGAGGCCCACCATGACGCCGCGGGCGTCGCTCCGCCAGCGGGGGGCGAAGAGGCCGGAGAAGGCGGGAACGATCGCCATCCCTCCGTTGTCCTCGACGGTGCGGGCGAGGGCCTCCACGTCCGCCGCGGACGAGATCAGGCCGAGGTTGTCGCGAAGCCACTGCACGAGAGCGCCCGCGATGGCAACGGAGCCCTCGAGAGCGTACACCGCGGGCCGCGCGCCGAGCTGGTAGGCGACGGTCGTGAGAAGACCCGAGGACGAAGGAATGCGGGTCTGGCCGGTGTTCAGGAGGAGGAAGCACCCGGTGCCGTAGGTGTTCTTGGCGTCGCCGGGCTCGAAGCAGGCCTGCCCGAGGAGAGCGGCCTGCTGGTCGCCGACGTCCCCGCAGACGGGAACGCTTCCTCCGAAGGGCCCGTCCTTTCGGGTGGTCCCGTAGAGCGCGGGATCGGAGGAGGGCCGGATGCTCGGGAGCATGGAGCGGGGGATCCGAAGGAGCTTCAGGAGCTCGTCGTCCCAGTCGAGCGTTTCGAGGTTGAAGAGGAGCGTGCGGCTCGCGTTCGTCACGTCGGTGACGTGCGCCCCGCCGGAAGCACCGCCCGTCAGGTTCCAGAGGAGCCAGGTGTCGATGTTCCCGAAGAGGGCGTCCCCTCGCTCCGCCGCTGCTCTCAGGCCTCCCACTTCGTCGAGAAGCCATTGGAGCTTCGGTCCCGAGAAATAGGTCGCGAGAGGAAGACCGGTTTTCCCGCGCAGTCGATCGATGCCCCCTTCGCGCGCGAGCTCCGCGACGATGCCGTCCGTCCGCGTGTCCTGCCAGACGATGGCGTTGGCGCAGGGGCGGCCTGTCCTCCGATCCCAAACGACGGTCGTCTCGCGCTGGTTGGTGATCCCGACGGCGGCGATGGCGCTCGGCGGGACGTTCGCCTTCTCGATGGCTCCCCGGATGACGTCCACCGTTCGGCCCAGGATCTCCTCGGGGTCGTGCTCGACCCACCCGGGCCGCGGGTAGATCTGCCGGTGCTCGAGCTGGTGCATCGACACCCCGTGTCCCTCGCGGTCGAAGAGGAAGCATCGCGAGCTTGTGGTCCCTTGGTCAACGGCCGCAATCAATTGCCCCTTCAACATAAACTCCTTCTTGACAACGATTTAGACTCGCAAACCAACGAATGAAGCAAGGCCGCCAGAGTTAAAGTGACTCCTGAAGAAATATGGTGAAAACCCTTGCAAACGCACGATCCGATGTTGTAAGGTTCCCCTACGGCTGGGGAGCGCTTCATCAAAGAAAAAGGCGTCAAGCGGCGAGCTCCAGCTAACAAGAAGCAACCAATCCAGGACGGGGTACGCACACGATGGGCCAGGCCGACGGTTACCGATTTCGATGGGTAATCGCCGCCCTGGCCCTCGCTTTCTCGCCGTCCTGCCGGGTCGATGAGCCGCTCCTTCCCACGGGAAATACGGGAAGCGATTCTTCCTCGAACCCGGGGACGACCCCCGGCGTTCCGGGCAGCTCCTCTTCCCTGGGCGCGCCCATTATCGCGGATCCTCTCTCCGGAAGCACCGTCGGCTCGACCCCGACGTTGACCGTCGCGAACTCCTCGCGCTCGGGGAGCATGGCCCCCACGTATCTGTTTCAGGTTTCGACGGACACCAGCTTCTCGAGCGTCGCCGCTCAGTCACCGGAAGTCCCCGAAGGAACGGGCGGGGCGACTTCCTGGAAGGTCGACCGTTCGCTCGCGACGGGGCCGCACTACTGGAGGGTCCGCTCCCGCGCGGGGTCGGCCGAAAGCGCCTTTTCCGCGACGGCGACGTTCAATGTCGGGACAACGGGTGGAACGCCCCCGCCGCCCACGCCGCCGCCGACTCCTCCTCCGTCGTCGGGAACGATTCTCTCCGACCCCCTCAACGGTGCGAGCCTGGGCGAGGTGAGTGGCGGCCAGTTCACATCGAGCGGCTGGCAGGTCACGAGCCCCGCGGACTACATCCGCTATGAAGTGCCGACGATCTCGGACGGCTGGGTGGAGTTCGAAACCACGGGCATGAGGGAAAACAACCCCTCGAACGATCAGTTCATGCTGTTCGGAATGTGGGACCCCTCCGCCGGGCCGTTCCGCGAGAATCCCTTCCGGGTGAACATCCAGAAGCTCCACCCGCCCCACAACAAGCCTTACCTCCGGATGCGGTGGATCGCCGGGGGAGAGCAGCACGACGAGGGCTCGAGCTTCTTCGCCTGGGAGCCAAGCCGAAGGTATCGGTGGCGCATCGAGTGGGGCCCGTCGGGCGGAGCGAATCAGACGCGGGTGCTCGTCGATGGCCAGCAGATGATCACGGTCAATTACAACCGGACGTATGCGCCCGACGTTCATTACATCGAGCTCGGCATCGCCGAGCGCGGCGAGTCCGTCGTGGGCGTGCGCTACTCGAACGTGCGCATCGGGAGATGAGAAGTTTGAGCCTCGGGACCGAGACGACCCCCTCGGCCCGATTCCTCCCCTGAAGTCTCGCCCCCCATCGAGGCTTCAGGGGAGGCCCCCTCCCGCGATATGCTCCTCCGGCCCGCGTAAGACGCCGGGCGGAGGTTTCTCGATGCTCGCATTTGCCCTCGCCGCTTCTCTCGCGGCGCCCCTTCTCGCGCAGGAGACGATGCCCGTCATCCTTTCGATGAGAGAGCGCGCCGAAACCATCGACCGCTGGCTCGAGATCCGCTTCGAGACGGTGCTCCCCCGCCTGATGCGGCGGGAAAACGTGGACATGTGGATCGTCATCGCGCGCGAGTACAACGAGGACCCGGTGATCGAGACCATGCTGCCCGCTACCTGGCTCGCCGCGAGAAGGCGGACGATCCTCGTCTTCTTCGACCGCGGCGATGGCGAGGGCGTCGAGAGGCTCGCCATCGCCCGCTACGACGTCGGAAAGTCGATCCAGGCAACGTGGAACCCGGAGGAGGTCCCCGATCAGTGGGAGCGCCTGCGCCAGGTGATCGAGGAGCGCGACCCCAGGGCCATCGCCCTCAATCGTTCGAAGACCTTCGCGCTCGCCGACGGCTTGACGGACTCGGAGCTCGACTCGTTCCTCGAAGCCCTTCCCGCGAAGTACGAGGAGCGCATCGTCTCCGCCGAGCGCCTCGCCATCGGATGGCTCGAGACCCGCACCCCCGAGGAGATGCAGGTTTATCCGACGGTCGTCAAGATCGCACGCGCCGTCATCGCCGAGGGGATTTCGGAGCGCGTGATCCAGCCGGGCGCGACGACCACGACCGACGTCGAGTGGTGGTACCGCGACCGCATCGCGGAGCTCACTCTCGACACGTGGTTCCACCCGAGCGTCGACGTCCAGCGCGCGGAGGCCCCGGGCCGGGGCGAGGGCTTCGCCTCCCGCCCCGAGGAGCAGACCATCCTTCCCGGCGATCTTCTCCACGTCGATTTCGGGATCACCTACCTGCGCCTCAACACCGACACCCAGATGCACGCCTACGTGCTCCGGCCCGGAGAGAAGGAGGCTCCCGCCGGCCTCCGCGAGGCGCTCTCCACCGGAAACCGTCTCCAGGACATCCTGACCTCGCAGTTCAGGACGGGCCGGAGCGGCAACGAGATCCTGAAGGCCGCTCTCGAGCAGGCGAAACGAGAGGGGATCCGGCCGAGCATCTACACCCACCCGATCGGCTTCCACGGCCACGCGGCGGGACCGACGATCGGCCTCTGGGATCGCCAGGAAGGTGTCCCGGGGGCGGGCGACTATCCGCTCTTCCCCGACACCGCGCACTCCATCGAGCTCAACGCCACCGTCGCCGTCCCCGAGTGGAACGGCAAGGACGCGCGGATCATGCTCGAGGAGGACGCGTTCTTCGACGGCGAGAAAACGTGGTACATCGACCCGAGGATGGAAGAGTTACTCCTCATCCCCCGGCAACGGCGGTGATATACTCCTAGCTGACACCTTAGAAATGGCTTCGAGGGCGGAGGGCAACCTGCGCCCGTGCATTCGTATGACCAGCCCCAGTCTCGTGACCGGCAAGCCGGAGCCTAAGGACGAGCGCTCGAGTCTCGTCGTCCTCGTGGACGACGACCGCAACCTCTGCGACCTCGTGGAGCGGTTCCTCGATCGCGCCGGCCACGAGGTGAAGGTCTTCCACGACGGCGAGAGTTTCCTCGCTTCTCTCGGGGCGATGATGCCCGACGTCATCTGCCTCGACCTCAGCATGCCGGGGATTGGCGGGCTCGAGACGCTCCAGACGATCAAGGAACGCCATCAGCACCTCCCGGTCATCATCCTCACCGCCGACCATACCGTCGATAGCGTCGTCGCCGCGATGCAGCGCGGGGCCTACGACTACCTGGTGAAGCCCATCGACCGCACCAAGCTCGTCACCACGGTGGGAAATGCCGTGGAGCGGTACCGGATGTCGATGCGCCTCCGGCAGCTCGAGCGTGAAGCCGGAGGCGAAGGCTACCGGAACATCGTCGGGAACTCTCCCGCCATGAAAGAGCTCTACCGCCAGATGGATCGGGTGGCCGCGAGCGACATCACCATCCTCATCCACGGGGAGAGCGGGACGGGAAAGGAGCTCGTCGCCCAGGCCATCTACGAGGCGAGCGGCCGGAAGTCCGGCCCCTTCGTCGCCCTCAACTGCGCTGCGATTCCCGAGACCCTGCAGGAGTCCGAGATCTTCGGCCACGAGAAAGGGGCCTTCACCGGGGCCGTCGCCCGGCACATCGGCAAGTTCGAGCAGGCGAACGGCGGGTGCCTCTTCATGGACGAGGTCGCCGAGCTCAGCCTCTCGCTCCAGGCGAAGCTCCTCCGCGCCATCCAGGAGAAGCGGTTCCATCGCGTGGGCGGCTCGACCCAGGTCCATTCCGACTTCCGCCTCATCGCCGCGACGCACCGGAACCTGCTGGAGATGGTCAACAAGTCCCTGTTCCGCGAGGACCTCTACTTCCGCATCGCGGTCTTCGAGCTCGAGGTGCCTCCCCTCCGCGAGCGGGGGGACGACGTCGTGCTTCTCGCGGACCGCTTCCTCGATCGCTACAGCACGAAGGGACCCCGGCCGCGGCTTTCGAACGAGGTCATCGACCTCCTGAAAGCGTATGGGTGGCCCGGAAACGTGCGCGAGCTCGAGAACATCATGCAGCGGTGCCTCCTCATCGCGAAAGGAGGACTCGTTCTCCCCGAGGATCTTCCGCCTCGGCTCCGGGCCCGCGGGATCGTCGAAGACGTCGCGGTCGCACCCCTCGAGACGCCGGAGCCGCTCGAAAGAGAGCTGGAGCCCTCGCGGCCGATCCCCGTCGACACGCCGCGACGGTCGAGCCGCCTCGAGACGCTCGACCTCCAGGAGCTCGAGCGCCGCGCGATCCAGCAAGCTCTGGAAGAAGCGGGAGGGAACCTCTCTCAGGTCGTCCGCCTTCTCGGCATCGGCCGCACCACTCTCTACCGCAAGCTCAAATCCCACCGGATTCGCGAGTAGCAGTCGCCGTGACCGAGACCACCGGTCCCCCGGAAGTCGAGCTCGCCCTCGATCCCGAAGCCCTCCGCGTGCTCGTCGAGAGCGAGCGCCGCTACCGCCGCATGGTGGAGCACGGCGGCGCCTTCATCTGCACCCACGACATGGAGGGGGTGATCCTTTCGGTGAACCGGGCCGCCGCCGAGAGCCTGGGCTACGAGCCTGCGGAGATGACGGGGCGAAGCCTCGGCGATTTCCTCGAGGAAGGAACGGAGGCGGCGTTCGAGGCCTACCTCGCCGAGATCGCGGCGACGCCCATGGTGAGCGGGCTCATGAGCGTCAAGACCCGCGACGGAAAGATCCGCACGTGGGCCTATCACAACTCCCGCTACCAGGAGCCGGGAGGGGACCCGTCGGTGTTCGGCCACGCTCAGGACGTCACCGAGATGAAGGACCTCGAGGAGACGCTGAAGCTGACCCAGTTCTCCGTCGACCGGGCGGCGGACGCCGTCTTCTGGATCGCGAAGGACGGAAGCCTGCGCTACGTGAACGACGCCGCCAGCGACACCCTCGGCTACTCGCGGGAGGAGCTCCTCGGCTTCTCGGTTTTCGACGTCGACGTCACTCTCGACCGCGACGACTGGCCGGCCCACTGGGAGCAGGTGCAGAAGATCGAGCGGCTCACGACCGAGACCCTCTACCGCGCCCGCACCGGCCGGCAGTTCCCGGTCGAGGTCACCATCAATTTCCTGAGCTTCCGAGGACAGGAGTACCACTGCGTCTTCGCCCGCGATATCTCGGAGCGCAAGGAAGCGGAAGAGGCGATCCTCGCGACCACCGCGCGGCTCGAGGGACTCATCGAGAACCTGCCGGTGGGAGTCCTGTTCGAGGACGACCACCACAAGGTGGTGCTCGCGAACCAATCGTTCTGCCAGATGCTCGATATTCCCGTCCCGCCCCAGGCCCTCGGGAGCGCCGATTCCCGCACTCTCCTCGAGCAGTCGAAGCACCTGTTCCCGGCTCCCGATGAGTTCGTCTCCCGGGTGGAGCACATCCTGAAGACCGGGAGCCTGGTCCGGGGCGAGGAGCTGAGCCTTCACGACGGGAGGGTGTTTGCGCGGGACTACGTGCCCATCGTCAATCAGAACTACCGCGCTCACCTCTGGCAGTATCGCGACATCACCGACCGCAAGCGCGCCGAGGCGGAAATCCTGAGGGCCAAGTTCGAAGCCGAGAAAGCGAACAACGCCAAGAGCGCCTTCCTCGCGATGATGAGCCACGAGCTCCGGACTCCGCTCAACGCCATCCTGGGAATGACGGAGCTTTCGCTCGAGACCGAGCTCTCTTCCGAGCAGAGGGAGTTCCTCCGGACCATCCAGACCAACTCCGAGAACCTTCTTCGTCTCATCGACGACGTGCTCGATCTCTCGAAGATCGAGGCGAACCGGATGGACATCGAGCAGATTCCCTACGACCTCCGGGAGCTGGTGGAGGAGGTTGCGGAGGCGCTCTACGTGCGCGCGATGATGAAGGACGTGGATCTGGTCCTCGACGTCGACCCGCACCTCCCGGCGGAGGTGGTCGGCGACCCCAAGCGCATGCGCCAGGTGCTGCTGAATCTCGTGGGCAACGCCGTGAAGTTCACGGAGAAAGGCTTCGTTTCTATCTCCGTCGAGGTCGAGGACTGGAGGCCCGGAGACCGCCTCAACCTCGCGATCGCCGTCCGCGACAGCGGCATCGGGATTCCCAAGGACAAGCAGGCGGACCTGTTCACGAGGTTCTATCAGGCCGAGGGCTCGACCACCCGGAGGTTCGGCGGCACGGGGCTCGGCCTCAACATCTCCCGCTCCCTGGTGGAGCTCATGGGGGGCCGGATCGATTTCTCGAGCGAGGGCGGAAAGGGAAGCACGTTCCGCGTCAACGTCCAGACCACCGTCCCCCAGAACGTCGAGCCCAACAGCGTGCGCCACCGCGCCCAGCTTCGCGACAAACGGGCGAACGTGCTGCTCGCCGTCGGAAGCGACGGCCGGAGGCGGGCTCTCGGAAGAATCCTCAAGGCCTGGGGCTTCGAGGTCGAGAGCGCGTCGGGCCTCGAGGAGCTGGAAGCGAAGCTCTCGGCCAAGGGCTCCGAGACCGCAATCGCCATCCTCGAACAGCGGAGCGAGCCCATCGAGCTCTCCGCTCTCCGAAGGCTCCGCCAGCCGCCGCGCCGGGAGCTTGTGCTTCTGACATCGATGGGAGCCAACACTTCGGCGGTCCTCACCGAGAGCTGCCCCCACCTCGTGGTGAAGCCCGTCCGCCAGGCGAGGCTCGCCGAGACCCTGGCCCGCGCGCTCGCGGTTCCGGTACAGCCCGCGCCCCAGCCGGCGCCGCCCGAGGCCGCTCGCCGGACCCGGCTTCCCCACCGCATCCTTCTCGTCGAGGACAACGCCGACAACCAGCGGCTCGCGGCCCGCGTGCTCGAGAGCGCCGGGGCGATCGTGGACAACGCCGAGAACGGAGAGGTCGCGGTCGCCCGGGCGAAGGAGACCCTCTACGACCTCATCCTGATGGATCTCATGATGCCGGTGATGGACGGCTTTCAGGCGGCCGCTTGCATCCGCGAGAGCGAGACGGCCCCGAACCGCGTCCCCATCGTCGCTCTGACCGCGCACGCGACCGAGGGCTTTCGCGACCGCTGCCTCGCCGCGGGCATGGACGACTATCTCTCCAAGCCGTTCAAGAAGGAGCGGCTGGTGGCGCTCGTGGATCAGTGGGTCGATCGAAGGCCGGTCATCCTCGTCGCCGACGACGCCCCCGACAGCCGTCTCATCGTCAAAAGGTTTCTGATGCTGGGCGGAGGCTACCGCCTGCTCTTCGCCGCCGACGGCCGGCAAGCGCTCGACATCCTGGGGAGACAGCGCGTGGCGCTCGCTCTTCTCGACATGGAGATGCCGGTTCTCTCCGGATACGAGACGGCGGCCGAGATCCGCAGAAGCGGCGCCGAGTGGGCCGCCATCCCCATGCTGGCGATGACCGCGCACCACGACCCTGCCGAGCTAAAGCGGTGCCTCGAAGCCGGGGCCACCGCCGTTCTGCAGAAGCCGCTCGAGCGGAGAGCGCTCAACGCGCTGGTCGCGAAGCTCCTGTCGGCGGCGCCCGCGATCGGATTCGAGGGGCCGGGTGAGAACCTCCCGAGCGACGTGGTCGCGATCGATCCCGACATCCAGGATCTCGTCCCGAGGTTCCTCGAGAACCAGAGGACGAACGCGGCCCGGATTCTCGAGCTCACGGCCTCGGGAGACTTCGACGCCGCTCGCCGCATGGGTCACAACATGAAGGGGACGGGCAAGGGCTACGGTTTCGACGTCATCAGCGGGCTCGGCGCCTCGATCGAGCAGGCGGCTTCCCGCTCGTCCGCAGAAGAGGTGGAAAGGCTCGCGCGCGAGCTCTCGCGCTACCTCGATTCCGTCCAGTGGCAGGCGCGCGCGAAGGCGCCCCGGGCTTAGCGGGACCAGGCGAGCGCCACGCGCTCGATGCGAACGTCGGATTTTCGCGGGGCGAGAGACAGAGTCTCGATCTCGGCTTCGGGAGCGGCCGCGAGGGCCGCGGTCTTTTCCGCGAGCTCGGCTTCGAGCCGCGCGAGCTGTTCCTTCTGTGCTTCGATCTCCCGCTCGGCGCGAGCGACGTCCTCGCGCTCGCGCGAGGCGCGCGAGGCGGAGCGCGCCGTCTCTCTCGCCCGCCTCACGTTCGTAACGCTCGCGAGCTTCCTTCCGAAGAGAGCCCCCGCGAGCGTGAGGCCGAAGTCGACGGCCGTGTCGAGCGCGCGGCCCTGGAACTGGGAGGACTCGCGCTCGCGCCGGGCCTCTGCCTTCCGGATGGCCTCCTCGACGCGAGCGAGCTCCGGAGCGAAGCGCTTCTGGAGTCGCTCGCGCTCCTCGTCCCGTTTCTCCCGGAGACGGTGCGCGACCCGGGCACGGAAATCTCCTTCGCTTTCGCCCGGCTGCGACGTCATCCGAAGCGGCTTCGATTCGAAGAGCGTGAGCCGCCGCTCGCGATAGAGGACGTCCTTGAACGTCTTCTCCCAGGCCTCGTAGCTCTTCGCCTTCCCCGCGGCGGCGGGAAGATCCGCGAAGCCGACGCCGGCACCGGGCTCGGCCGCGGCCGGGGACTGGGGCTCTCCACCCTTTTCCCAATCGGGTTCCCCTCCCTCGAAGGGAACGAGCCAGCTCGTTTTCTCCCAGTGGTCGAGGTCCTGCGCGGCGGAGACGTAGTGGAGCTGCGCGGTCGCGAGAAGGCCCGGGCGGTAGACGCCGCCTTCAGCGCCGAGAAAGCACTCGGGGACCGATGGGGGCGCCGCTGGCCTCTCGCCGCCTGCCTCGTCCGGAGGCTTCTGAAGCGGCGTTGGAGCCGCTGGTCTGGGGGACGAGGTCCCGAGATTCTTCAGCTGCTCGAGCGTGAGCGGGCCGCGAAGGTAGGAGAGCGCCCACCGTGTCTGGAAGAGGACGGGGCCGTCCTCGTGCACGTTCTGCATGAGGAACACGCGCTTTCCGAGGGACGACAGGATCTCTTCCGTCTTCTTCCGATCGAACCCGCCGGAAGCGGAGGCGAGTCCATCGAGCAGCCGCTCCCGGTCCCGCTCGGTCTGGAGCCGCCCGAGGAACCACGTGCCGATGTTCGCAAGCCCCCTGTAGTCGAGGTCCACCGGATTCTGAGTCGCGAGGACGACGCCGAGCCCGAACGCCCGCGCCTGTTTCAGAAGCGTGAGCATCGGCGCCTTCGAGGGCGGAGCTTGGACGGGAGGAAAGAACCCGAAGATCTCGTCCATGTAGAGAAGGGCTCGGAGGCTCCCCGTCCCTTCCTGCGCGCGCATCCAGGCGATGGCCTCGTTCAGGAGGAGGGTGACGAAGAACATCCGTGCCTCGTCGTTGAGATGGGCGATTGCGAGAATCGCCGTCCGCGGCCTGCCGTCGTTTCCGTAGAGAAGGCGCTGGACGTCGAGGGGCTCGCCCTCGCGCCAGCCGGCGAAGGCGGGCGACGCCAGAAGACTATTGAGCCGCGCGGCGAGAGCGAAGCGGTCCTTTTCGGGATAGAAGCTCTCGAGGTCGAGCGCCCCGAGCTTCGAAAACGGCGGAGACTGGATCGACTTCAGGAGGCCCTCGAGGCTCGCACCCTCTCCCGTGCGCCAGCCGCGGTCGAGGATGGTCGCGAGGAGCACGTGCTCCCGGCTCGTCACCGGGTCGGCCTCGACCCCGACGAGGCTGAGAAGGCCCGAGACGGCGTTCACGATCCTTTCCCGCAGGGCATCCTCGTCGCGGAGAACGCTCGCGGGTGGGGCCCCGAGGCTGTCGAGGACGGCGAGCGGCCGGCCGGCGGTGCTCCCGGGGGTGTAGACGTCGACCTGGCCTGCGGCCACGAGAGCGCGAAGCCGGTCTTTCGACTGATCCCACTCCTCGATGCCCTCCTCCCACTTCCGCGCCGTCCCGCGCGCCAACTCTTCGGGGGAAACTCCCTGCGAAGCGGCCTCCCGCGGCTCGACCCACGGCAGGAAATCCCCGGGGCGCAGCTCGGGAAACCGGAGCGCTAGGTTCGCCATGTCTCCCTTGGGATCGATCACGATCGAGGGAATGCCGTCGAGCGCCGCTTCTTCGAGGAGAACGATGGCGAGGCCGGTCTTGCCGCTTCCCGTCATGCCCACGATGAGCCCGTGGGTCGTGAGGTCCTTGGCGTCGTAGAGCAGTGGCGCGGAGCTTGCGCGGCCGGCGGCGGGATCGTAAGGGCGGCCGAGGTAGAACGATCCGAGCTTCTCGAATGAGGTCACCACCCGGAAACGCTATCAGGAACAGCGCGGCGCGCGCCAGTGGGGCTAACGAACGATGCGCTCGTGGCTGCGCCGCAGCCGCAGCGCCCGCTGGACGCGTCCGGGCACGACGCGTTTGAGGAACAGCGGCGAGGGGACCCTCTCGTAGCTCAGGCCGAGACGGTATTCCTTCCGCCCCCCTTTGGTGAGCTCGTCGATCCGGAACTCGTAGCGGCCGAGCTGGATCTTGCTTCCCGGCCGAAGCTCGTGCTCCGGGGCCTTGAGACCGTAGGTTTTGACGACGACGCAGGCGCCCGTGAGCTTCTTCTTGAGCTTCTCGTTGTGCAGCAGGTGGACTTTCGCGCGCAGGAAATCGTTCGCCGAGAGCTTCCTCCTCTCGGCGGGGGAGCTTCCGATGAGCCGTTCGACCCGCGGCTCTTCCATGTCCTTCGCCACGTACTCGAGGTTCAGGGCATAGATCTGCTCGTCCTTCCCGCCTTCGCGGGAGAGAGTCTCGAGCTTCTCCTGGAGCGCGGGAAGCGGCAGATCGATGACCGACGACGAGATCGCGTCGAGCCCCTCGAGGGCGAAGCCGGTCGAGGGCAGGGCGACGGAGTCCTCCTGGGCAGTGAACATCGCAACGGCGCCCTTGGAGGACTCGACGAGGGACAGCCCCTTCCAGCTCCATGCGGGAACGTCGGAGGAGAGTCTCCGCAGCCGATCGACGGCGATCTGGACGGGCTCTCCGGTGCGAAGCTCCACGACCTCACGGTCCCCCGCTCCCGGGAAAGACCGCACGCCGACGCCGACGAGCATCCCGATCGCGATGAGGAGCGAGCCCGTGATCGCGAGCTCGATCTTGGGGGTGGCGGGGGCCGAGATGCGGGTCACGATCGGCTGGATGACTTCGAGCCCTTCCTCTTCCTCCAGGCGGAAGACGAAGCGCCGGAAGAGCATTCCATCGTCGGCGAAGAAGTCGGCGACGCCCTGCGCGTAGTCGCTCGCCGCCATTTCGCCGTTCGCGGCGACGACCATTCTCTGGATGAGCGGAAGGTCGACCTCCTGCCCGATCACGATCACGTAGAGCGGCTGCGCGATCTGCTTGAGGAGCTCGACACAGCGATCGCCGGCGAACGCGCGGAGGTCCGCCCCCGGCGGAAGTTCTTGATCGGCCCACTCGGAGGGAGAAGGGTCGATCTTGCCATCCGTGATGAGGACCATCTTGAATTCGGTCCCCGCGGGATATTCCTTGATCAGCTCCGAAACCGCCACGAAGGCGTGATAGAAGTCCGTCCACTTCCCGGAGTTCCGGTAGTATTGCGGCTCGTCGATGTGGATCTCCTTCCGGCCGCCGAAGAGAACGAGGCGGTAGGGCTGCCCCTCGAGGAAGGAGTACATCTTCTCGACGGCATCGCGTCTCTGGAGCTCCGGGTCGAGGGGCGGAAGGCTCGCGGAGTTGTCGAGCAGGAACAGCAGCACAGCCTCGCCGTCCTTGGGAAGAAGCGGCGGCGCGACGTCGTCCTCGGCTTTACCGGCATTGGACGTCGCGCAGACGAGGAGCGAGGCAGCGAGAAATTTGCCCGGTTTCATCAGGAGTCGCCCGGTTTTCAGGTGTTGATCCCATTATCCGGGGGGAATCTGGTGCTTGCAAGGGGAACCATGACCAGGATTTACTAGCCTTGGAGGTTTCTCATGATCGGAAACTGGCTGCGGGAATTTCGCGAGTTCGCTATGAGGGGCAACGTGGTGGATATGGCGGTGGGAATCATCATCGGAGCGGCATTCGGGAAGATCGTCACGTCGCTCGTGAACGACGTCATCATGCCCCCGATCGGCCTTCTGACCGGGAACATGGACTTCAGCCAGCTCTTCGTGAACCTCGGCGATACCCCCTATGCGTCGCTCGAGGCGGCGGAGGCCGCCGGAGCGCCGGTCATCAAGTACGGACTCTTCGTCAACCACGTCCTCGATTTCGTGCTGGTGGCGGCGGCGATCTTCGTCGTGGTGCGGGCGATGAACCGCCTGAGGGCCAAGGCGGAGGCGGCGCCCCCGCCCGAGCCCCCGGCCGAGGTCAAGCTCCTCGGGGAGATCCGTGATTTGCTGAAGGCGAGAGGCTAGTATTTGGGGAGCCAGGCGCTGGTCGCGGAATCCCACGCGTACTCGTAGGCTCTTTCGAGCCTCTCGGTCGCGACCCCGTCGAGCTCCGGGGTCTTGCTTTCGATCACGAACTTGATGGTGCCGAGGTACGGCTCGGCATCGTTTCCGGGCTGGGGACGCACTTCGACGGACTGGATGGTCCAGGTCACGGTGACCCCGAGGTTGGGGTTCACGTCCGCCTCGGCCTCCCGCTTTTCGGTCTCGGCACGCTGACGAAGGAGGGCCTCCACCTCGGCTTGGGGCGGAGGGGCGGCCTTTTTCGACTGGGAGCAGGAGGCGAGAAGCGGGGCCGCGAGAAGCGCAAGTACCAGGATTCGATTGGACAGCACCATTGGTAGATCCTATTTCCTCTCTAAAGCGTGAGTGTCCACAGGATCCCCTTTCAAACCGTGCATGCGATTTTCCCGCACACGGCTTACCGGTGGCCTCTCGGGCAGCCGCATTATGC
>Ga0187893_10005576_pt1 | contig 22444 bp, 19 predicted proteins | sample MA1701074metaG_FD_139574 | JGI IMG/M metagenome (GOLD analysis project Ga0187893, IMG submission 139574) | White microbial mat communities from a basaltic lava cave in the Kipuka Kanohina Cave System on the Island of Hawaii, USA - MA170107-4 metaG ...
AGGTCTGGCTGTAGGCGATCCCCAAATGGGTAGGAAAGGCAAAGTTCATCGATACACAGCCGTTGCCGAAGATGGATTGCCGGCTGGATAATTTCGCTCTCCAGATCCGCCTGTTGAAGCCGAGAGCAGAATGGATGCGTGTGAGTGTGGAAGCCGACTGAGTGCCCCGCAGCGATCCACCGCTCCAAGCCTGTCCATCCGAAATAGGGTTGCCTCTTCTCCAGGTACTCGCTGATCGGTGGCAATTCGCATTGACGCCAAAGCAGGGCGGCCCACTCGTCCTTGTGACACATTTCCCATCGGCCGGCGGCCTTCAGCAATCCCTCGTCAGGTTCAATCGGCCGGAATCCGCAAGCGAGCGCCAGCTCGTCATATCGTGGGCCCCAGACGGACTCAGGGGTTAAGGTCTGAATTGCACTTAGCATGTGCCGCCACATCATCCTCCGATTATCGATGCAGGAGGTAATGACAAAGGTCGTCGCTTTGACCCCGTAGTCTTCCATGATTTGCATAACGCCATGACTACCGAGATCAAAGCCATCATCAAAGGTAACCGCCAACTTGGGGCGCCCACGACTTTCTTTGTCGCGCTCGCAAGCCAGTACCTCACTTAGCGGTGCAAAGTCGAAGACGCGGCTCAAGCAGTCCAGATCTTGCGCGAACTTGGAGGCCGTGCACCCATTGTAAAAAGCTTGGTAATGGGGAGCAGGATCTCCAACATGATGATAATAGATGACATTGATCGCATGCAGAGCAGAACGGCGAACCATTGGCAGCAGAAAGCGACTCTCAAACGCGGCGCCTAGGCCTTTCTTAATTGTCGTTTTCAGATTCATCTACTGTTCGCATGACCAGAATTCCAAAGAAGACTCTCCAGGGTTGACTGAAAAGCCGCTCTTGCCGCCGCCCTGGAGGGCTCGCGCCAATACTCAACAAGCGATTCCTTGCGTTGGAAGCGCGCCGAGATGTCCGAGCTAAGGTTCTGCGCAATCATTGCTTTCTGATACCAGCCCAAATGGAAGCCGCGAGTGTAAAAGAACGGTCGAGGCTGGGGTACATACTCAACTACCCCCGTGCCCGTCTGAAGGTACTCGAGGATACGCGCGTACATAACCGCCGCACCTCGGACCGTCTTGCCAAAAAGAGAATCCGGCGAATCACCAGTGCCGATCGCCGGCAGGTAATGACCCAGAATGCGGCCACCGTCAACCTCAACCGACATCATCATCAGGGTCCCGCCGCATAGATGCGGATGGCCATTGGCAAAAGCAAACTGAATGCTGGCCGTCCCGTTGTAAATGGGCGAGACGCCGCTGTGGAAGTTCAGTGTCAAAGGTGAGGCATCGATGAACTGCCTCGGATAGACCGGACCTCCAAGACATAACGTTACGTCCGGACACAGAGAACGAAGGAAATCATGCGACCGGGAATCTCGAACGTCGCAATCGGTTCGGATCAACGAGCGAGGAATGCGGTCGTAACCCTCTATCCCGTCAGAAAAATCAACGGACAACGCCGATGTCCCCTCGGCGCAACCGGCGCGATCTCTCCGGCGGGAGCTCAGCTTCCCGAGGACACGCATGATTGCCAGCGGCCATCCATGAGTCTTCGCTTGCCGCAGTAACCGGCGCCCGCGCACTGCAGAGCGAGAAGGCGCCTCGGCTGGATGAATGATTCCAACGACATTGAACGCACCCGTGATAGCGCCACAAAGGTTTTTGTGATGGGGCTGAGTGCCCGTGACGATGACCACTCGCATCCGGGTTACGATATCTTTGCGGGCAGGGTTGTGGATCCCGCAGCCGGCGCCGTTCGCATGAACTGTTGATGCCAAAGCTCCAAGACAATCAGTGAGAAAACGGCGCGTTGCAGCGATTGTTCTTTCGCATGCGCAGCCAGCAGAAGTTCTACCTGTTTCCGATCGAAAAACGAAAGTATGAATGCTTGTGGATCCAGCAACAGCTCCTGCACCCGGTTTCTAAGTCCGCGGGCCAACCAAGCCGCATAGGGAACGGGAAAACCCGCTTTTTTCCGCTGCAACACCTCCTTTGGTAGGACAGGACCCAATGCTCTCCTCAACACACGTTTGGTTTCCCACCTCTTGACCTTAAGTTCGGCAGGCAAGCTTGCCGCAAATTCCAGGACTTTGTGATCGAGCAGTGGAACCCGTAGCTCCAACGAATTACCCATGGTGATTTTGTCCGCTTTCACGAGAAGATCGTCTGGAAGCCAGATCTTGGAGTCTAAATAGAGCATCTTGCTCAGAGCGTCCTGGCCATCGACGGTCGCATAGAACCGTTGCGCGATCTCCGCGCCCCTCCGCCTGTCAAACTGGTCCGCGTACTGAGATGTGTAAATGAGTCGCCCGTCGATACCACGGCGCGCGAATGGAGTTCCGACACGGCTCCAGTAGTGTTGCTCCAGTCGTAATGGCATAAGAGCCCCGTAATGGGCTAACCGTTGGTTGCCGAGCACCCTACCGATGGCATGCATCACCTTGCCAGCAATCCCCCGCAATGGTCCGCAAAGGGATTGGAGTCGCTCGAGTGTAAGCATGTTGGGATAATTCGAATAGCCAGCAAAGGCTTCATCACCGCCTTCGCCGGAAAGCAAAACCTTCACATGTCCGCGGGCTTCCTTTGAGATGTAGTGAAGTGCAACCGCGGGCGCTTCACAGACCGGCTCTTCGAGGCGCCAGAGGAGCTCGGGCAGAAAATCCCAAAACTGGTCGCACGACACGGTGGCTTCGAAATGTCGAGTGCCAAATCGTTGAGCGACCAACCGGGCGAAGGGCCGCTCGTCCACTATTCCCTGCGCATCGAAACCGATGGTAAACGTGCTGACCTCTTTTCTGCTCTCTTGAATTGCCAAACTCAATAGAGCTGAGGAATCCATTCCGCCGCTCAGCAGAAACCCAACTGGAACATCCGCGATCATGTGTTGGCGGATTGTCTCGCGCAGTAGGTCCGTCAACTCCTCAGCGGCGCGCTCCAGCGTAATGTCATCTGAACGTGGGGCGAATCTTAGGTCCCAGTATTGTTGAATTACCGGCGGCTTACCCGCATCGACGACGAGAACATGCCCGGGTAGCAACTTCAGAATACCCCGGAGCATAGTGCTGCTACCGGGCAGAAACTGGTAGGTCCAGAATGTGTCGACGACCTGGTCGTCAAGCACTCGAGGAACTTCAGGCAAAGCCAGCAGAGCTTTGATCTCCGATGCAAATAACAAGCTGTCCTTCGCCTGGTAATAGTAAAGTGGCTTGATTCCGACCCGATCCCGCGCCACCACCAATCGCTGACGCCGTGTATCCCAAATCGCGAAGGCGAACATGCCACGCAAATGTTTTACACATTCCGGCCCGTATTCCTCGTACAAATGGATGATGACCTCCGTATCTGAATGAGTTCGGAAGATATGGCCTTTGGCTAACAGTCCCTGCCTGAGCTCCTGGAAGTTGTAAATCTCTCCGTTAAAGACAATCTGAACCGACTCGTCCTTATTGCTCATCGGCTGCGCGCCGGAATCCAAGTCAATGATGGACAGCCGGAGATGGCCGAGGCCGACCGATTCGCTAACGTAAACACCCTGACCATCCGGCCCTCGATGCTGCATGACAGCCATCATCTGACGAAGGATTCCTTGATCAACAGGGGTCTGCCGATCGAAATTCAGTTTTCCGCAGATTCCGCACATTGATTTTCTTTGCCACCGTTCAGGCCGGCGTCAACCTCTTCAGGCTGACCATATTTTTGAACCCAATTCTCCAGCCCGAGCCCCCAGCGAAGTATGGCGACCCATTTATCGAAGGCTGCGCCCCTTTTGCTTGTCCTGCGGTTAAACAACCCAGCGGGGAAGCAAAGCGCCAGGAACCCCAATCGAAGGACCGCGGCACCGCTGAGAGCCAGGCGGTAGCTCAGACTGTAAAAATTACCGCGGGTCTTTCTCAACAGCCGACTCACCGACTCGCGCATCATGACATCAGAGAAGCGGCTATGCCTGTGCTGCGTGCTTCCGCCGCCGTGGTGAACAATCTCCACTTCGGGAACGTGGTAGTTGGTAAACGCGGCCGCGCGGGTTTTGTAACATAGGTCCAGGTCTTCACCGTACATAAAATAGTCAGTACTGAACCCCCCAACGTGATCGAACACCTCCCGGTTAATCATCATGCAGGCCCCTGAAACCACTTCTACTGGCGCCGGTGAAGTTACGCCTTTGAAGATCGCAGCCGTCATCCATAAGCCGATCTTCGGGAACCAGCGCTGCAAGATCTCGGCATTTAGGACCTGGTTTAAAATAGTGGGGAACGGCTGTGCGCAGCTCGTTTGCAGTGATCCATCACTGTTGAGCAACCGACAGCCGACGACGCCGGCGTGCGGCAGTTCACGAAGGAGGGCGTAAAGGTGTTCGATGGCATGACCACAGACCTCGGTGTCGGGGTTCAGAAATAACAAGACATTGCCGCAGGCGTACTTTGCGCCGAGGTTGTTGGCGCGTGCGAAACCCGCGTTGCGCTCACTCTGGATGAAGCGAACCTGCGGGTAGAGGAGTTGCAGCATGTCACCACAGCCGTCGAAGGAGGCGGAATCAACCACGATGATGTCGTATTCGATGCCGAAGGTGTTGGCCAAAATCGACGCGATGCAATTTTGGAGATAGTCCTTGGAGTTCCAGTTAACGATAATGATCGAAAGGTTGACCGATTTCATGAGTGTTGTCTAACAAGCAATGGTATTACGTTATCCATATATACTGGGCCGCAGCAAAAGGCGCCGAATCTGCTGCTGTCGCAGGTAGCGAATGGCTTCGTCGTCCGGCACCCGCGGTATCCCCTTAAAATAGCCAGAACAAAAGCCCGCCAACAAACCTATTGATTGAAGAAGGATAGGTTCATGTAAGGCTCGCTTGACACACTTCGCCAACATGAACAGTGGATGGTAGCCCGTGATGTAGTTAGCCCGCCCATTCTTAAAGGAATCGCGCCAGCTACCATCTGCTCCGCCAGTGGGCTTATGCTGGATCAGTTTGAGATCATTGAAAGTCCGTGTGGTCCAGCCGTACGAATTCGCCCTAACTTCATCTATGGTATCCCAGCCCGGCGCTTTAATCAGAGGGTTGATCTTTTCCCAGCAACCGCGGCGGTAAATTTTGGTTGCCCCTCTGACATGGAACGGAGGATCTCCCATGGAGTCCACCTTCAGTTCATCGTTCTCCAAACGGCAGACCGTTCCGCCGCCAATTCCCAATTCCACTTCGGCTCCAAAGATTTTAAAGCACTGGTCGAAATAATCCGGGGCAAACGAAAGATCGCCGTCCAGCTTAACGATGAAGTCCCAACTGTTATCGGTCAAAACCGAGTACCCGGCATAGAAGGCTTCCATCACCCCGCCGCCGGCAGACCGGTATCCGCGGTCTTGCCTGTGAACCACTTTTATCCAAGTAGCCTGGACCGCATGAATATCCAGGATTTCACTGGTGCCGTCTGTCGAACCGTCATCCACGATGATCCATTGGGAAGGTAGAACAGTTTGGCAGGTTACGGAGGCGATGGTTTTCTCTATGTAGCTCGCCTCATTCCGTACCGGCGTGATGATGATGTATTTGATTCTACTAGGCAATCAATTGTCCCCAAAGCGCTTTTGGCTTTCTTAATAAGTTGCTGACCGGCATGCAGCCGTCCGGTTATATGTCAGACCTAGCACAAAGGTGTTGGGTCATGACACAGTCATGGACGCAGTCACAGACTCGGTTTAGCTTTCCGGCGTAATGCCCGCGAAGGCTTTGTTTCGGCTATAAATACGATGTTTCTAGTGCCCACACCTCTGGGCAAGCGCGGAGCCAACAGAGATAAAGGGCCAGACGAGACATAACCTTCATATCGCACTTCAAGGGGATGAAGATTGCTGGCCCTTAGCCACCTCTTTATCGTCGACTTACTTGTCAGGTTCAGATTTGTTTTATTGAAACGACCGCTTATCTGAGTAAATTTCCTGCTCTTGCTAAGCAGTCGGCCAGACAGCCTCCGACTCAGGCTTAGGTTGGGAACGCTGCCCACAAGGACTCCATGCTCACTAAGGAGAGTCCCTAACCTAGTAAGAATCTCTACGGGACGAGGTATATGTTGAAGAACCTCTGAGAGGACTATGACATCGAATCTGCTCTCAACTAGCCTGTCGAAGGCCTGTTCAAAATCAGGCGGCAGGACACTTATACCCTTTTCCTCCGCTAGCTTACCAATAACTGAGTCAAGCGGTATCGCCATTACGCTTTTGCCTTTCTCTCTTAAATGACTTTCAGTGGCTCCCCATCCGCAACCCACTGAGAGAATTTCCTTGGCATCAGCTGGAATGAATCGCACGATATCATGCCTACATAATTCGTAGTAACACTTGTCCCACGCTGGAGTAGCAAGAGACTTCTCGGTGACAAAAAGTTCCTCACGAGGTCTCTTTTGTTCCAAGATTTCTAGGAGCGCCTCTGTTTGCAGTTTATAGCTGTCCTCATCCAATCCAATACGGTTGACGTATGCGTTAGATAGATGATGTAGTTCAAACTCTCGCAAATGCGATAAACATACAATTCTCCTAAAACCACATTGCGTATACGGATCTGTTCCAGCAGCGCAGATTAAATCATATCGCCCACTATGCGGTAACACTAAGAATCCTCCCGATGCAAGGGCTTTTCGCAACTGGGCTTGAGTCAAAATGTAGCAAGCCGAATGATCGTTCGAAAACTTTGCAAAGATGTACTCGCCCGACGTTCTAACGGAGCCAGGAACCCAATGATAGTTATCACGGACATCGGGGTAGTTTTTTTTAGCCTTAGGATAGAGTTCATACCGTACAAATCCCGGCACAAACTCGTCTCCTATTGTGTCTGTCGCCCTTAAGAAAGCCAGTATGTTTTCCTTACGGATCAGAGTATCGTCTTCTGCGTATATGAAAAGGTCATATCTATCGACGTTCTCTGCAAACAGCTTTTTGTGGCCAAACGGAAGAGACCATGGGTCTTTCGAAGGCAACCCTGTAAGTACTCTCACATCTTTCCCATAATCTTTTGGGGCCTCAGACAGGACAAAAATTTCCACGTCAAAAGGCATCGAGCGGTATTCGCGAATTAGTTGCTTTGCGTACCCGACGTTTTTCATCCCGTAATTTGCGATCGCAACCAGAATCCTCATCATGTTTTCTCCTGCCGAGATCTGAACCAAATCCAAGACCATATCCACACTTGCAAAAAATGCAGAAGCCGATGAATAATCCTCTTTGCCTTGCGGCCGACACCGAGAATGATCCCATGGGCTGGTGGGGGCAACAGATTTGAGAAGCAGATGTCGAAGCCTTTAAGGTGGAGACACCAGGTTATTGAGAGTCTGGAGTAGTAGGGCAAGGTCCCAACGAAATTTCTGATCAGCTGGCGGATGTTCCAGTGACCGTAAAGCTGAACCAGCGCCAAATTAAGCGCGCTCACCTCGAAGGTGTCGTCGTTTTCCAGGAGGCAATCCCGATCATTACTCCGCTCAACTCGCGCATACAGTTCATGGACGGCGTGAATCCAGTTACTCCCAGTGTGGAGGGAGAGGATTAATGCCTGTACACGCTGGCCGCTTCGGCGGCGAAATTTTGCATCGCTTATTAGGCGAGTTAGCAAGGTTCGATACGATTCCACGTCGTTTGCCAGTTCCATCGCGTTGTCAAGCCCAGGAGCACCTGGGCGAAGCAGCTCCAACGCAGGGTTCGGCAGACCGTATCCGAGGAGTGGAACCCCGTGGCTTCCAGCTTCGAGAAGAGAAGTAATCGAGGAAAAGGGAACTGAGTCCAGGTAAACGTCGGCCGCTGCATAAAGAAGATCGTTATCCCATCTAGCTCCAAGCAGGACAATTCTGTCTTCTGTTGAGATGCTAGCCGATCGCCAGGCCCCTTTTGGATCCGGTCCCACTGCGAGCAAGACCGCCTGCGGCATTTTGGCGAGGACAGGGGTAACCAGATCCAGAAAGCCAATCTGGCCAGGCGATGTGTACTTGAAAGGCGAGGCAATCGTTAACAGCAGTACGACATCGGGCTCATAACCAAGCGCGCGCTTCGCTTGCACCTGAGTGACCGACGGAGGAGAATACTCTAAAGGGATTGGAAGAATCGAAGACTTGTCCGGGTACAACCCACGCCGGTTCCTAAGAAAATGGGGCGATTGCCTCCGAAGGTTCACTACGGAATGGGCAACACTCGCGCCAATCCAAAAGGTGTGATCAGAATGGTTGACAAAGAGTGTCTTAATGGTATCGCAACCAGCCGCGAGTGCGAGCAGCGGAACTATGTCGTACGGGAAGAGGTGCAATGCGACTATGTCCATCTGCTGGCACAACGCCCTGAGTTCGCGCGCCTGTTCCAAAGGGTTGGATGTTGGCGCACTAAGCGTCCGAAGAAAACCGCCAGAGTTTTCCGCTGACTGTCTCAGGAACTCGGGAACCTTATAAGTATCTTCAATGTCGGCCTGTGTCGTAATGGCGACAGAGTGTCGACTGTTGCGATCCTCTTGCATCCACCGCCAGACGAACCGGCTATCTCCGCCGACAGGTCTGCCGTAGCTCAAAACGTGCAACAGATTCCGCGATTTTCCGTCACGGTGCCGCACGCCGCAACCCGAAGCACTGGGTATCTGCTTCCCTAACTCAAGCAGAAGGCGCTCAAGCCGAGGCGACCCGAAAAGACCAACATTGCCGGGATATGCATAGCGAGCCGCGATCTGTGCAAGCCTCACCGCAGCCGAGAGATTTCCAGCCGCGAAATATTCCTCGACCAGAGTCAACAGATCACGGAAACGAGCGGAAGCCTGGGTGAGGCTCGTCACTCCGCCAATCTCCATGAACAAAGCAATCGAAGATCCGTGATCGCTACGTCAAGCATAAACGACCCACTCGAAATATATCGAAGACCGAGCCTCACCAAAGAAGGCAATGCCGGTGCCGTTGACGTACGATTTAGGTTGCTATTGAGCATAGAGTTCGCATGATGGCTTTTGTGACAGTCTCGTCTGCCCTGCACGCTCGTTTGACCACCAGGTCACCAGCCTGCGCAGACCTTCTTCCAACGAGACCTGCGTTCTAAAGCCGAGCAAGTGCTCCGCCTTGCTAACACCAGCCAGCCTCCTCGAGACAGTGTTGACTTTGCGAGCAGGACCGTATTCTGGGGCGAGGGTCACGCCCATCACGCGGCCAAGGGTTTCGGCTAGCTCGTTCAGACTCGTTTCGGTTCCGCTGGCAACATTGATGACATCGTCGGTGATGGACGACTTGGCCGCCTCTAAGTTCGCCCTCGCCACGTCGTCCACAAACACAAAGTCCATGGTCTGCGTACCGTCGCCGAGAATCAAACAGGGCTGGCCTTTCGCCAAACGCTCCATCCATCGAATCATTACCTCGGTGTATACCCCAAACGCATCCATCCGAGGGCCATACACGTTGAAGTAGCGTAGCGCCACATAATTCAACCCATACATCTCGTAAAAGCTGCGCAGAAGCCCCTCGCTATACAACTTGATTGCCCCATAGATCGTCCTATTATCGTAACCATGATGTGTTTCAAATGTCGGGAATTCCTCGGCCTGTCCATAGATGGAAGCCGAGGAGGCAGCAACAACACGCTTGACCTTGGCTGCGACTGCAGCCTCGAGAATATTTAATGTACCCGTGGCCAGGACATCATGCGCCAGCCGCGGGTCTTCCGCGCACTGGGTGATACGGATCGCGGCTTCGTGGAAAACAATGTCGATGCCTTCCATGACCTTCCGCACCAGACTCGTGTCGCGAATATCTCCCTCCACAATGGTGACCCTGCCGCGGGCCATAGCTGGTGCGATATTCTGCCGCCTGCCGCGAGTGAAGTTATCCAGGACGACAATTTCCTGAACACCGTCGGCAACCAGTTGGTCGGCAATATGAGACCCAATCAGTCCTGCACCACCCGTTATCAATGCTCGTCTATGGTCCACGCTACCTCTCCTTTCTAGGGTTTATTTCTGTCGTTCTCCCGCTCACACTACGCCACCGGGCTGGCACACCAGCGATGTTCTGGCTTTTGCCCTGGTCACCTGGCGTGCGGTTCAAGATCGGCGTTCTAATCATGCGTCCAGTCTTAAGGGACCGAAGATGAGAAACCGAATGGCGCGAGCAGCCGCTGCATAGGGCGCGGAATGCGGTCCGGGGAGAGGAGAGTGAGCAGAACTCGAATCGAATAAACACTACTCAGAATCACCGCCAATATTCCGACGCCGGTCGCCAACAACGGGGGTAGCACATAGAAGCCGCAGAACACCACCGTGATCAAGGTGAGGCAAAGCAGGCCCGTTTTTCTGTTCGCGGCCGACCAGCGAAACCCGGTGAGTCGCCGAACGATCGGGTAGATCACAACTCCGTGGAAAATATAAGACCCGAAGAAGGCAATGCCTGCGCCGTCCAAACCGAACGATGTCACGCATATCCACGCGAGACCGACGTGGACGAGCGTCCAAGCCAGTTCGGTCCAGAAAAAGGGTTTTTGCGCGCCTTTTGCCAGGATAATGAAGCCCATCGGCCAAGTAATCACACGAAGCATCATTCCAAGGCATATCCAACGCAGGATTCCCACCGCCGGATCGAATTCGGCGGTATAGAACAAAGCGATTACCAGCGGTGCAAAGGTGAGGGTGGCTATTACACCCGGACCCGCTAACAACAGGCTGACTTGCGCCTGTTCGTTCACCAATCGATTGCACTCGGTATTGTCCTTGGCAACAGCGGTCAAACGGGGATAGAAGTCCGCGCCCATTGCCTGCAGAATAACCGCAACATACAGTCCGCCCAGAGTCCAAGCCGATTGATACAATCCGGCCGCTTCGAAACCGACTTTGCGGAGCACAATAATGCGGACCGCGTAGGCGACCCCCATCACCATAAGGCCGCTGGCCATGAACGCAAAGCCGAGCTTCAACAGAGCGGCTGCTTCCTGCCCTACTTGGGACGCCGTCATTGAAGGCGTCTGGATTTGTATCTTTCGGCTGTACCACCATGAGGTGATGATCGTCATCGCGGCAACCGCTACTAGGGATGGGACTACTCCCTCTTCGCCAAGGAAAAACACCACGGGGATGCTGATGATCGTGCCGAAGAGCGTACCTAACACTCCCATTCTTGCGAGATCAGAGATGCGCCGCATGCCTTGGATCAACGCCCCTTGACCCGCGGATACACAACGTAAAAGAACAGCGACTGAAAGCAGGGCTACGGCGGCGGCGTGTTGATCGCTGCCAAACGTCAAGCTCGACAGCTGTCTGGAAAACACGACCAATAAAACAGCGCCTAATATTCCGAGGACCATCGATGTTCGTCGCAGCACCGCGGCGGTTCGCGCGATCCTCTCCGTGTCGCCCGAACCGACTGCTTCGGCAATCTGGCGCACGCCACTGCTGTTGATGCCCATGCCCGCGATGCTCTGAGCAAGGTCGACGATCGAGCTATACAGGCCCATCAATCCGACCCCGGCCGGACCCAGCAACACCGCCATAGCCTTGACACGAACGATTCCAATTGCGACGTTCAGCACCGACGAGCTGCCGATCAATGCCGAGGACTTCAGAATCTGGCCGTAGGTATGCCTCTCAGCCGTGGCCACCTCTGCCGCCTGAGGCATATCTTGTAGCGAGGGAGCCGAAGCCGGACTGGCCACGCTAGGCGGCGTCACTCCCACGCTTCAGTCGCCTTCCACACGTACGCCGTGGCTCCACAGCCAAATCATCAATTGCCTGCTCATGCTTGGAAAACTTCCTACCGCACGCATCGATTCAGTTAGGTCCTAGGACCGTTTGGTAATCACCACGCATCCCGTTTATATACTGCGTTTCAATCCAGCCATGATAACTGCCATCCATCACGCCTCGCCACCACGCCTCATTGCCGAGGTACCAATCGATGGTTTTCTTGAGCCCGGTCTCAAATGCCTCTTGTGGCTGGAAGCCGAGCTGCTTTTGGATCCTTTCCGCATTGATCGCATAGCGGCGGTCATGGCCCGGACGGTCTTTGACAAACGTGATCAATGACTGCGCGCCAGTGCCCTTCCCCGCCGGCGAGTCGGGGAAACGTTGGTGCAAGCCGCCGTCACGGACAAAGGCCTCGTCCAATAAACGGCATATCGCGCTAACCAACGCAATATTCGTACCCTCGTTCTGCCCGCCTATGTTATAGGTTTCCCCATCTACACCCCGCTCCAATATGCATTCGATTCCCCGGCAATGGTCTTCGACGTACAGCCAGTCGCGCACGTTCATGCCATCGCCGTATACGCAGATCGGTTGGCCGTCAAGAACATTGATGATGGTCAGCGGGACGAGTTTCTCTGGGAAATGATAGGGTCCATAGTTATTCGAGCAGTTACTAATGGTGACTTCAAGACCATAAGTTCGGTGATAGGCGCGGACCAAGTGATCCGAAGCGGCCTTGCTAGCCGAATAAGGGGAGCTCGGATCATAGGGAGTCGTCTCCTTGAACGCGGGCGCAGTTGCAGACAAGGAGCCATAGACCTCATCTGTGGACACGTGATGAAAACGATGCCGTACCGGTCTGCTAACGCCGTCTAACCAAACTCCCTTGGCCGCTTTCAAGAGGGTGTGAGTCCCAACGATGTTGGTTTCGATAAATGCATCGGGGCCGAGGATGGAGCGATCGACATGCGACTCGGCGGCGAAATGCACGATAGTATCGATACGCGCTTCGCGTAGCAGACGCTCGACCAGGACCTGGTCACCGATGTCGCCGCGCACGAATTCGTAATTGCGGTTCGAGGCGATGGGTTTCAGGCTTTCAAGATTGCCCGCGTAGGTCAGCGCATCGAGAACGATAATGCGGTCTTCTGGGTAGCGCTTCATCCAGTAGTGGACGAAATTCGCGCCGATGAAACCCGCGCCACCGGTGACTAACAGTTTGCGATTGTTCATGGTTTAATCGAAGGTGAGAGTTCGGCAGAAGCTTGCTCTCACGTTGAGGGACAGGCTAAGACAGCCAGTGACCGAGCTTCCTTAATTTCAATCCTCGCTCATTAAGATCCGCCAGCATCGTCCTCAATGAGGCGCGCCAGTGCGGCGGAATCGAGCCTAAGAGTTTCCGCGTCGAGGCATTATCCAGCACGCTATAGGCAGGACGGCGCGCGGCCGTGGGCTAGCCGTCTGTGGCGATCGGTATGACCGGGATAGCACGCGATAACAGGCCCAATTGCTGCCCTTCTTCCTGGATCGCTACGGCAAAATCGTACCAGCTGGCCATACCCGCATCGGTCCAATGATGAAGGCCCGTGATCTCTGGCTTAGTCGCTATAGCCCAGATACATTCGGCCAACCCTCTCGCCGAGGTCGGTGTTCCGATCTGGTCCGCGACCACCATAATCTCGTCGCGCTCGCGCATCAAACGCAGCATCGTCTTGACGAAGTTGGCGCCATGACTCGAGTAAACCCATGCAGTGCGCAGGACCACTGCTTGCCCATTGCAGATTTCCATCACCGCTCGCTCGCCACTGAGTTTGCTCGCGCCGTACACCCCAAGGGGGTTTGGCGGATCATTCGGCTTGTACGGCGCGGAGCCATGACCATCGAACACGAAATCGGTAGAGATTTGTACGAGCCGGGCATTTGCTGCCGCGGCTGCCGTTGCCACATGAGCGGCGCCAGTGGAGTTCACGGCATAGGCCGGCTCCGATTCTTGTTCGGCCTTATCCACCGCGGTATAAGCGGCGGAGTTGATAATGAGATTTGGACTGATGGAACGTACCGCATGTCGCATGGCATCCGGGTCGCAAACGTCAAGCTCCCCTCTCGTTAAGGCGGTAACCTGCCACTGCGGCGGAGCGGTCCTCACAAGCTCCCAGGTTAATTGCCCCCCCGCCAGTGATGAGGACCCTTCACGGGAAACACTCGGCGTCTCTAAACAATAGTCCCGCTGCATCCTTCGCCGAGAGGTGCGGCAACCCGATACCGATTAGCGGCCAAGCAACTCCCAACTCTGAATCATCCCAGCGTAAGCACCGTTCGTGCTGCGGTGCGTAGAAATCGGTACACTTATAGAATACCTCGGCGCTAGCACTCGTCACATAAAAACCGTGCGCGAATCCGGCCGGTGCCCATAGCATTTTTTTATTGTCAGCCGAGAGCCATTCCCCCACCCATTGCCCGAACGTCGGGGAGCGCATACGCAGATCAACGACGACATCGTAGATTTCACCGGCGACGACGCGAACAAGCTTGCCCTGTATCTGTTGCATCTGATAATGAAGCCCGCGCAGCGTACCTTGTACCGACTTACTGTGATTATCCTGGACGAAATTCACCTCGATTGCGTGCTCGGCGAATTTCCGTGCATGCCAGGTCTCCATGAAGGATCCCCGCTGATCGCCGAAGACCTCGGGCTCGATGATGACGACATCGGGTATGCGTGCGGGCGCGAATTTCATGAAAGCGCGCTCTCGTCCAGCACTTGCAGAAGATACTGGCCGTAACCGCTGTTGCGTAGCGGCTCCGCCAGCCGCCTCAGCTGCCCAGCATCAATGTAATTGAGGCGGTAAGCAATCTCTTCTGGGCACGCGATCTTGAGTCCTTGACGCTGCTCGATCGTCTCGATGAACTGCGCCGCGGTAAGCAGGCTCTCATGCGTCCCGGTATCCAACCACGCTGTCCCGCGCCCGAGGATCTCAACCTGCAGCTTGCCGCGTTTCAAGTAACGCGCGTTCACATCGGTGATCTCAAGCTCCCCGCGCGCTGAGGGCTTAAGCTCACGCGCGACGTCGACGACCGCATTATCGTAAAAATAGAGCCCGGTGACGGCGTAATTCGAGCGTGGATTGGCTGGCTTCTCCTCCAGTCCCACCGCATAGCCCCGCTCGTCGAACTCCACCACCCCGTAGGCCTCTGGGTCTTGCACTCGATAGGCGAAAATCGTGCCTCCGGCTGGGCGATCGCTAGCCTGGCGCAAGGTCTCGGTGAGATCATGGCCGTAAAAGATGTTGTCCCCCAAGATCAGCGCGCAGGGATCGCCGCCGATGAAATGCCGGCCGATGATGAAGGCCTGGGCCAGCCCATCGGGGGAGGGTTGTTCTGCATAGGAAAAGCTCATGCCCCACTGGTTGCCATCACCGAGTAGATGGGCATAAGCCGGCAGGTCGCGCGGTGTCGAAATGATCAAAACGTGACGGATACCCGCGAGCATCAGGGTCGATAGCGGATAATATACCATCGGCTTGTCGTAGATCGGCATAAGCTGCTTGCTGACTGCATACGTCAGTGGATAGAGCCGGGTGCCCGATCCTCCAGCGAGTACGATTCCCTTTCGACGTCCGTTCATCTATGCCCGCTCGCTTTCACAAGAGTTACTAGTTAAAATTATCGCTTAATGGTCTGAAATGTAACAGCTACAGCACCGTATTAGGTAATTGGGGAAGTGCCGGATCGCCACAACCACACGCTCCTATGTAGCGCCAACGCTACGTTAAGAAACCGGTCTTGCGTTGGGCTAATGGGCGCCGATGGACTGGATCACCACCTTAACTGTCTTGATTAGGATCTTTACGTCAAGCATAAACGAACAGCTTCGAATATATTGAAGATCGAGTCTCACCATGTCATCAAAGGAGGTAGTACTTCGCCCCTCCACCTGCCAAAGACCGGTGATACCGGGCTTTATCTCTAGAATTCGCCTCAGATGCCATGATTGGTATTGCTCAGCTTCGTAAGGAAGGGGTGGCCGCGGTCCAACCAGGCTCATGTCCCCCCTTAGCACATTGAAGAGCTGTGGAAGCTCATCAATGCTTGTCTTGCGAATGATTCTACCAATCCGGGTAACCCGTGGGTCAGATTTTATCTTGTACAATGGTTTTGTCATGTCCCCCTGATTGATCTCTTCAAGCTTGCCGTTGATAAACTTCGTGATGTACTCTCGGTGGATTCGGTCATCCCCGCTGGAATGCATGGATCTAAATTTGTAGAAGGTAAAAGGAACTCCCTTTCTACCTAAGCGGATTTGCTTGAACAAAACGGGTCCTGGAGCAGTGGTTGTAATAAGCAATGCTGTAATCAATAGTACTGGCGATAATATTAGTATAGCAAGCAGAGAACCTACGATGTCAACGCCTCGTTTAACTAGGTACCGAAGCGGGATCGATTCTGTAGAATCCTCAAGAAAGAAAGGAGAAAGCGTTTCTGGATCCTGTTGTTCTGCTGAGAACCTATGAAAGATCTGATCAGGAAAAGTCGCGGTGACGATTGAGAAAGGAGGCTTTTCATGTCCGTTAATGAGCTTACTAACACATTGTTCCGCCCCCTTCTCGGTCGTATCTGGAAAAATTATGCCTATGACATTGTCATCGACGTATCCAATGATATCGGTCTCCCGTAGGTATTCCGGAAGCGGGGTTATAAATTCCTCAAAATTATTCAGCTCATCACTCGTCTTGTTCTCAAAGTTGATAAGCGCAATAGTTAAAGGAGCCTTGGAGCGCTCTGCCCGGCGCTTCTCAATTCGCACATGCTTCAGGAAGTAAGGCTTAGGAAGCAGCTTGGTCTGCAAGGAGCTTATCCTGTTATGTACACTACGATGCGTCATCGTTAAGGTATCGAAAGGTTAGGCACATGTCACCGTCGGGGCGGGAAGTGACCACGCCAAGTCCGAAGCTGAAGAGTCGAGAAGCCTTTGGTTTTGTAACTCATTGCAATCCCTTGGGTGCCAATGTTGTTCAATCCAGTTGAAGGCATGGAATGTACCAATGGCTTGGGTTTTCATGCATGCAAGGCGTCACGCAACGCTTGCGCTACTCGATCCTGCTGTTCAAAGCTCATTCCTGGGAACAAGGGCAAGATGATACTTGTGTCCTGCGATTCTTCGCTCTGTCGCAGTCGCTGACAGGATCCTCCAGGGCAGTCACAATGTTTCGACTTACCGTTACAAGACCAGCTACCGGGTGGATAGGCAGCTTCTCGGTGCGAGCACATCACCCCACGGCGTGTCGCCACACTGGCATCTAACATCAACTGCATCACTTGCCGCTGATTCGATTCCTGCGGGAGACGAACACAAAAGCTTTGCCAAGTGCTTCGCGCCCAATCCGGCTCCGCTGGTAAACCCATTCCTGGTATCTGGGAAAGGAGGGATCTGTAACGGGAAGCCAGCTCCCGACGCTTATTAATAATTTTAGGTAAACGTCTCAACTGCTCACAGCCAATCGCTGCCTGAACATCAGTCATCCGGAAATTAAAACCGAGGTCAGGGTAGGCCTCTACAATCACCTCAGAAGAATTATGCCGCGTGGTATCCGGGACGCTCATGCAGTGCTGCCGTAAGAGCCTAAAGCGGTGATCCCAATCGGCATTGTTAGTGGTGAGCATTCCGCCCTCGCCGGTCGAAATGACCTTACGCGGGTGAAAGGAAAAACACGCGATGTCGCCATGTGGCTTGCCTATCCGCTCCCAGCTGTCTCTGATACGGATTTCGCTACCAATGGCGCAGGCCGCATCCTCGATTACGGGTAGGCCATAGCGTGAAGCAATATCCAGAATCCTTGGAAGATCGCACGGCATACCCAGCTGGTGTACGCAAAGAATCGCTTTAGTCCGTTCAGAGATAGCGGATTCGATCAGCGCAGGATCGATGTTAAAAGTTTCTGGGCAGATATCCACGAATACAGGCGTGGCGCCGCAATAGCGGATACTGTTGGCGGTCGCGATGAATGAATGGCTGACGGTAATAACTTCATCTCCGGGCTTTACGCCAATAGCGACCAGTGCCAAATATAAGGCAGTCGTACAGCTTGAAACGGCGCAGGCGTGTTTCCCTCCAACGTAGTCGGCAAAGGCTTGCTCGAACTTCGTTACGCAAGGGCCTTGGCTAATCCAGCCAGATTGCAGCACCTTTGTAGCCGCTAAGATTTCCTCCTCACCAATCCAAGGTTTCGTTATCGGTATCATTAGATTATCCATAAATACAAGCAATCCTTTGCGCTCTGGATAATTAGCGTGTACGGTACGAGGTCTGCCCGACTTCGTGTGCGCCGCGCCACCCTATCACCATGGCCGGAACTCCAGCCACCTTGGCGTAGTCCGGGACATCGTGCACCACGACGGCTCCGGCACCGACGATAGCACCTTTCCCGATTGTCACACCCGGTAAGATGACCGCGTTAGTGCCAATATCCGCCCATTCTTTTACCCGTACTGGCTTAATCTCCAAGTCGGTATGAATAATAGGCACGTCTAGGGGCAACCCCGTATGAGCCGACCCTAACACTTTTGCGCCTGGGCCCCAACCAACATAATTCTCGAGGATAAGATCACGAGCGTCGAAGAAACTCTGTGGTCCAATCCAGACGTAGTCGCCTAGTTTGCAACTACCGTCATACCGTCCCTGAATATAGGCTTGGCTGCCGATAAATACGCCGCTACCAAGCTCAAACGTTTCAGGGTGTTTAAAACCAACTCCCGGTTCTACGCGCAATCCATCGCCGCATACACGGATAAGCGCGCGCCACAATACACGCCGCATGAGGGAGTCAAAGTGACCGTAACCTTGCGAAAACCGACTGTATAAATTGAGCAAATCATCGCGAGTATATTGTTCACGCAATTCACGAGCTAACTCGCAAACGTACATTGGATCAGGTGCTAGCTTTTGGAGGCCATGGACGGCTTTTACGAGACGAGTTCCGACCGAATCATCGCTCGCCATGCTGGGCCTCGTGCACCGCATTGCAAACGGCCTGAATTTGCTCTTCTCGTAACTCGGGAAACATTGGAAGAGATAACAACTCGGCCGCTGCTTTTTCTGTTACTGGAAGGTCCCCTGCTCGATAACCATATTCCTGATAGGCTTTTTGCATGTGGACCGGTACTGGATAATGAATTCCAGTTTGAACTCCCCCAGCCTGCAGCGTTTCTTGTAAGCCGCTGCGCTTTGGCGTGCGCACGGCATAGACGTGGTACACATGGCGCGCGAAAGGATGTTCCACGGGCAGCTGTACACCTGTATCTGCCAATTGCTCATTGTAAAGAGTAGCATGGTGGCGCCGCGCTTCGGTCCACGCCTCTAAATAGCGAAGCTTCACCCGCAGTATCGCCCCCTGGATCCCCTCCATGCGGTAGTTATAGCCCTTTAACACATGATTGTACTTGGACTCCTGGCCCCAATCGCGGAGGAGGCGTATCACCCGCGCATACGCCTCGTTGTTCGTTACCACCATCCCCCCTTCACCACAAGCCCCTAAATTCTTACCGGGGTAGAAACTGAAACAGCCCAGATCGCCGATAGAACCGATTCGCCGGCCATTGTATTCCGCGCCGTGGGCCTGCGCGGCGTCTTCGATAACGACCAGACCATGGCGTCGAGCGATCTTCAGGATGGGATCGAGATCTGCTGGATGACCGTGCAAATGTACTGGAATAATCGCTTTAGTCCTATTGGTAATGGCACTCTCGACCTGAGTAACGTCCATACAAAGAGTTTCGGCATCAACATCGACGAAGACTGGTCGTGCCCCTGTATAGTCGATAGCCGCGACTGTCGCGACAAAAGTACAAGAAACCGTTATGACTTCGTCACCAGGGCCGATTCCCGCTGCCAACAATGCTAAATGGAGGGCACTCGTACCAGTGTTGACACCGACGCCATATTTCCCGCCGCTAAAGGCAGCAAATTCTTCTTCAAAGGCCGCCACCTCACGCCCTAGCACGTATTGTGTGCTTGCCAAGGTAGCGTTGACCGCTGCTTGGATTTCGTTCTTGGTACTCTCGTACTGCGCCTTAAGATCAATAAATGGAATCACGCGTTTAACCCTTCTTTAAACCTCATTTTCGTATTTCGCCAGCACCGGGAATGTAAACCCATCCAGCGACCACAGAGGAGATCAACACAACCAACTTCCGCTCCTTCGACAGTGATTTTATGCAGCCTGCGACACGGTCCGCCGCCGCAAAACCCCGGGGATTCCACCTATTTCCACCGGTCGGCCGCGTTCATTCATGGAGCGGGTTGCCGCTTCCAAGACGCGCACGACCCTAACCCCCGCGTTCCCATCGCTGATCGAGGTTTCGCCTCGGCTGATACAACGAACGAAGTGTTGCCCTTCGACTCGGAGCGCCTCAGTGATCTCTAGCTGAGGCGCCCACATATCGCCCGTCCGATACCCTACCATCGTGTTATAGAGCGCTTCCTTACTGCCGTTGACAGTAATCCCTTTGTCGTACACTTTTATCTTCTCACTCGGCTCCAGGTCATCGTAAACGATCATCTTTTGGCTTCCACCGATAAGTGTTCGACGCACTTTCACCGGTGCCAGCCAATTCACGTGTATATGCGCGATCGCATTTCCCTCAAAAAACAAGGTCAAGTAAGCGGTATTCGCGAGCGTTCCCGGAACGTGGTTTATCCCAGTCGCCGAGACTGCAATTGGTTTCAAAGGACATATGTAATCCATGATTGAAAGGTCATGAACTGCCAGGTCCCAGATCACATCAACATCGGGTCGAAACAAGCCGAGGTTAATCCTGGTCGAATCGTAATAATACAAGTCTCCGAGTTCACCATTCGTGACAAGTTGGTGAATCTTTCGGACAGCGCTTGTGTAAACAAATGTATGGTCGACATGCAGCAGCAGATTGCGCTTTTTGGCCTCTGCGACAAGGCTGACCCCCTGTTCAGCGGTTTCCGTAAGCGGCTTTTCGATAAAGACGTGTTTTCCAGCGTTCAGGGCCCGTGAGGCCAACTCAAAATGACTGGATACCGGCGTCGCAATAACAATCGCATCGATTTCAGGATTCGATAACAGATCTCGATAGTCAGGAGTGATATGAACAGTGGGATATCGCGCTTTCACCAACTGTAGTCTTCGCTCATCGAGATCACTTACGGCAACAACTTTGGCATCCGATACTTCCATAAAGTTGCGAACTAGGTTTGGACCCCAATACCCATACCCTATGAATCCAATCTTAATCATGAGTAATTCCTTTTAAATTAACAAAAATCGTTTATCAGATCTTGTGTATCCTCACTCCTTCACTGGGCATTCCCACGATCATGAGTTCTAGAGTTCTAGCGGGGGCATTAATCATGCCGTTCTTCTTCGGGCCTAAGGATCCTCGGAAGCTGCTGCTCATTCCTAATTCACCGACGAAAAATACCGCGGGTCGAGAGACCGGTAGAAGCTCGCGCGAAGCGGGTTTGATTCGTAGCTCTGCTAACCGATCCGAAAACGAATTGAGTGGCGTGGAACAGCGACGAATGATTCGTGCCGCTCGGTTAGCACAAGCTAGGTAAAAACTAACGGATCGAATTACCTACCAGTAAAGATGCGACACGAGGTATTCCGTGTTGTACTGGCCGGACCTCGATATTACATATGTCATTAAACGGCAACGCGAAAACCATGGACAAACTCATGCGAGTTGCTTGGTTTTTCGAGTATCGCCGATGGCCTTCGCGGGTATACCGGCTACGATGGCATGATCTGGCACATCGCGGGTGACGACTGCGCCGGCGCCCACGAGAGATCCTTCTCCTATTGTAACCCCAGCCAGAATAGTGGCATTGCTACCTATCGCAGCACGTGTCTTTATTCGTGTACGAATCACTTCCCAATCGGCTTCCGTTAGTAGGCCACCCGCGGGATTAACAGCTTGTGGATAGATATCATTGGTAAACATGACACCATGGCCAATAAATACCCCGTCTTCGATATCTACGCCCGCGCAAATGAATGTATGACTAGATATCTTGCACCTCGCGCCGACAGACGCGCCTTTTTGTATCTCGACAAAACTGCCGATCTTCGTGCCCGCGCCTACTATACAACCATACAAATTTACTAAGTCGGGGTGATGAATTACTACGCCTTCTCCAAGGCAAACATCTTTTGCAATCATGGTATTGGTTTAACCGTCCGCTACTCTTTTGGTAATATTTCGAGACGAGATCAACGTAAGTTGCTCTTAGATCCAAATCCTTCTTATGGCACGCTGCTCAAATATCCTGCCGTGCACCGGATTACGCACCGAAGGCGGCGGATAATATTCCAAGCGGCGCGCGTTGTGCGTACCTGGTCACCACTCACACCTTCCTTACTGATAGGTCACTTGAACCGCTACACTGTCCAACGAAAAGTCGCGGGCCGTAGAGGAAGCCACGTCGATGATGCGAACCCTGAAATTAGCGTTGGAAAAATCACCCACAGTCCAGGTTCGCCCCCAAGTATTCGTCGCACCACCCAAGATATATGCAGCCGTCGTCGTAGTCAGGGTTGTCGTACTCAAGGCAGTCGTCCACGTGGTGCCGCCGTCCGAGGAGAGCTGCACACAAATCCGAGGCGAGCTGGCAGTGCTATCGACCCTCGCGTCTAGGCGGACTTCGATACCCCGGATGGCTACGCCACTCGGCACATTGAAGTTG
>Ga0187893_10005577_pt1 | contig 22441 bp, 16 predicted proteins | sample MA1701074metaG_FD_139574 | JGI IMG/M metagenome (GOLD analysis project Ga0187893, IMG submission 139574) | White microbial mat communities from a basaltic lava cave in the Kipuka Kanohina Cave System on the Island of Hawaii, USA - MA170107-4 metaG ...
CTCGGGCGGAATTCCCAGCTCCTCCGCGAGAATCTGGGCGTAGGTCGTCTCGTGCCCCTGTCCCTGGGACTTGGTGCCGAAGCGCGCGATGGCCTTCCCCGTGGGGTGCACCCGGATCTCGCAGGAGTCGAACATCTTGATGCCGAGGATGTCGAACTGCTTCGAGGGCCCCGCGCCCACGATCTCGGTGAACGACGAGATGCCGATCCCCATGAGCTCGCTCTTCTCGCGCTTCTTCTTCTGCTCCTTGCGAAGCTCCTCGTAGCCCACCATGTCCATCGCGAGCCGGAGAGCCTTTCCGTAGTCCCCGCTGTCGTACTCCCAGCCGAGCGCCGAGGTGTAGGGGAACTTGTTGATGAAGTTCTTCATCCGGAACTCGGCGGGATCCATCCCGATCTCGTGCGCCATGATGTCGGCCATGCGCTCGATGGTGTGGACCGCCTCCGTCACCCGGAACGAGCACCGGTAGGCGATGCCTCCCGGAGGCTTGTTGGTGTAGACCCCGTCGACCTCGATGTGCGCGCTCTTGAAGTCGTAGGAGCCCGTCGCGATGTGGAAGAGCCCCGCCGGGAACTTCGAGGGGTTCGCAGCGGCGTCCGTGTAGCCGTGATCGGCGACGGTCTTGATGCGCAGGGCGGTGAGCGTACCGTCCTTCTTCGCCGCGAGAGCCGCGTCGATGTGGTAGTCGCGGGCGAAGGAGTCCGCCTGCAGGTTCTCCGAGCGATCCTCGATCCACTTCACGGGTTTTCCCGTCAGCACCGAGGCGGCGATGGCGAGGACGTAGCCGGGGTAGACCGGCACTTTCCCTCCGAATCCGCCGCCGATGTCGGGCGAGATCACGCGGATCCTCTCTTCGGAGAGGCCGAGGTGTCCGGCCACGAGAGCGACCACCGTTCGGATGGCGTGAGGCGCCTGGGTCGTCATATAGAGCGTGAGCTTCCCCTCGACGGGCTCCCAGCTCGCGACGCAGCCGCAGGTCTCGATCGAGGCGACGTGGATGCGGGGAATGTGGAGTTTCTGCTCGACGATGATGTCGGCGTCCTTGAAGGCCTTGTCGGTCTTCGCCCGGTCCCCCGTCTCCCAATGCCAGATGTGGTTCGACTCTTTGTCGTCCCGGACTTTCGTCGCTCCCTTCTCGAGGGCCTTGAACGGATCGACGACGACGGGAAGAGGGTCGTACTCCACCTCGACGGCGGCGACGCCGTCCGCGGCGGCGTAGCGGCTCGTCGCGACCACCGCCGCCACTTCCTGGGCCTGATACTTCACGGTGTCGATGGGAAGCACCATCTGCTTGTCGGACATCAACGTCGGCATCCACGCGAGGCCGTACTTCTCGAGGTCTTTTCCCGTCACCACGGCGGCAACCCCGGGAGTGGCGAGGGCCTTCGAGGGATCGATCTTCACGATCTTCGCGTGGGCGTAGGGAGAGCGCACGATGTCGAGGTACAGCATCCCCGGAAGCTTGATGTCGTCGATGTAGCGGCCCTTGCCTCGGATGAAGCGGGGGTCTTCCTTGCGGCGAACGGAGTGTCCGAGCCCGCGGCATTCAGTCATTTCGTTCCTCCCTTCATCTTCGAGGCGGCATACTGGACGGACTTCACGATGTTGACGTAGCCGGTGCAGCGGCAGAGGTTGCCGGAGATACCCCAGCGGATCTCCTCTTCGGTCGGATCCGGGTTGTCCTTCAAGAGCGCGAGGGATGTCATCATCATCCCCGGAGTGCAGTAGCCGCACTGCAGGCCGTGGTTCTCCATGAAGCCTTCCTGGATGGGGTGGAGGTTCCCGTTCTGGGCGAGCCCCTCGACCGTCGTAATCTCTGCCCCGTCGGCCTGAACCGCGAACACGGTGCAGCTCTTCACGGGCCGCCCGTTCATGAGAATGGTGCAGGCGCCGCAGGAGGTCGTGTCGCATCCGATGTGGGTCCCCGTGAGGTTCAGCTCCTCGCGGATGAGGTGGACGAGAAGAAGGCGGGATTCGACTTCCCTGGTGTGGGATTCCCCGTTCAGTTTGAGCGAGATCGTGTGGGTGCTCATGCGGCACCTCCTTCCGCCCGCTTCAGGGCGAGGGTGAGAGCGCGGCTCGTGAGCGTCGCCACCAGATGTCGCTTGTACTCCTCCGAGCCCCGGAAGTCCTCGATCGGCTCGGCCGCTTCGGACGCGAGCTTCGCCGCCTTGGCGATGGCGCCCTCGTCAGCGTTCTTCCCCTCGAGAGCCTGCACGGCCGCCTTCGCGAAAATCGGCGTAAGTCCCACGTTCGTGAGGCCGATTCCCGCAGATGCCACCTTGCCGCTTCCGTCGAGAGCGAGCTGCGCTGCCACCGCCGCGGTCGCATAGTCGCCCACTTTCCTTTCGAGCTTGAAGTACGCGCCTCCGCTTCGGGGCTGAGCCCTCGGAATCCGAATCTCGGTCATGAGCTCACCGGCCGCGAGCGCCGTCTCGAACGCCCCGCGGAAGAAATCGCCGACGCCGATCGTCCGCTCTCCCTTCGGGCCGGTCGCGACCACCTGCGCCCCATAGGCGAGCATCGTCGCGGGATGATCGTTCGCGGGATCCGCGTGAGCGATGTTCCCCCCCACGGTCGCGAGGTTCCGCACCAGTGGATCCGCCACCACCCGCGCGGTGTCCGCAAGGAGCGGATACCGCTTTCGCACCAGGTCGGAGCGGTCGACCTCCGCTTCCCGGGTCATAGCCCCGATGCGGAGCCAGTCCCCCTCCTCCTTTATATAAGCGAGCTCCGAAAGCCCGTTGATATCGATGAGCAGGGGAGGGGTCAAAACCCGGAACCGCATCATCGGAATGAGGCTTTGCCCTCCCGCGAGGATCTTCGCCTCGGGGTTCTTTCCGAGAAGCGAGACGGCTTCCGACAGGCTTCTCGGCCGTACGTAATCGAAACTGGCAGGTATCACGGGACTCCTCCTTCCCCACGGGCCCCATTCGAAGGCGAGAGGCGAAGCCGAGTCATACACCAGGGGCGCCGCCCCCGTCAATGAACCCTTTAACGTTCCCAACCCCTTTCGGGTGCGCTATCCTGATCTCCTATGCTGCGAAGGATTTGCTTTCTCCTGATGATGCAAATCGCCGCCTCCGCCCAAAGCCAGGAAGTCTTCCCCTACCCCATCGACGTCAAGGATTTCGCGAACGGCCTCAAGCTCGTCGGGGTTCGGTTCGACAGCCCCGGCCTCGCCGCTTACTACAGCGTGGTGCGGGTGGGCTCGCGCCACGAGGTCGAGAAGGGCCGGACGGGGTTCGCCCATTTCTTCGAGCACATGATGTTCCGGGGCACGGAGTCCTACCCCGAGGAAAAGTACAGCCAGGCTCTCAAGGCCATGGGCGCGGACTCCAACGCCTACACCAGCGTCGACCGCACCGTGTACCACATCCTCGCGAGCTCCCGGTCCCTTGCCAAAATCGTGGAGCTCGAATCCGACCGATTCCAGGGCTTGAGATACTCGAAAGAACAGTTCCAGAAGGAGGCGGGCGCGGTTCTCGGCGAGTACAACAAGAGCGCCGCGAACCCCTTCATCGGGCTCTACGAGAAGCTGCAGGAGACGGCGTACGACGTCCACACCTACAAGCACATGACCATCGGCCTTCTCGACGACATCAAGGCGATGCCTTCGATGTACGAGTACAGCCTCGAGTTCTTCCGCCGGTTCTACCGGCCGGAGAACGTCACCCTTCTCGTCGTCGGCGACTACGATTGGGCGGAGCTAGAAGCCCTCGTCGAGCGGCACTACGCGGAGTGGGAGCGCGGGGATTACGTCGCGGACATCCCCAAGGAGCCGCCCCAATCCGCTCCTCGCGAAGCCAAGGTGGAATGGCCGGCCCCGACGCTTCCGATCCTCGCCATCGCCTACAAAGCGCCCGCGTTCTCGACCGAGGCCATCGACATGCCGGGGCTCGACGTCCTCTCGCAGGTGCATTTCGGCGAGACCTCTCCCCTCTATCAGCGTCTCGTGATCGAGAAGCAGTGGGTGGATTTCGTGAGCGCCGGCGCGACCGATCAGGCAGATCCGCCCCTCTACACCATCCTCACGCGGGTCCGCGACCCGGAGAAGCTCGAGGAAGTCCGGAAGGCCCTCCTCGACGAAGTCGGCCGCATCGCCCGGGAGCTCCCCGACGAGAAGAAGCTCGAGGCCACCAAGAGCCACATGAAGTACGAGTTTCTCCTCCGCTCGGACACCGCGGATTCCGTCGCCAACACCATGGCTCACTACCTCTCTCTCACCAACGACCCGAAGACGGTGAACGAGGTCTACGCGCTCTACGACCGGGTGACCGCGGAGGACGTTCGTTCGCTCGCGCGAAAATACTTTCGGCCCGAGGCCCGCACCTTGGTCACCCTCACCCAGGCGCCGGGCGTGGGAGGACAGGAGTGAACGCCGCGATGCTTCTAGCGCTCGTCGCCCTCGGGGCCGATCGGGATCCCGTCATCCTCCAGAGTCCGGGAAATCCTCTCGTCAGCTTTCGCTTCGTCCTCCACGTGGGATCCGCTCTCGATCCCCCGGGGAAGGAAGGCCTCGCTGCCCTCACCGCCCTCATGTTGAGCCAGGGGGGGACCGAAGAGATGTCCCTCACCGAAGTGATGGAGGCGCTCTACCCGATGGCGGCCGAGTTCTCTTCGCAGGCGGACAACGAGGTCACGACCTTCGTCGGCCGCGCCCATCGGGATCACCTCGAGCCGTATTACTCGGTCTTTCGCGACCGGCTCCAGAAGCCGCGCTTCGATCCCGAAGACTTCGAGAGGAACAAGAGCGAGCTTCTCAACTACCTCACGAAGTCGCTTTCGAGCGCGGACGACGAGGAGCTGGGAAAGAAATCTCTCGAGCGCACGCTTTACGCCGGCCACCCGTACGGTCACCCCGTTCAGGGCACGGTCGCGGGAATCCAGTCCCTCACTCTCGATGACGTGAAGGCGTTCTACCGGGATCACTACACCATCGAGAACCTCCAGATCGGAATCGCGGGAGACTTGCCCCCGGGATTCGCGGATCGCGTCGTCGAGGACTTTCGCAAGTCTCTGCCCTCGCGGAAGGTGACACCTCCATCCCTTCCGACGCCCACAACAAGTAAGGGCCTCGAAGTCACGATCGTCGAGAAACCGACGGCGGAGTCGACGGCGATCAGCGCGGGCCTTCCTCTCGCGATCACTCGCGGGGACGACGACTTCTATCCTCTTCTCGTGGCCAACATCTACCTCGGGGACCATCGCACGTTCAACGGCGTTCTCATGAACGAGCTCCGGGCGAAGCGCGGGCTGAACTACGGCGACTACTCCTACATCGAAGCCTTTCTCCAGGAAGGAGGGAGCACGTTCCCGGTGCCGAACATTCCAAGGAAGCAGCAGCTCTTCAGCATCTGGATCCGGCCGGTCGCTCCCGAGAACGCCCACTTCGCCCTGCGCGGGGCGATCTACTACCTTCGCCGTCTCGTCGATCGGGGCATGACCGCGGAGGAGTTCCAGGCGATGCGCGAGTACCTGAGGAGCTACTCCAAGCTCTGGGTCCAGAGCCTCGACCGCAGGCTCGGCTACCAGCTCGACTCCCGGTTCTACGGCACCGGCTTCTATATCGACGAGATCGACAAACGCCTCGAGATCATGACCGTCGAGGACGTGAACCGCGCCGTCAAGAAGCACCTGGATCGGTGGGATTTCCGGGTTGCGGTAGTGGCCGCGAACGCCTTCGAGCTCGCTTCCGCGGTGAGGGAGAACCGCAGGAGCCCTTCGACCTACCAGACGTCCGGCGCGTCGGACGAGGTCCTCGCCGAGGATCGCGAGATCGAGATGCTTTCCCTCCCCATCGATTCCGTTGCGATCCTGCCCGTCGCGGAGATTTTCCAAAAGTAGTCCCTCTGCTACAATCTTCTTAGAACCAACAACTTCCATCCCCGAAAGGAGACGGTGAGCATGAAGCTCGCGCTCGCGACCCCCATCTTTCTGTCCGCCCTCGCCCTCCCTGCCGAGACCGAGTACTTCCGCTGGCGCGGGGAGGTCGACGGCATCGACGACATCCTCATCCGGGGAAGCCAGGTCAAAATCGAGCACGTTTCCGCGAAGCCCATCCAGAGCCAGGATCACCGGTTCAGCGCACCTCTTCCGTTCGCGGAGGTCGAGCTGACTCTCGAGGTCATCAAGGGACGCGGATCGGTGCGCCTCATGGAGCAGCCGAGCAAACGGAACCAGTACACAGCGGTGGTGCGGGTCGACGATCAGGACAACGCGGGCGACGACAAGTACGAGTTCGAGCTCTCCTGGTCCCGCGAGGACCTGCGTGAGTCCGACGTCTACGAGTCCACGTTCCGTTGGAAGGGCCGTGTCGACATCGGCTGCGAGATCGAGGTCCAGGGACGCCGCCACACGGTGAAGGACGAGGGAGGCTCGGGCACGCGGGAGAGGAGCGCCACCTTCAGCGAGCCCCTTCCTGATTCCGACATTCCCGTTTCCATCGAAAAGCTCGACGGGCGCGGACGGGTCGAGCTCGTCCAGACCCCGGATTCCGGCAACGACTACACCGCGGTCATCAAGATCGAAGACGACAAGAGCGGTTCGGACGACTACGAGATCGAGCTCCGCTGGCCGCGCCAGTGACCATGAAGTGGCTCAGCGTCCTTCTCGCGCTCTTTGCGAGCGCCGCGGCCGAGGCGGGCGGCTGGGTCACCGTGCCCTCGGGAGTCGCCGCCGACTTGCGCGGCGTTGATTTCGCCGGCGGCACGGGAGTCGCCTACGCCGCCGGTCACTCCGGCACCATCCTGAAGAGCGCCGACGGAGGCGCGAGCTGGGTCCAGCAGGTCTCCGGGACCGCCCAGCACCTTCTCGCCGTCGACTTCCCCGTCAATGGCAACGTCGGGTACGTGGTCGGCGCCGCGGGAATCATTCTGAGGACCGTGAACGGGGGGGCGACCTGGACGCCGCTCGTTTCGGGAGTCACGGACATCCTTCGCGCCGTCCAGTTCATCGACGACTCGACGGGGTACGCCGCGGGTGACAACGGTGTCATCCTCAAAACGACCGACGGGGGCACGAGCTGGATTCTCCTGCCTTCGGGAACCACGGTCGCTCTTTTCGCGGTCTCCTTTCCCGCCGGCGCCCAGACGGGCTACGTCGTCGGGCAGGGCGGAACGATCCTCAAGACGACGGACGGGGGGACGAGCTTCGGCTCCTCTCCCTCCGGCACGACGCAGAGCCTCTTCGACGTAAACTTTCCTCTGAACGCGACCACCGGATACGCCTCGGGCGCCTCGGGGACTCTCCTCAAGACCACGGACAGCGGCCTCACCTGGACGCTCAGCGTCTCGGGTGTCTCCTCGAACCTGTTCGGCGTTCGCTTCGCGGATGGGGCGACCGGCTACGTCGTCGGCGTCGGGGGAACGATCGACCGAACCATCGACAGCGGATTCAACTGGTTCCGGCAGCCGTCGCCGGCGGCGCAGGACCTCGTCGGGGTCGATTTCGGGAGCGCGACCACGGGCGTCGCCGTCGGTACGGCGGGAACGATCGTGCGGACGACGGATGGCGGCGATCCCTGGGTCGCGCTTCATCCGAATCAGAACGGAACGATCTCCAACTTCTCCGGCCTCGTGGGCTGCGGAGCGAAGGTCGATTGCATCAACGATCAAACCGGAAACGCTGCCGTGGGGGTTCCCGTCGCGAACGATGGAGCGACGAGCTTCATCCTCGACGCGGACGGCGCAACGAACCGTGAGACATTCCGTCTCGCGGACGGAACCGTCCCCGCAAGCGCCACCATCGTCGCCATCGAGATCCGTGCGGCTGTTGGGAGGGGCAGCGGGACCGGTCACCAGGTCGCTCTCAGCTATCAGCGGATGGGCTTCGACGTTCTTCCCCTCGATGGAGGGTCGACTTCCGTCGCCACCGCCTGCTGCACGACGACCGCCGCATGGTTCCTCCAGGGGCTCGCCTGGACTCCCGCGCAGCTCAACTCCCTCGAGATTGGCCTTCACCACACGGCCGGGGGCGAGCTCCAGTCAAGCCAGCTCTTCGTCGTCGTGACCTATCAGGCACCTCCGCTTCTCGTCAACTACCGGTCGATCGGAACCGCGCTCGACTACTCCTCCGGAACGGTGAGCGCGTCGAACGGCTCCGCAACCATCGTCGGAACGGGGACGTCCTGGATCGGGTTCAATCGAGGGCGAGGGGACCGCATGCGCATCGACGGGGTGGACTACACCGTCCTTGCCGTTGCGGCGAACAACGTTCTCACCCTGACCTCCCCGTTCACCGGCGCGAGCGGCGCCGGAAAGGCCTACTCCCTCGCTCGGCAGTTCCCCTCGATAGATTCCTGGGAGGATTGTGTCGACGGAAATCCGTGTGGGTCGTTCGCCGTCGCGAGTGCGAGCCTCGTCTCCGACAACCGCTCCGAAGTGGGCATCGTCTACAACGACCAGGTGTACACCCTCGCGCCGAACGTCGTGATCGACGGATCGATCACGGACGCCACCCATACCATCACCCTCACCGCGGACCGTAGGAACCGTCACCTCGGCAAATCAGGAATGGGCGTCGTGCTGAGCGGAGCAGCGGCGAACGCCATCCAGGTGCAGGACGAATTCGTGACCATCGAGTGGCTCGAGATCGGGAACGGGACCAGCGACGGCATCCGCGTCCCGAGCCTTGGCCTTCCCCACCGCGTGGTCCTGCGGAACCTCCTGATCCACGACATGGGCGGGGACGGCGTCGAGTTCTCGGGGGTGGACCTCACCGCGGACGTTTTCGACACCATCGTCTACAAGACGACCATCGGCATTCGCGTCTCCACCGCTCTGTCGGCGGCGTCGAGGCTCCGCCTGGTGAACAACACCATCTACAGCGGCTCCTCGAGAGGCGTCGAAACCCTGGGCTCCTCACCGGTGGTCACTTTGGTCAACAACATTGCCGCGAGCAGCCCGATCAACTTCCTGGTCCCGAGTCTCGATCCGTCGAGCGACTACAACCTCTCGACGGACGCTACCGCCCCCGGTGCCAACAGCCTCAAGAACGTCCCGCTCGCCTCCATCGCCTTCGCCAGCACCGCTCCCCTCGCCGAGAACCTCCACGTCCAGATGGCGAGCGTCGCGCGCAACGCCGGAGCGGACATGAGCGGTCTATTCACCATCGACGTCGACAACGAGACGCGCGCGGCCCCGTGGGACATGGGCGCCGACGAGATCGCGGCTCCCCCGTCGCTCACGCTCTCCTCGGCCGTCCCTCAGACGTTCGTCGTCGGACAGCCGCCCCAGACCTCCGCTCCCATCACCATCGCCGAAGACCCCTCGACCCCGACGATTTCCGCTCTCAAAGACATTCGCCTCCGGATCCCCGCCGCATTCCCCATGCGGTGGGACCCCGCGGCAACGTTGCTGACGGTGTACGGCCCGGCGTCGTTCCGCGTGGCGTCCGCGGTCGCCGCGTTCGAGGACAGCGGCCGGACGGTAGTCCTCGACGTGCTTTCCGACTTCGCGGCGGGCGACGCCGTGACCATCGAAGGACTCGGTTTCCACTCCTTCACCGCACCGGCGCCTCAGGACTTTCTCGGTCTCGAGGTCGAGGCAGACGGGGTGGCCTCCGTCTCCGACGACAAGACCATCGACATCTTTCCCGATGGCGTCCCTACGCTCTCGTCGGGCGGCGACCAGATGTTCCTCGTGGGAAGCGCTCCCGTCGCGAGCGCGCCCTTCACCATCTCCGAGGGCAATGCGCCCCTCATCCGGGCGGGGACGGACCTCAGGGTGCGGATTCCGGCGGGGTTCAACATGAGGTGGAACTCGTCCGACACCACCGCGTCGATCGCGGGCTTCGCGTCGTCCAAGGTGAGCGCCGCCGTTTCGTACGAGGACCTGGACGGAACGCTGGTACTGGACGTGCTCACGGACTTTGCGCCGGGGGATTTCGTCACCGTCTCCGGACTCTCCTTCGCCAACTTCACCGGCATCTCTCCCGCCGACGAGCTCGAGCTGGAAGTGGACGATCTGGGGAGCGTCATCGACGTCGATGACAAGCGCATCTTCGTCGACGGCTCGGCGGACGTTCCGATTTTCACTGCCACCGCGAAGGACTCGGAGGTGGAGCTCGAATGGGTGTTTCCGGGCGCCGGGGCATGCGACTCCGTCCTCATTCGACGTGACGTCGGGTCGTTCCCCGGGCCTGCGGAGGGAGTTCTCATCGAGGACCATCCGTGCGCGGGACTCGAGGGGATGCCTCATTCGTCCATCGATAACACCGCTTCGAACGGCGTCCTGTACTCCTACTCCCTTTACGTGGACAACGGCCCCGGTTATACCGCGGGGAAATTCGTGAAGGCGCGGCCGTTCGCTACGTCTTTAAGCCCGCAGTGGGCCTATTCGACGTCGGCGACGTCGATGGCGCCTCCCGGTCTCCGGTTCGCCGCCGGTGAAAGCTACGTCTACGTTGTCTCGAACGATGGAATTCTGCACGGTTTGAACGGCGATGCGACCGGTGGCAACTGGATCCCGGGCTTCATCCCGAACGACCTGGGAGCGCCCGCGCAGGCGCGGCCTCCGGTGGTGTCGTTCCTCGTCGGCGGCTCCCCGGCGGCCGCTTTTCTGAGCTCGCAGGATGGAGCGATCCACGCCATCGATGCCACCGATGGCTCGACCGAGTGGATCCAGACCATCTCGACGATGGTGCAGGCCGCGCCCGCCGGCCACTTTTCCGCGTTCCGCGCCGGAGCGACCGACCTCATCCTCGCCGGCACCCGGAATGCGGCGGCCGCCAACTCGGTCGAAGCCCTTCGTTTCGATACCGGCCTCCCGCAATGGAGCTTCGTCAACAATCTTGCGCAGGGTGACGGCAAGGAGATCGGCATCATCAGCGGAAGCGCGTCGATCGACTACGGAAATCAGCGCATTTACTTCGCTTCCCGCACGCGCCCCGGCTCCAGTGCGACCCTCTGGGCGATCGACTTTACGCCCACGCTTCTGTGGAGCGCCGCCCTCGGAAACATCGACGGGAGTCCCGTCTCGTACAACGGCCGCCTCTACGTCGGGAACAACGCCGGCGTCGTGCACGCGGTGGACGCAGCGTCAGGTGTCCCCCAGTGGTCGCGCCCTCTCGGCGACGGCCCGGTCAAGGGTTTCGTCTTCCCCAAGTTCGGAAGCAACGTCCTTTTCGTCTCCACCAACAACCGGGTCTGGGCCATCGAGGACAAAATCGGGAGCGGAGACGTCGTCGCGGGTTGGCCGGTCTTAATCGCCTCTCCCTCCTTCCCGCTTCATCCGCCCGGCTCCACGTACGTCCTCGTCGGCTCGGGGGACGGGCGGCTCTACCAGATCGACATGGCCTCTCCATCGACCCCCACGAGCGTCGTTCTGGGATTGGGGACGGCGGCGGTCGGCGCTCCCACTCTCGACATTGTGAAGTCCATGATCTACGTGGGAACGGACGCCGGAATCATTTACGGAGTTCTGTACCCGATATTCTGACCCTCGCGGGCACGTGGCCTTTCTTGTACACCATGAACGTGCGCCTGAACTCGATGACCGTCACTCCGTTCTGGTTGTAGCCCGCGGTCTTCACCTCGACGATGCCCACGTTCGGACGCGACTTCGACTCGCGCTTCGAGAGCACCTCGCTTCGCGAATAAATCGTGTCTCCCTCGAAGACGGGGTTCGGAAGCCTGACTTCGTCCCAGCCGAGGTTCGCCATTACGTTCTGGGAGAGATCGGTGACGGACTGCCCGGTCACGAGGGCGAGGGTGAACGTGGAGTCGACGAGAGGCTTTCCGAACTCCGTCTGGGACGCATAGTGGTGGTCGAAGTGGATCGGGTTCGTGTTCTGCGTCAGGAGCGTGAACCAGCTGTTGTCGACGGGGAGCACCGTGCGCCCGAGAGGGTGCTCGTAGACGTCTCCCACCTCGAAGTCCTCGTAGACCCTTCCCGTCCAGCCTGCCTTGACCGCCATCAGACCACTCCTTGCTCTCTCAGACGCTCGACGTCTGTCGAAGCGTAGCCGAGCTCGGCCAGAATCTTTCCCGTGTGCTCGCCCACGGCGGGAACCGCCTTCAGCACGATCTCGACTCCCTCGACGTTCGAAGGTGGAAGGAGAGTCGAGAGCTTTCCCACGGGGGAGTCGATCTCCCGCCAGCGATCGCGCGCGGCGAGCTGCGGATGCCGGACGAAGTCGAGAACGGTGTTGACCTGGGCGTGAGCGATGTCCGCCTCGACCAGCCTCTCGAGCGCCTCCGCTGTCGTCATGCCGGCAAAAGCGGCGTCGACGATCTCGAAGAGCTCATCGCGATTCTCGACCCTCGCCGCGTTCGTCGCGAACCGGGAGTCGTCCGCGAGATTTGGCCGGGTGAGAACTACGTCGCAGAATCGCCGCCACTCGCGCTCGTTCTGCACGGCGACGTACACCAATCCTCCGTCCGCGGTCGTCACGTCCCCATAGGGGGCGATGGTCGCGTGGTGGGTCCCCGCGCGACGAGGCTCGGCACCTCCGTATCCCGTGTAGTACGCGGGGTAGCCCATCCACTCCCCCAGGGCCTCGAGGAGAGTCACCTCGACGGCGCTCCCCTCGCCCGTCTTCTGGCGTTTCAAGAGGGCTTCGAGAATTCCCGTGTAGGCGTACATCCCGGCGGCGATGTCGGCGACGGAGATCCCGACGCGCGCCGGGGAGGCCTCCGTTCCGGTGATGGAGACGAGCCCCGCCTCCGCCTGGATCAGGAGATCGTACGCCTTCTTGTCCCGATACGGGCCGCTCGGGCCGTAGCCCGAGATTTCACAAGTGATGAGGTGCGGAGAGCGAAGGCGGAGAGACGCGGCGCCGAGACCGAGCCTCTCGAGCGCCCCCGGACCGAGGTTCGAGTGGAAGACGTCGGCGCGATCGACGAGATTCTCGAGGATGGTTCTTCCCTCGCCCGACTTCAGATCCAGGGTCAGGGACTCCTTCGAGCGATTGAGCCAGACGAAGTGGCTCGACATTCCGCGAACGGTCTCGTCGTAGTGCCGGGCGAAGTCGCCCGTTCCCGGGCGCTCGACCTTGATCACGCGGGCTCCGAGGTCCGCGAGCTGACGTGTGGCGAAGGGACCGGCAACCGCCTGCTCGACGGAGACCACGGTGACATCGTCGAGGAGCCGCATCTCAGTAACTTCGGGGAAGCCCGAGAACGCGTTCGGCGACGTAGGTCAGGATCAGGTTCGTCGAGATGGGGGCCACCTGATAGAGGCGGGTCTCGCGGAGCTTCCGCTCGATGTCGTACTCGGCCGCGAACCCGAACCCGCCGAACGTCTGCAGGGCCGCGTTTCCCGCCTCCCAGGACGCGTCGGCGGCGAGGAGCTTCGCGAGGTTGGCGTCCGCCCCCGAGGGCTCGCCGCGGTCGAACGCATCGGCGGCGCGAAATCGAACGAGATCGGCCGCTTCCGTGTGCGCGTGCGCGAGAGCGAGGGGGAACTGGATGCCCTGGTTCTGTCCGATGGGTCGGCCGAAGACGACGCGCTCCTTGGCGTAGGCGCTCGCCCGGTCCAGGAAGAAACGAGCATCGCCGATGCACTCGGCGGCGATGAGGATCCTCTCCGCGTTCATTCCGTCGAGGATGTAGCGGAAGCCCTGTCCTTCCTCTCCCACGAGGTTCGCGGCGGGCACCTCGAGCTCGTCGATGAAGAGCTCGCAGGAGTGGTGGTTCATCATGGTCCGGATGGGCCGGACGGTAATGCCCTTGCCGATCGCCTCGCGGAGGTCGACGAGAAGCACGGAGAGGCCCTCGGTCTTCTTCATGACTTCCTCCGCGGGCGTGGTGCGAGCGAGAAGCAGAAGGTAGTCCGAGTGCTCCGTGCGCGAGATCCAGACCTTCTGGCCGCTCACGACGTAGCGATCGCCGACTCGGCGCGCGAACGTCTTGAGCCGGGTGGTATCCGAGCCCGCCCCCGGCTCCGTGACCCCGAAGGCCTGGAGCCGGACCTCCCCGCGCGCGATGGGAGGGAGAAGCGCTTTCTTCTGCTGCTCGGAGCCGTGGCGCAGGAGCGTCCCCATCACGTACATCTGCGCGTGGCAGACGGCGGAGTTCCCGGGAGAGCGGTTGATCTCCTCCAGGATCAAGCTCGCCTCGAGGATGCCTAACCCTCCCCCTCCGTACTCCTCGGGGATGAGCGCCGCGAGCCACCCACCTTCCGTCAATGCGGAGACGAACTCCGTGGGATACCCGAGACCCCGGTCCAGGTTCTGCCAGTACTCCGAGGGAAACCCTTTGACGATCTCCCGGACGGCCTTCCGGATCTGCTCCTGCTCGGGCGTGAGGCGAAAGTCCACGGCCCGGTTAGTGTAGCCTACAGGCGTATCTCAAACGGATTTGCCCTTCGACTCCCTCAGTTCCTCGCGCACGACACGCCGGATCATGTCCTCGAGGCTCCGCTCCTCGATGAATGCGGCCAGGGTGTCGTTGATGAGGGTCTGGTACCCACGTGCTCCGGCTCTCTTCTTGAAGAAGCGCATTACCGCGTTATCCAGGTACATCGTGACCCGGGTCTTTCCTTCGGGCACGTCTTTCAGTTCGAATCGGGCTCGCGCATCGGCGATCTGCTCCGTCGAGACCACGGGAATGTCGGATAGATCGATCTCCTCGTCCTTGAGCGCGCGGAGGCGCCGGTAGTCAGTTCGCGAAGCTTTGGAAGTAGTTTTCTTCTTCATTCTTGGTCGCCTTTCTCATCGAGATGACGCGGATCTCCTCGTCCGTTTCTGTGTGCGCGACGACGACCACCACGTCGTTGACGAGCCCGAGGGTGGCTCCTGAAAAGACCTTTTCGGCGTCCGCGAAGTCGAGCCCGTGTTTGGCCACATTCGAGTTTCGCTTCTCCTCGTCCCACACGAAGCGCACCAACCATAATACATATATTTGTACATATACGCAATCTGGGGCGTTGGTGTAGCCTTTGGCCGTGTCCGAACGAGAGCACACCCTCGACTCCAAGTATCTCCTCGAAGAAGGGACGATCCTTCTCTCGGGCGTTCAGGCATTGGTGCGGCTTCCCCTCGACCAGCACCGCGCGGACCGGAGGGCCGGGCTTCGAACGGCGACCCTGATCTCCGGCTACCGCGGCTCTCCCCTCGGAGGCTTCGACTTCGCTCTCGAAAAGGCCCGGCGAATTCTTGAAGAGCACGATGTTCGATTTCTTCCCGGGGTGAACGAGGACCTCGCCGCGACCGCCGTCTTCGGAAGCCAGATCGCGGGGCTCTTCCCTGGAGCGAAGTACGACGGGGTCCTCGGCATGTGGTACGGGAAGTCCCCGGGGGTCGACTGCTCGGGAGACGCGTTCAAGCACGCGAACTTCGCGGGCGTCTCGCGGACGGGGGGCGTTCTCGCCGTCGCCGGCGACGATGCGACGGCGAAGTCCTCGACTCTCCCCTCTCAGTCGGAAGCGGCGTTCTACGACGCCCTCATGCCCATCCTGTCGCCGGGAAACGTCCAGGAAGTCCTCGACCTCGGGCGCTACGGCTTCGCACTGTCGCGAATTAGCGGACTCTGGGTGGGATTCAAGATCGCGACCGAAGTTGCCGACGCCTTCTCCACGGCGGAGGTCTCGCCCGCCCGCGTTTCCCCCATTGACCCCGAGCTCGAGCTCGACGGGAAGCCTTTTCGGGCGACGCAGAAGCTCCTCCTCGTGGGACCCTGGAGCCTCGACGTCGAGCGCGAGATCTATCGCGGGCGACTCGAGGCCGCGAAGGCGTTCTCCCGCGCGAACCGCCTCAATCGAGTGCGGGTCTCGAGCTCCCACGATCGGATCGGCATCGCGGCCCCCGGGAAAACTTACTTCGATCTGCGCGAGGCCCTGTCCTTCCTCGGTCTCGACGACGATGCTCTCCGACGATTTGGAATCCGGCTCTTCCAGATCCGGATGCCGTTTCCCTTCGAGCCCGAGACCGCGCTCGAGCTCGCCCGGGGTCTCGAGGAGATCCTCGTTCTCGAGGAGAAGCGCCCGTTCGTCGAGCTCTTCTTGAAAGACGCTCTCTACCACGAGCGCGACCGGCCGCGGATCGTCGGCAAGTCCCTGGTTCCCGCCGACGGTGCCCTCGACGCGGACGGAGTCGCGTCGATCGTGGCGAAGTGGCTCGCGCCCTACGTCCCCGCATCGAAGCTCGACTCGCGCCTGGGGGTCGTTGGATTTCTGCGCGAGACGATGGAGGAGCCGCTCCCGCTCTCGCGCCTCTTCCACTTCTGTTCGGGCTGTCCCCACAGCCGCTCCACCACCGTCCCGGAGGGCTCCATCGCCTCTGCCGGAATCGGCTGCCACGGGATGGCGCTCACGATGGATCGCTCGACCACCGGCATCACGCACATGGGCGGCGAGGGCGTCCAGTGGGTCGGGATGTCACCGTTCACCGAGACTCCGCACATATTCCAGAACCTGGGCGATGGCACGCTCTTCCATTCCGGAACTCTCGCCATCCGCCAGGCCGTTGCCTCCGGCGTCAACGTCACCTTCAAGATCCTCTATAACGGCGCCGTCGCCATGACGGGAGGTCAAAAAGTAGATGGCGGACTCAGCATTGGCGACCTGACGCGAGAGCTCGAGGCCGAAGGCGTCAGGAAAGTCCTGGTCGTGAGCGATCAGCCGCGATCGAGCGACGTCTGGCCGCGCGAACGACTCGACGAAGCCCAGCGGCTTCTCCGCGAGATTCCCGGAACGACGGCCCTCATCTACGAGCAGGAGTGCGCGGCGGAGCTCCGGCGGAAGCGCCGGCGCGGGCTCGCGCCAAAGCCCGAAAGGCGCGTCTTCATCAACGAGGCCGTATGCGAAGGCTGCGGTGACTGCGGCGTGAAGTCGAGCTGCATGAGCCTGCATCCCGTCACGACGGAATTCGGACGGAAGACACGCGTCCACCAGTCCTCCTGCAATCAGGACTTTTCCTGTCTCGAAGGAGACTGTCCATCGTTCGTGGAGGTCATTCCCGGGAAGAAACCGCCGACTCCGCGCATCGAGGAGGTCGACCTCCCCCGCCCCGAGAACCGGAAGCGCGAAGCGTCGATCTACATGGTCGGGATCGGCGGTACCGGAGTCGTCACCGCGAACCAGATCCTGGCGACGGCGGCAGCCCTCGAGGGAAAGAGCGTGCTCAGCCTCGACCAGACCGGCTTGAGCCAGAAGGGCGGTCCGGTGGTCTCCCACCTGAAGATCCTCTCCGAGACCCGCGAGGCATCCGGTCAGATCGCGGCGGGAGAAGCCGACGTGTACCTCGGATTCGACGTGCTGACCGCGGCCCAGTCCCAACACCTCACCCGCGCCCGGCCGGACCGCACCGCCGCCGTCGTCTCGACGAGCGCGATCCCCACGGGGCACATGGTGTCTCACGTCGAAGAGAGCTTTCCCGACGTCGCGGCCCTCAGAGTCCGCATCGACAACCACACGCGCGCGCGCGATAACCTCTACTTCGACGCCGTCGCGGTCTCCGAGCGCTTCTTCTCCGACCATATGCCCGCGAACACCGTCGTCCTCGGCGCCGCGTACCAGAAGGGGCTCCTTCCGCTTTCGAAGTGGAGCATCGAGAAAGCCATCGAGATCAACGGCGCCTTTGTCGAGACGAACCGCCGAGCGTTCTACCTCGGGCGAAGGATCGCGGCCGACCCCGAATTCTTCGCACCCGCGCCCCCCGTTCGGGAAGCGAGCTTCGAGCGCCTGGTCGCCGAGCTGACGGCCTATCAGAATGAAGCCTATGCTCAGGCGTACTCGGATTTCATCGTCCGCGTGCGCGCGCGGGAACGAGAAGCGGTTGGCAATGGGACAGAGCTTTCGGACGCGGTCGCCCGCGGGCTCTTCAAGCTCATGGCCTACAAAGACGAATACGAGGTCGCACGACTCTCGACGCGCGCCGATCTCGAGCGGGAGCTTGCCCGCGAGTTCGGGGAGAAAACGGAGTATCGCTTCCTGTTCCATCCTCCGCTCCTTCGCGCCCTCGGGCTGAAGCGCAAGCTCGCCCTCGGCGCCTGGTCCCGCCCGTTCCTGCGCGCGCTCGCGAAGATGAATTTCCTTCGCGGAACCCCGCTCGACCCGTTCGGCTACGCCCGGATGCGGCGAGAAGAGCGTGCCCTCATCGGTGAGTATCGTTCGCTCGTCGAAAGGCAGATCGAGAAGCTCACTCCGGAGAACTATGATGCGGCCGTCGAGGTCGCGGGGCTCGCGGACCTCGTGCGGGGATACGAAGAGGTCAAGCTCCGAAACGTCGAGCGCTTCCGGCGCTTGGTCTCGAGGATGGAGGCGCGATGATTTTCCTGCTCACGGTTTCTCTCGCAGTGGCTCAGGATGCTCAGGAGTGGTTCCGCGACGCCCGATTCGGGATGTTCGTCCACTGGGGCGTCTACAGCGTTCTCGGGAAGGGCGAGTGGGTGATGGAGAACGACCGCATCCCGGTTGCCGAGTACGAGAAGCTCCCCGCCCGGTTCAATCCCGTGGAGTACGACCCCGCCGAATGGGTGCGCATCGCCAAAGACGCCGGGATGCGCTACATCACGATCACCTCGAAGCACCACGACGGCTTTGCGATGTGGGACTCCAAAGTCAGCGACTACGACATCGTAGACCGGACACCGTATGGGAAAGACGTTCTGAAGGCGCTCGCCGAGGAGTGCCGGAAGGCGGGCATCAAGCTCTTCTTCTATCACTCGCAATTGGATTGGCATCACCCCGACTACTACCCGAGAGGCAATACCGGGCACGACACCGGCCGTCCCGAGGCGGGAAGCTTCGATCGCTACCTCGACTACATGAACGCTCAGATCGCGGAGCTCGCGGGAGGGGACTACGGAGAGATCGGCGGATTCTGGTTCGACGGCTGGTGGGACCAGCACATGGACGAGGCGAACAAGGCCGACCGCTCGACCCGCGTCGACTGGAATCTCAAGGAGACCTACGACCTCATCCATAAGCTTCAGCCCCAGGCGCTCATCGGGAACAACCACCACGTGGCGCCCTTCGAGGGCGAGGGCTTCCAGATGTTCGAGCGCGACCTCCCGGGTGCGAACACGTTTGGCTACAACACGACCGAGGTGGGCGCCCTCCCCCTCGAGACGTGCGACACCATCAACGGGTCCTGGGGATTCAACGCCTCCGACCGCGCATTCAAGAGCTCGAAGGAGCTCATCCACTACCTCGTCCGCGCGGCCGGGTACGACGCGAACCTGCTGCTGAACGTCGGCCCGACGCCCGAGGGAACGTTCTCACCCGAGGTCGTGGAGCGCCTGCGGGGGGTGGGCACCTGGACCCGCGAGTTCGGCGAGACGATCTACGGAACCCGCGGGGGCCCGATGAAGCCCCAACCCTGGGGAGTGATGACGTCGAAGGATGGACGCCTGTACGTCCACGTCCTCGACCCGGATGCGCCGGAGAGGTTGGTTCTTCCGGGAACGTCCACGGTGGGCGTGACCTCGGCGAAGGTCTTTGGATCGGGGACGGAAATCCCGCTATCGAAGTCCCAAGACGTGGAGATCCGGCTGCCTTCGCGCGAGGAGCGCCATGAGGTGGACACGATCGTCGTGATCGAGCGTTGAGTCAGCGCACCCCGTTGCCCAGGGCGAAAACGAGCGCCCCGTGGGCGGAGGCGCGTTTGTTGCCGTCGATGAACGGGTGATTCAGAACCAGGAGTCCTGGAGGTACTTCACGCCGGGACGAACGGTGACGGCGCCGGTGGTGGGATGAACGGACATTTCCACCGTCTGGCCCTTCTTGAGCTTGAACTCCTTCATCACCTCGGCCGGAAGCGTCACCGCGAGGGACTGTCCAATCTGCACCAGTTTGCGCTCCATAAGTACAAATATTAAAGACACGCGCCAGCGCCAACCGAAGGCCGTCGAGATCCGGGTGCCGTCCGTGCCGAGGATCTCGGCAGACGCGAGGCGGCGTCGAAGCGAGAGCTCGGCGGCTCCGCCGCACTCGCGCGGACCCGGCGCCTCGCTGTTATTTGAGAGCTTTCAGCTCAACCCCGTTCGATGAGCTCAGAGAAGTGACCCGCAGATAGAAAGCTCCGCTCTTGGCGCGATAGCCGGTGACCGTCACTGCGTTGCCGGGCTCGAGCGACGTTGCCGTCCATCCTTTCAGATGAGCCGGACTGGTCATCTCAGCTTGCCACTGTTGAACTTGTCCCTTATCGTCAATCACCTCGAAATCCACCACGGAATGCGGATTGACGAAATGAAACTCGGTGACCGTTCCCTCGAGAGTGACCTCCTTCGTCTGGTCGAAGGCTGCCATCCCGTGGTGCGCGATGGCAAAAGCCCCGGCGGCAAGAAAAACCACGAGCCCGCTGGTGAATGTCCTCATCGTGCGCTGCTCCCCTCCTCGATCCACCGGTCCAGTTCGCGAACGAATGTGCGGCCCTCGAATGTATACGTGGGAACGGTCACCACCAGGTAGCCCGTCCCAACCAGCGGTTTGCCGTCCTTGCCTTTCTCATTTTTCGCGGTGGCGTTGATCCACACGTCGTAGTTATTGCCAGGATTCGCGGCAGCGGGCGTGAAGAACCCGGTAGGGCTCAACGTTCCTACCCGATCCCGCTCGTTCGGGTCGACTTCGTAAAAGACCTTCATCGACCAAGCCACTTGCACCGGGCCCAGTTCGAGATCGTCGGCCGTGTGCAGCCTGTCGTCCGGGCCACGTTGGTAGCCGATGGCCTCGAACTGCTGGAAGCCTCGGGAATATTCCTGGCTGCCGAACGTCGCGAGCGACGACTCAGGCGTCACCTTCACGTAGTCGACCCGATCATAAATCGCAACCGCGCTTTCGAGGGTGGAGGACCGGAAGGCTACGTCGCGTTTACCAGACAGTGCATCGGCGGCGACATCCACTTCAGCGTCGATCTCGCCTGGCGTGGAAGAAATAATGCGGCGCACGGTCACACCCAGGCCCACGGTTACGTCGGCGGGCGTCACCTGCGCGGGGAAACGGTCACCGATGAGCCGAATTCGGTTGGCGTTCGAACCCACGGTGAACGACGGCGGATCGACGAGTAACAGCGTCGGATCGGAAGACGCACGTTGCATCGTCACGTCGAAGCCCAATTCCTGATATTGTCCCCAGAACCAGCGTCCTTCGACCCTTGAACCGTCTGGCGCCACGCACATGGCTTCCCGTGCTTCGCTCGAAGGATCGTCAGGAGCGGTTGCGACACGGATGCCTTGAGATCGCCCGCGCCACGCAGTCCCCGCGTACACCACATTGCGCCCGGTGCGAACGACGGCAGCTCCGTCGTTGACGGAGTTGAGACGCGTACTCGTCAGAAACTCGTCGCTGCCGCTGGCTTCGACCTCCACCTCCCCGTGGAATTTGCCGCGACCCTGGACATGAGCCGTTATCAGCCAGCGTCCGGTGAGTTCCGGCGCACGAGCACGCGCACTCCACGAGGCCCATTCGCGAGTGTGGAAAGGAGCGGTCTCTGCCAGATAGGCGATGGCTTCCGGGTCCGGCTTGAACCGATATCGTCCGGCATGCGTTTCGGCAAACTGCTTCCAACCGACCGCCGTGCGCCGCCATGAGAGCGCGCGGGCGGCCTCGTGGCACTTCGCACAGGCTTCTCGCAAATTGACATTCCCTAGCCCGGCTTCGTCGTGAACCCGGCGCTCGGCGTAGTACATCACGGGCTTCGATTCCTCGGGTGCCAGCCCATGCCGCGTGCTGAGATACTTGACGATGGCCCGAGCCTCTGGCGGCGTTAACGAAACGTCGTTCTCGCGGATCATGCGTTTGAGTGCCTCTTGCCAGCCTTCAGGCGTGGCCCGCTCCCACGAAATACCCTGCAGATTTCCCTCGTCGTCGGCGGCGTGGCACGTTCCACATTTCGCCAGCACCAGGGCGTCGGTGACCGGGATGCCTGCCTCGGTCTGGCCCTGCGCGAGCATGGGCACCGCCGAAATCAGCAGGACTCTCGCGGTCTGTACCAGACTAGCCGCTCTGATGGATCCACGGCTCAGATGCATATACGCCTCTGTCCATCCGAGTCTAGACGTTGTCCAGCCGATTGCAAGAGGAGCTCTCATCGCAACGAGATCGCGCGGACCGCCCCAAGATGACGACCACGGCGTCGCGTCCCCCGTCGGCGCGAGGAGTGCAAACGCAAACGCCCCGCCGTCCCAATTCGTTCAGCGAATGAGCTCCCTCCGTACCATCGTGCAGAGCCAGGCAGGAAGAAACCAGGAGAGGAACGCTTGCGAGACTGGACCACGACTCAGGGTTTCAGGTTGTAGGAGGCGGCCATCCGGCCGGCGCCGGCCCGGTACTTGCGGGCGCGGGCCAGTTCGGCGATCTGGCGGATGTGTCCGAGGTCGTGGAGCGCCCATTCATTCAACATCTGCGACATGGTGATCTCGCCATACTCCTTATGCAGGGCGAGGCGATCGCCCGCGCCGGCGGGGAGGGTGCGGAGGAACTCGATGTTGTTCTCGCGCTGCTCCTCGAAGCGATCGAAGGCATCCTCGGGGTCGGCATCGCGATAGAGGTCGAGATACATC
>Ga0187893_10005578_pt1 | contig 22440 bp, 15 predicted proteins | sample MA1701074metaG_FD_139574 | JGI IMG/M metagenome (GOLD analysis project Ga0187893, IMG submission 139574) | White microbial mat communities from a basaltic lava cave in the Kipuka Kanohina Cave System on the Island of Hawaii, USA - MA170107-4 metaG ...
GTACTCAATCAGCGCCTGTCGCAGCGACGCGCCGAAGAAGTCAAACGCGAACTGGTTCAGCGTGGCGTCGATCCGAACCGCATCTACACCGAAGGAAAAGGTTCATCGCAACCGGTCGCCGACAATCGCACGACCGAAGGCCGTGCGCGCAACCGGCGCGTCGAAGTGGAGATCGTGGGCACGCGACCTGTGAGCCGCTGACATCCCGCGCTTCGGTTATCAGGCCCCGCGAATGCGGGGCTTTTTCTTGTTCGCGCGAACGCGTGGCTTTTTCAGGTGTGCGAATCGCGCGACGCGATAGGCGCCCGCCGCCGTTGCGCGCGGGCGCCGGATGTATATTCGCCCGCGGACAAAACCTTGTCCTTACGAGCCTCAAGAGTCACAGCGGGGAGAAAGATGAAGAATTCGGTCAAGCTCGGGTATCTGTTCGCGTCGGCGATGTTCGTGGCGACGCCGGTCGCAAATGCGCAAAGCAAGGACATCAAAGGCGATCCAAAGGCGACCGGGTATTCGCTAGACGGTCGCGGCAATGTCGTTCAGTCAGGCACCGGCATGTGCTGGCGCACGGGATTTTTTACTAAGGAACTGGCGCTGCGCGACTGCGACCCATCGCTCGTGCCGCCGCCTCCGCCACCTCCCCCGCCCCCCCCGCCGCCTCCACCCCCACCGCCTCCGCCGCCACCGCCGCCGCCACCGCCACCGCCTCCACCGCCACCACCTCCGGCGCCGGTCACCGAGAAAGTGACGCTCGCTGGCGACGCGCTGTTCGACGCCGGAAAAGCCGATCTGAAACCCAAGGCACGCGCCGAGCTCGACGCACTGGCCGCCAAGCTGGGTGGCGTGCGCCTCGAAGTGCTGGTCGTTGTCGGACACACGGACAACACCGGTGCGGCCGCGTTGAACGATCGCCTGTCGCTGCGCCGCGCTGAATCGGTCAAGCAGTATCTGGTCAGCAAGGGCATCGAGGGCAACCGCGTCTACACGGAAGGCAAGGGCAGCCGTCAGCCGATCGCCGACAACAAGACCGCGCAGGGCCGCGGCCAGAACCGCCGCGTGGAAGTCGAAGTTGTTGGGACGCGTCAGGTCACGCGCTGATTCCCGCACGATCTCCGGCAGCAAATAGCCCCGCTTCCAGCGGGGCTTTTTCTTCCCACAAGTCTCTCGCGTGATCAACGCCGACCCCTCCGAACTGCGCAAGTTCAGCGATCTGGCGCAGCACTGGTGGGACCCCGCCGGAGCGATGCGACCGTTGCACGAACTGAATCCGGTCCGCCTTTCCTGGATCGATGCACTCGCAGGGCTTGCCGGCAAACAAGTGGTCGACGTCGGGTGTGGCGGCGGAATACTCAGCGAAGCGATGGCACGCGCGAACGCCTCCGTCACGGGAATCGACCTTTCCGATGAGGCGCTCGCCGTCGCGCGGGCGCACGCGCTCGAATCCAGGCTCGCGATCGATTACCGCTGCATCGGCGCCGAAGCCATGGCGGTCGAATCTCCCGCGTCTTTCGATGTTGTGACTTGTATGGAACTGCTGGAGCATGTTCCGGCTCCGGACCAGACCGTGCGCGCGTGCGCCGCGCTTGCCAAACCGTCCGGCTGGATTTTTTTCTCGACCATCAATCGCAATGCGAAGTCGTTTTCACTCGCGGTGGTCGGCGCCGAATACGTGCTGCGGCTGCTGCCGAAAGGAACGCACGACTACTCGAAGTTCATCCGCCCGAGCGAGCTCGCCAGATTCACGCGAGATGTGGGGCTCGAGATCGTTGCATTGCCCGGCTTCACGTACAACCCGCTGACCCGCGGCGTTTCGCTCGGGACCGATACGGATGTCAACTACGCGATGGCCTGCCGCAAATCCGCATGATTCCGGATACTTCACGAGGGACGCGGGATTTGCGCGGATGCGTGCGTGAGCCAGGTTGTGCGAGACGGCCGCAGCCAATAGCCTGCCTATTGGCGAGGAGTTGAGCGCAAGATGGCCGCGCAGGCGCCGCGCAAGCCCGCCTAGCCCCGGCGGTCAAGACTGGAAATTGCGCAGATAAGGTGAGCGCATTTCTTCGAAGCTGAGTAACCACGGTATTCGGGGGCGACCTCGTGAAGTATCCGGAATGATTGATCTGGTGCTGTTCGATTTCGACGGCACGCTGGCCGATACGGCGCCGGACCTGGCGGCGGTGGCCAACCGCCAGCGCAACGAACGCGGGCTGCCCGACCTTCCGCTCGCGGCGCTGCGCCCGCTGGCGAGCCAGGGCGCGCGCGGATTGATCGGCTGCGCGCTCGGCGTTGTTCCGGGTGACCGCGAGTTCGAGCCGCTACGGCAGCAGTTTTTCGAGTACTACGACGCCGCGCTCTGTGTGCACACGCGCCTCTTTCCTGACGTCGATCGCCTGCTGGCAGAACTTGAAGCGGCCGGCAAACGCTGGGGGATCGTGACCAACAAGATTTCGCGTTTCACCACGCCAATCGTGCGCGCGCTGCGCCTTGAGCAGCGCGCCACCTGCGTTGTCTGCGGCGACACGCTGGCGTACACGAAGCCACACCCGGCGCAACTGCTGCACGCGCTCGATCTCGGCAAGACGACGGCAGACCGCGCCGTTTATGTTGGCGACGATTTGCGCGACGTGCAGGCTGCACGGGCGGTGGCGATGCGCTCGGTAGTCGCCGCCTACGGCTACCTCGGTGCGGACGAGGACATTGAACAATGGGGTGGCGATCACACGATCTCGCAGCCGCTTGATCTTCTCGATTGGATCCGCGCCGTCGACGCCGCGTAGCCGATGCGTTGGCTTGTGTCAGCTCGCAACGCCTCCCTCTTCGGGCCTACAATCCGACGCACTGGGGGCGACCTGGTTTCGACGCGGGTTGCGAAACAGTGCAGGGCATGCCGAGGTCCAGTTCCCTCGTAAATCCATCTGGATACTTACAAACGCCAACGACGAGCGTTTCGCTCTCGCCGCTTAAACCCGGTGAGACGCTGCACTAGCCGGCCACAGGGCTAGGCGGGCAACCGCAGCAGCGCCATTTTCTGTGGCTGGATGCTGCCGGAGTCGCGACGGCGGCATCGAGAACCAGCGACTGGCCGTGCGTCGGCCTGCCGTCCGGCTAAGCGCACGGTGAGACTCAAATAGGTCGGCTACGCATGTAGAACTGCCTGAGGACCGCTCGCGGACGCGGGTTCGATTCCCGCCGCCTCCACCAATCGCCCCAAGGGCTCTCGAATGAGAGTCCTTGGGGCGATTGCGTTTAGGCAGATGGGATCGAAACCGCGTCCGGAACGGACGCGGGCGCGAGCTGGACAGGCGTGATGAACTTGCTTCATCACGCCTGCCTGCGAGCGTGCGAGCGCCTACGAGCGCGAGCGCGGCCTGCAAGGCCGATTCCCCCCGCCTCCACCAAACGACCAGGGCCCCCTCGTGGGGCCTTTGGCGTTTGACGGCTGCCGGAATCGAAACCGCCTCCGAAACGGACGCGGGCGCGACCCGCAAACCGATTTCCACCCGTGTGCGTCTCGTCAACCGACGACCAATCCGCCGGCGCCCGCCTTGACCCCATGACGATGTACATATACTGTCCATCGACGTTTCGATCGTTGGGGAGAATCATGGCGGCGGCAATCGAAAGGATCGTGGTGCAAGCCACTCCACAGGAGAAAAGAGCGATTGCGGCCAAAGCGAAGAGGCTCGGCATGCCGATCGCCGAGCTGATGCGTCGCGGCGCGACGGCGTACGCGTCGGCGCATGCAGACGAGGAATTGGGCACCGTGGCGGACGCCGCCAGGGCGGCGGCCGAGCGCGCCAGTGCGTCGATCGACGATGCGCTGGCGTTCATCGATGCCAGTAACAAGCGCATTGCAGCGCTGGAAGGCAAGGCCAAACGCAGCGCCCGGAAAGCCACCCGATGAGCGTTACGGACCGCGTGTGGGCCGCCCTGACTTCGATGATCAAGCTCGAGGACAAGGTGACCCGGCAAGCGGAGGCGCTCAAAGTTCAACAAATGAAGATTGAAGACTTGACCGCGCGCGTCATTCGGCTGGAGGCGCAGCTCGAGCTGCTAGCCGGGGCTGCAATGGTCAAACGGCTGACGGGCGAGTGAACCGCGCCACGGCGATCGGTCGACACGAAGCGCCCTGCAGCCACGGCTACGTTGCCCACGAGAACGGCACGCCCTCCCCAGCGCCGCCGAGATAACGAGCATCCGGCGATATAGTCCTCGACCAAGTTGCAGGGGTGTTCGGAGTGCAAACCGCAGGATCCAGTTCCACCGAAGGTGTTTCGCCGCAATCGGCGCGGCTGCTTGTTGTCGACGACGACCCGCTGTCCAGTTCGTTGCAGGCGCATCTGGCGTCCCTGCTCGGGCACTCGGCAGTCATCGAAAACGACGCGGAGCGCGGGATTGAGCTTGCGTGCGGCGGCGGCTTTGATCTGATGCTGCTCGATTTGGCCATGCCGCGCGTCGACGGCTACGAGGTATTGCGACGCTTGCGCGAATTCGAAGCCGAAGCGCAGCGCTCGCCGCTCCCGGTTGTTGCGGTCACCGGTTATGCGTCGGAAGCCGACCGGCTGCGCTGCCTGATGGCTGGTTTCAACGAATACCTGAGCAAGCCGATTCATGCCGGTTCACTCGCCGCCGCAATCGAGCGCGCGCTCGGGGCCCGCAAGCCGGCGTCGTCCGACAGCGCGCCCGCGCTCGTGCGCGACTCCGATGCCGAGCGCTTGCGCGCCACGGTGCGCAGGCTCGCCGGCGTCAAGCCGGGCGACCGTCAATTCGCGCCGACAGTCACCGAGTCTTTCGCGCTGCGCTCGGCGCAGTTGATTGAAAATCTGAAATCCGCCGTCCAGAGTGCTGATGCCGAACAGGCCGCGCGCGCGGCGCGCGCGCTGAAGTCAAGCGCCGAATTTCTCGGCGCGCTTCGCCTGTCGAGCATGAGCGCGCGCCTTGATGTAGCGGCCAGCGCTTCGGACTGGAACGCCACCGGCGAATTGCTGGCAGCAATCGAGCACGAGCACCAGGCTGTGCTGACCTTGTTGTTCGAATCGGCACGCTGATGAACCAGGTAGTGAAGGCAGTGCGGCGGCCCGTCCGATCCAAAGGACAGGGCGCCGAGGTCGCCGCTTTGTCGGATACTCACGAACTCGCGCTGCTGCGCAAGCTGGCGCGACTGACCCGGATTGGCGCGTGGGAATTGGAACTGCCGAGTCGCCAGCTAACCTGGACCGAGCAGGTCTATCGCCTTCACGAGGTCGATCCGGCGGAGTATCGACCGACGTTGGAATCGTCCGTCGAGTTCGTTGCGCCGGAAGTGCGGCCGCGCTTCGCCCAAGCCGTTCGACTGGGCACTGAAACCGGTGCGCCGTGGGACCTTGAATTGCCTTTGATCACAGCGCGCGGGCAGCGCATCTGGGTGCGCGCGATCGGCGAGCCCGAGATGCAAGACGGCCGCTGTCTGCGGATTGCCGGGACACTCGAAGACATCACCGGACGCCGGCAGGCGCGCGAGGCGCTGGCGGCGACAAGCGGCGAGAACCGTAAGCTCGCGCACATCGTCGAGCATTTCCGGGATCCGGTCTTTATCGCCGACGCGCGCGACGCCATCGAGTGGATCAACGCAAGTCTCGCGCGCGTCACCGGCTGGACGCTTCTGGAAATCGCGGGAAACGATTTCACGGCGGCGCTGAAATGCGGCGACGCCAGATCGGAAACCTTGCTTGCCTCCGCGCAGGCATTGGCCCGTCGCGGCGAGATCGTGAAGAACGTTGCGCTGCAAGCCGCGCGGCGCGATGGCACAACCTGGTCCGCCGAACTGGATCTGCTGCCGATCCGCGACGAAGCCGGCGTGCTGACGCACACCGTAGGGGTCTTGCGCGACATCAGTCCGCAGCACGCGGCGCTTGTTTCGCTGCGCGCGGTTCAAGATCAGGCGCGCGCGGCTGCCGAATGGCTCGACCTCGCCGCCAAAGGCACCGGCTTCGGCTTCGCGTATCGCGATCTCGATCGCGCCGAGGGTGTCTGGGACGCGCAGATGCGACGCATCTTTGCATTGAGTCCCGACGAACCGCCGCCGTCTCTTGACACGATTGCCGGGTGGGTTGTCCCGGAAGACCGTGAAGGTTTTCTGGCTGCACATCCGTCGCTCGAGCGACCCACCGCCCCGCGCGAGATCACGTATCGCATACGCCGTGGCGACAATGGCGTGCACTGGATTCGTTCGCGCCGCGCCATCCTCCCCATGGGCGACAAGCGCGCGCCGCGTCTCGTCATGGCGGTGCTCGACGTGACGGATGTCGAACGCAATCGCGCGCAGCGCCGCCTCGTCGAAGAGCGGCTGGCGCTCGCAGCCGGGGTCACGGGTCTGGGCACGTGGGAAATCGACCTTGCGAGCCGCGCCGAAGTCTGGAGCGATCGAACGCTTGTGCTGTACGGACTGCCGCCCGGCTCGCCACCGCCTTCGGCACGCGAATGGCGCGAGCGATTTCTGCATCCCGACGACTCCGAGCGCGTGCTGGCGCGCATCGCCGCGGCGCAAGCCGAAGGGCGCGGTGAGGAAAACGAGTTCCGCATCAGGCGCGCCGACGGCGTGGTGCGCTGGCTGTATTCGCGCTGCGTGTTTGAAAATGATCCGGCCGCGGCCGCGCGGCGCTTGATCGGTGTCACGCTGGACGTGACCGAGCGCAAGGACGCCGAGGCACAAGCGCGCGACACACTGGCACGGCTGGAGCTCGCCACGGAACGCGCCGGTATCGGTACCTTCACGCGCGATTTCGATACAGAGCGCGGTCAGTGGGACACGATTGCGCTGCGCCTGTTTGGTCTGCCGGGCCCCGATGCTCCCAATGCGGAAGCCATCGTGTCTGCGGTCCATCCGGACGATCGCGAGCGGTTTATCGCCGCCCGCATAGCTGCGCGGCAAGGGACCGGCGAGCCGGAACTGGAGTTTCGCGTCGTTCATCCCGACGGCTCCGTGCACTGGCTGCTCGCGCGCGCGCGCGGCGGCCGCGCGGATGCGAGCGGATATCGCCGCTTGGCGGGCGTGTTGCTCGACGTCACCGAGACGAAAACAGCGTCGGCGCGCCTCGTTGAAGCGTTGGAGAACCTGGAACTCGCAACCGCCGGCGCCGGCGTTGGCGTTTACACGCGCGATCTGGCCACCGGTCGCGGGCAGTGGAACGCGCAGGCCTGGCGCCTGTTCGGTCTTGAACCGGCAGACGGCGCGCCCGCATGGACGGCAATTCTGGCGGCCGTACACCCCGACGATCGCGCGAGTTACGACCACCTGATGAAAACGATCAGCGCTGACGGCCAGCCGCGCGAAACCGAAGTGCGCGTCGTGCTTCCGGACGGGTCCGTGCGACATCTGATCAATCGCGGTCGCGCCGAAATTGGGGTTGATGGCCGCGTGTCCCGACTGTACGGCGTAGTGCTCGACATCACCGATCGGAAGGAGGCGGAGAGCCGCCTTACCGAGTACGCCGAATGGCAGCGCCTGATGACGAAATCGATCGGCATCGGCCTATGGTCGCGCGATCTCAACGGTGACGGAGCGAAGTGGAACGACGAGTTGAAGCAGTTGTTCGACCTCGCGCCGGAAGACAACCCACCGGGTTTCGAACAGTTTCTCGAGCACGTGATTCCGGAAGATCGGCACCTGCCTCTCGGTTTTCGCCGTCAGCCGCCGGCGCCGAACCAGTTTGTCGACTACGACGTGCGCGTGCGCCGGCCCAACGGCGCGCTGCGCATCCTGCAAACGCGAGTCACGACGCAGCGCGACGCAGCCGGACGACCGCTGCGGCTGATCGGCGCAACGATCGACGTCACCGCGGCGCGCGAGGCGTCCGCGCGGCTCGACGACGCGCTGCGCCGCCTCGAGTTGACCGGCACTGGATCGGCGGTCGGATTGTTCGAGCGCACGCTCGATCGCAATCAGGCTTATTGGAGTCCGGAGACGTATCGGTTGTGGGGTGTGACCCCATCGGAACAAGTGCCCGACTGGCAACAGATGTTGCAACTGGTGCACCCCGACGATCGGGCGCTCTTTGAGTCGAACTACGAACGCATGTGCGGTTCGACCGCGTTCACCGAATGGGAATTCCGTGTGCAGCAGCCGGGCGGCGGCACCGTGTGGCTGCTGGCCCGCGGTCGTCTGGATCCGCGCGCCGGTGCGAATGCGACGGCGCCGGGCAAAGTCGCCGGGGTCCTGCTCGACGTCACCGCATCGCACGAGGCAAGTAAGGCGCTGGCCGAGGCACGCGAACGCCTGGCGATGGCGGCCGCGGCCGGCGGTATCGCCTCATGGGAACGCGATCTCGAAACCGGCGAAGGGCGCTGGGATCCACTGATGTTCCGCCTTTTCGGAATTCCCGAGGCCGACACCGCGCCGCCGCTGCCTCGCGTGATTGAAATGACGCATCCGGACGACCGCGCGCCGTTTCTCGAGGACTGGCATCGCATTCGCAATTCGACCGGCATCGTCGAGTTCGACGGTCGATTCGTGCAGCCCAGCGGCCGCGTGGTCCATGTGACGTCGCGCGCGCGCGCTGAGCGGCGCGCCGATGGCACGCCATGGCGCATCGTCGGCGCCACCATCGACGTCACCGAATGGCGCCGCGCGAAGCAGCAACTGGGTGAGGCGCTGGAGCGGTTGCGCCTCGCGAGCGAGGCGAGTGACATCGGCACCTGGGAACGCGACCTCGATACCGGCGAGGCGCACTGGGACGCAACGATGTTTCGCCTGTACGGCATGGCGTCCGACCGTCCGACGCCGACGCGCGAGCAAGCGGTCGAATTCGTTCACCCCGAGGACCGCGCGCTGGTGGCGCGGGCGTGGCAGCGCATTGTCGAATCGTACGAATCGGTGGACTTTGAATGTCGCATCACGCGACGCGACGGCGTGGAGCGGCACTTTCATTCGCGCGGCCGAGCGATGCATCGCGCCGACGGAACGCCGTGGCGCGTGCTCGGCGTCACGCTCGACGTGACCGATGCGCGCCGCATCGAACGCGAATGGCGCACGGCCAGTGAACGATTGAAGCTGGCAACCGCAACGGCGGGGATCGGCATATGGGAAGAAGACGCAGCGACAAAAACCGAGCGCTGGGACGCGCGCATGCGCGAGATCTACGGTATTTCGGACCCGCATTGGACGCCCAGCACTGACGCGTGGTTGGCGCGCGTGCATCCCGACGACCGCGCGCGGCTGCCGGCCCTTTTTTCGCGCGCTGCCGACGGCATCGATGGCGCGAACGAGGGCGGCACATTCGAATACCGCATCGTGCGCGCCGACGGCGAAGAGCGCCACATCGTTGCGAATTTCACTGTTGAGCACGATGCCGCCGGCCGTGTCGTGCGCTTTCTTGGCACCAACCTTGATGTGACCGGCATCCGCGCGGCGGAACGCGAGCGCGACGCGCTGGCCGATCGGATGCGGTTGGTGTCCGAAACGGCCGGCGTCGGCGTATGGGACTGGGATCCCGACACTCCTACGTCGATATGGAACGATCGCATGTATCAATTGCTGGGACACACGCGCGAGTCATTCCGCGACAAGTCCTGGATCGACGCGGTGCATCCCGACGATGCGATCGCGACCCGGGCGCTGATGCAGGACGCGGTCGCGCGCGGAACCGAGTTCGACGTGCAGTACCGCGTCATCTGGCCGGACGGATCGGTGCACTGGCTCGAATCGCGCGGCCGGGTCAAGCGCGCCCGCGACGGCGCCGTGCGCGTGCTGGAGGTGAGTTTTGATGTCACCGCGCGGCGCGCCGCGGAGAGCGCGATGCATGATCTGCTCGAGCGCATACAGATGACCACGGCCGCGACCGGCATCGGCTTGTGGGAAATCGAAATGCCGTCCGGGAAAATGTCATGGGACGACCAGATGTACCGGCTGCACGGGCGCACGCGAGTCGAAATGCCGGAACTGCCGCGCCATTGGCTTGCGCAGGTGCATCCCGAAGATCGCAGGCAACTGATCAAGGAAGGGCTGAGCGCCTTTCACGCGCCGCGCGCGTTTGATTTCGAACACCGCGTCGTGATGCCGGACGGTTCGATCCGCTGGCACGCGCACCGCGGCGATCTGCAGCGCGACGCCGGCGGCAAGCCACTGCGCCAGGTCGGTGTCACCATCGATGTCACCGAGCGGCGCGCCGCGGAAGAGGCGCTGCGCGCGAAAGCGGCGGCCGAGCGCGCGAGCCAGGCGAAAAGCGATTTCCTGTCGCGCATGAGCCATGAGCTGCGCACACCGTTGAACGCGATGCTCGGTTTTGCCCAGGTGCTCACGCTCGACGGCACGACGCCGCTTCAGCCCGCGCAGCGCGAGCGCGTGGAATTGATCCAGCAAGCAGGCTGGCATCTGCTCGAACTGATCAACGAAGTGCTCGATCTGGCCCGCATCGAAGCGGGCCAGGCGCGTCTTGCACTGTCGGTAGTGCCATTGGCCGAGGTGATCGACGAGTGCTTGGCAATGATCGGCGCGGCCGCGCTGCGACGCTCGATCGATGTGCGATCGAGCATCGTCGCCGGCGCGCCGCCGGCGGCCTGGGCCGACCGCACGCGCGTCAAGCAGGTGCTGTTGAACCTGCTGTCCAACGCGGTGAAGTACAACCGCGACGGCGGCCAGGTATTCGTTACGCACGATGTGGACGCCGTGGGCAACCCCGTGGTTGCCGTGCGTGACACCGGGCGCGGCATGTCCGCTTCGCAGGTCGAGAAATTGTTCGAGCCGTTCAATCGACTGGGGCTGGAATCCTCATCGATTGAAGGCACCGGCATCGGGCTTGCCTTGTCGCTGAAGCTCGTTGAGCAGATGGGCGGGAGCCTCACGGTCTTGAGTGAACTGGGGACCGGTTCCGAGTTGCGGATGATGCTGCCGGCCGCGAGTCACCCACCGGCGTCCGGTGCGGGCGATCTGTTGCGCGCGTTCGAGCAGGATGCCGCGCCGGCGCGCGACGATGTGACGGGTACGGTGCTTTATGTCGAAGACAATCCGAGCAACGTTACGCTGGTCGAACACCTGCTTTCGCTTCGTTCGAACGTGCGCCTTTTCACCGCGCCGGATGGCGCCACCGCGCGAGTGATGGCGGCCGTGTGCCAGCCGGACCTGATCCTGCTGGACATGCGGCTGCCCGACGTCGACGGTTTCACGCTGTTGCGCGAACTGAATGAGCAGCGCGAGACCGCGCATATTCCGTGTGTGGGTGTATCGGCCAATGCGCAGCCCGCCGATTTCGCACAGGCGCGCAATGCCGGTTTTGCCGATTACTGGCCCAAGCCGCTCGATGCCCACGAATTTCTGCGCGGCATCGATTCGTTCTTGACGGTGAAGGGTTAAGGGTGAAGGGTGAAGCGGCGGCTACATCACCCTTCACCCCTTCACTCTTCACGAAAAAATGCGCAACGAAAAAATCGTCACCGTGCGACGGGCCGACTACCAGCCGCCGGACTGGCTTGTCGATCGCATCGAACTCGTCATTGACCTGGATCCGCAATCGACCGCGATCGAGTCGACGCTCGCCGTGCGGCGCAATCCGGCGGTAATGCCAAACAAGACCGCGCCGCTGGTGCTCGACGGCGAAGCAATACAACTGGTTGGCGTTGACGTCGACGGCCGGGCCGACGGCGACTGGCAACTGAACGAAGGCTCGCTAACGGTTCCCGTCGGCGCCGACAGCGCGGTCGTGCGAGTGCGCAACACGCTTGCGCCGGATGGCAACACCGGGCTGATGGGCCTTTATGTCTCGCACGGCAATCTGTTCACGCAGTGCGAAGCGGAAGGATTTCGCCGCATCACGTATTTCTCCGACCGGCCCGACGTGATGAGCGTGTATTCGGTCACGCTGCGCGCCGATCGAGAACGTTTTCCGGTGCTGCTCGCCAACGGCAATCTCGCGGGTCAAGGTGAATTGCCTGACGGCCGGCACTGGGCGCGCTGGGACGATCCGTTTCCCAAGCCGAGCTACCTGTTTGCGCTGGTCGCCGGGCGCTTCGCCTGTGTTGAGGACCACTGGCGCACGCGCTCCGGGCGCGAGGTGCTGCTGCAACTGTGGACGGCGCCCGCCGACGTCGACAAGACCGCGCATGCAATGCGGAGTCTGAAACGCGCGATCGCTTGGGATGAGTCGCGTTTCGGCCTCGAACTCGACCTCGATCGGTTCATGGTCGTCGCGTCGCATGACTTCAACATGGGCGCGATGGAGAACAAGGGTCTCAACATCTTCAACGCCAAGTACGTGCTGGCCAATCCGGCGGTCGCCACCGATACGGACTACGCGGACATCGAGTCGGTGGTCGGGCATGAGTACTTCCACAACTGGACCGGCAACCGCGTCACGTGCCGCGACTGGTTCCAGCTCAGTCTGAAAGAAGGACTGACGGTCTTCCGCGACCAGGAATTCAGCGCCGACATGCTGGCGCAGGACGCGGGTAACGACGCGGGTGACGACGGACGTTGGGCGCGCGCGGTCAAGCGCATCGACGACGTACGCACGCTGCGCGCCGCGCAGTTTCCCGAAGACGCGGGGCCGATGGCGCACCCGGTGCGGCCCGACACGTATCAGGAGATCGGCAACTTCTATACCGCGACGGTCTATGAGAAAGGCGCCGAGGTCGTGCGCATGCTGCAGACACTGGTCGGCCGCGAAGGATTTCGTCGCGGCATCGATCTGTACTTTCAGCGTCATGATGGCCAGGCGATCACCTGCGATGACTTTGTCGCCGCGATCAGCGACGCGAACGCCGCTCATCTGGGTCAGTTTGCGCGCTGGTATGCGCAATCCGGCACGCCACGCGTGGTGGTCAATGCGGCCTATGACGCGCAGTCGCGGACTTTCGAATTGACCTTGACGCAGAGTTGTCCGCCCACACCGGCGCAACCCGACAAACTGCCTTTTCATGTGCCGTTTGCGGTGGGGCTGGTCGGACGGGACGGCATCGATCTGCCGCTGCGGCTTGAAGGAGAACCGGCAGCCGAGACCAGCGCGGGCGCCCGTACGCGCCTGCTGCAACTGACCGAGTCGACGCAAACGTTTCGCTTCGTCGATGTGACGGCGCGCCCGGTGCCGTCGCTGGCGCGCGATTTTTCGGCGCCGATCGTCGTCGAATACCGCTACGAAGATTCCGAACTCGCGTTCCTCGCCGGGCACGACAGCGACGGCTTCAATCGCTGGGATGCCGGACAGCGGCTTGCGCTTGCCCGCGTGTCGGCGGCGACCGATGCGATCGAGGCCGATCGCGCGCCAACGCGGGACGATGTGCTCGTCGACGTCTATCGCCATCTGCTGGAACAACCCGCGCTCGCGCCGTCGTTCAAGGAACAGGCGCTGCAACTACCCTCGGAGTCTTTTGTCGCCGAGCAACGCACGGTCGTCGATCCGCAGGCGATTCGCGACGCGCGCCAGTTTGTCCGGCGCGAACTGGGCAAACGCCTGGCAGTCGAATTCGATCGCGCGTATGAGGATCACGCCACTCTGGGACCGTATTCGCCCGACGCGAACTCCGCCGGTCGTCGCGCCTTGCGCAATCTTGCGCTCGCTTACCTCGTCGACAGCGGCGTTTCCGGCGCGATTGAACTGGCGCGGCATCAGTTGGAAACCGCGATGAATATGACGGAGGTGCTCGCCGCCCTCACCATCATCGTCAACAGCAACGCACCGTTCAAGGTCGATGCATTGCTGAAGCTGGCGCGCGCGTGGCGCCATGAGCCGCTGCTGATGAACAAATGGTTCGGCGTGCAGGCGACCGCCATCGCGTTCGCAGGCGAGCCGCCCGTGGTCGACCGCGTTCGCACACTGATGCGACACGAGGCCTTCGCGCTCGCCAACCCGAACAATGTCTATGCGCTGGTGATCGGGTTCTGCGCCAACAACCCGGCGGAGTTTCATCGCCGCGACGGCTCGGGCTACGCGTTCTGGACCGAACAGGTGCTGGCGCTCGATCGAATCAACCCGACCGTCGCGGCGCGACTTGCGCGGGCGCTCGACCGCTGGCGCAAGTTCACGCCGGACCGACAGCGGTCGATGCGCGCGGCGCTCGACGAGGTCGCACGCTCCCCAGACCTTTCGCGCGACGTGCGGGAAATCGTCGAGAAAAGCAGGATTTAGGATTCAGGATTCAGTAAGAAACGATCTTCCCTTTTTTTGCGCGCATCGATTATTGGAACGCACGATCACCAACCTTGGCCCGCTGAATCCTGAATCCTTCATCCCGAATCCTGCACTTATGAACGCTCTGTACGCTCAATCCGGCGGCGTGACCGCCGTCATCAACGCGTCCACGTGCGGCGTGATCGAAACCGCACGCAGCAATGCAACCCGCATCGGCAAGGTCTACGCCGGCCGCAACGGCATCATCGGCGCGTTGACCGAAGACCTGATCGATACCGCCCAGGAGAGCACGGCCGACATCGCCGCGCTGCGTGTTACTCCGTCAGGCGCGTTCGGTTCATGCCGCTTCAAGCTGAAAGGTCTGGAAGCAAACAAACGCGAGTACGAGCGCCTGATCGCGGTGTTCAAGGCGCATGACATCGGCTACTTCTTCTACAACGGCGGCGGCGACTCCGCGGACACCTGCTTCAAGGTGTCGCAATTGTCCGAGCAGATGGGATATCCGATCCAGGCGATCCACGTGCCCAAGACGGTGGACAACGATCTGCCGATTACCGACAACTGTCCCGGCTTCGGTTCGGTGGCGAAGTACATCGCCACCTCAACGCTGGAAGCGTCGTTCGACGTGCGTTCGATGAGCAAGACCTCGACCAAGGTCTTTGTTATCGAAGTGATGGGCCGTCACGCCGGTTGGATCGCCGCTGCGGGCGCGCTGGTCGCGGATCAAAATATTCCGGTCGTGACGCTCTTTCCGGAGATCGAATTCGACCGCGACGCTTTTCTGGCGGCCGTCAAGGCCAAGGTGCATCAGTTCGATTTCTGCACGGTCGTGGTGTCCGAAGGTTGTCATTGGCCGGACGGCAAGTTCCTTGCAGAACAAGGAACGCGCGATGCGTTCGGCCATGCGCAACTCGGCGGCGCGGCGCCGGTCGTGGCCGGCATGGTCAAGGAAGCGCTCGGCTATAAGTTTCACTGGGCCGTGGCCGACTACCTGCAACGCGCCGCCCGCCATCTGGCGTCCCGAACCGACGTGGAACAGGCCTACGCGCTCGGCAAGGCGGCGGTGGAGTTTGCGATTGCCGGGCACAACGCGGTGATGCCGACGGTGGTGCGCAAATCCTCGCGTCCCTACCGGTGGGAAGTCGGCATGGCGCCGTTGTCGCAGGTGGCCAACGTCGAGAAGTTCATGCCGCGCGACTTCATTTCCGCCGACGGCTATGGCATCACCGACAAATGTCGCGAGTACCTGTACCCGCTGATCCAGGGCGAAGACTATCCGCCGTACGAAAACGGCCTGCCGAAGTACGTGACCTTGAAGAACGTGGCGGTGGCAAAGAAGCTTCCGGAGTTCAAGATCGGTGACCGGTGACCGGTGACCGGTTCACATGGCGGGTTGTTGGGTCACCGGTCACGTCATCAGGGCAGCAACACCGTCGACCCGGTAGTCTTCCTTCCTTGCAGATCGGCATGCGCGCGCGCGGCGTCGGCCAGCGGATAGCGTTGCGCGATGTCGACCTTGATTTTTCCTTTTGCCATCAGATCGAACAGTTCTTCGGATGAAGCCTCCAGGCGGCTGCGCGGCGTCACGTGGGTTGCCAGGGTCGGCCTAGTCACGAACAGCGATCCTTTTTGCGCAAGGATGCCGAGATTGACGCCGGTCACTGCGCCGGAAGAATTGCCGAAGCTCACCATCAGACCGCGTGGCTGCAGGCAATCGAGAGAGCCTTCCCAGGTGTCCTTGCCGACCCCGTCGTAGACGACCGGACACTTCGCGCCCTTGGTCAATTCATTGACGCGCGCGACAAAATTCTCCCGGCTGTAGTCGATCGTCTGCCAGGCACCGGCGCGTTTCGCCTGCGCGGCCTTGTCGGGCGACGACACGGTGCCGATCAACTTCACGCCCAGTGCGCGCGCCCACTGGCAGGCAATCAGGCCGACACCACCTGCCGCCGCATGAAACAGGATCGTTTCTTCCCCCTGCAGTCGATACGTCTGCCGGAACAGGTACTGCACGGTCAGTCCCTTCAACATCACCGCGGCTGCCTGATCGAAGCCGACTTTCGCTGGCAGTCTGACGACCGTGGCTGCCGGCATCACGCGCGCCCCGGCGTACGCGCCGAGCGGGCCTTGCGGATAGGCAACGCGGTCGCCCTCCTTCAGAAATCTGACGTTCGCGCCCACCGCGTCGACCTCGCCCGCTCCCTCAAAGCCGAGACCATGCGGCAGTACCGCCGGATAAAGGCCGCTGCGGTAGTAAACATCGATGAAGTTCAGTCCCACCGCGCGCTGGCGGATGCGCACGTCGTCAGCGCCCGGGTCGCCAACATCGGCCTCGAGCATCTGCAAAACCTCGGGGCCACCGTGAGTTTCCATGCGCATCATTTGCGTCTTCATGTCTGCTCTCCTTCAGTCGGCGGCGGGCGGCGCCGCGCCCGCGCGGGACAACACCAGGATCCCGGCAAGAACAAGAGCTGTACCGGCGAGCTGCCAGCCCGATACCGCCTCACCGAGAAATACGAACGCCAGCGCGATGGTAGCCACCGGACCGATCGTGCCGGCGAGCGCAGTGCGCGCCGCGCCGATGCGCGCGACCGCCAGCATTGTCGCGAACACCGGCAGCACGGTGGAAAACACCGCGGTCGCGGCCATCAAACCGAAAACCTGCGCGGGTTGCGCCAGCGCCGACCATGGATTCACGAACGCGAACTGGATCAGGCACGCAGCCGTCGACACGCACATCGCATAGGCGGTCAAGCGGATCGCACCGACCCGCCGCACCAGTTCGCCCGACACGACGAGGTAGATCGCATAGCAGACCGCGGAGACGAACACGAGCGTGCTGCCCAGCGCGACGCGGCCGCCCTCAACCCGCACGTCGTACCAGAAGGCCAGCACGATGCCGCCGTACGACAGCGCCAGCGCGGCGAACTCGACGCGTGCGACGCGGCGTCGCAGCCAAACGACGGACAGCAGCAGGACCAGCGTCGGCGTCAGATAGAGAATCAGGCGCTCCAGGCCGGCCGATATGTATTGCAGGCCCAGAAAAATCGAGAAAGCTCGCCGCGTAGTAGCCGAGCAGCCCGAGCAGCACGATGCGCGCGTGGTCTGCCGCCACCAGCGCCGGCGCGTCGCGCGACGACCACCACCACGCCAGCGCGAACAGGGGCGCGGCGAATGCCATGCGCAATGCGATGAGCGTCACGGGGTCGGCGCCGTGTCGATAGGCGAGCTTGATGAAGATCGCTTTCGCCGAAAAAAGCGTTGCGCCGGCGAGCGCCAGTGCAAGCCCAGGCGAGACAGTGATGAATCGGTTTGAGCCTGGCGCCGGCGCGGAAGAAATCACGCGTAGATTCTATGTGTGGATCAAAGGTCGCGCAGTTCAATTGCGCGTCGTGCTCCGGTCAGTGTCATTGCTTCGAGCGACGGTCCCGCGGGCAGCAGCCAGCGCCGCAAGATGCGCTCAAGCTGGCCACGTTCGAATGGTTTCGACAGATAGTCGTCCATGCCGGCCGCGAGACAACGCTCGCGATCACCGTCCATCGCATGCGCGGTGAGCGCAACGATGATCTGCCGTTCACCCGATCTTTCCCCGGCGCGGATGGTGGCCGTCGCCGCGAAGCCATCCATCTCCGGCATCTGGCAATCCATGAACACGAGGTCATACGCTCTGCGCGCGATCGCGGCCACCGCTTCGAGACCGTTGTGCGCAACGTCCACCCGCAGGCCGCAGTCTTCCAGCATCGCGGTCGCGACCAACTGATTGACGTCGTTGTCCTCAACCAGCAGAGCATCACCCACAAAGCGGCCGCCGCGCCGCTCGAGGGCCGGCGGCTCGATCGACTGCAGCGACGGTTGCGGCGCGCTCCACGCGGTCGACGGCGTTGACGACATGCGCAGCGGGACGGTAAACGAGAATCGTGAGCCGTTTCGGGGTTGGCTTGAAACCCCGATCTCGCCACCCATCAGACGCACAAGCTGGCGTGAAATCGTCAATCCGAGTCCGGTGCCACCGTACTTGCGGGTGGTGCTGCCATCGGCCTGTGTGAAGGCATCGAACACACGTTCAAGCGCCTGAGCATCGATGCCGATTCCGGTATCGCGCACCACAAAGAGCAGTTGCGGCGCGACGCCGCTGTCGCAAGCGGACTCGAGCTTGACGACGACCTCGCCCCGCTCGGTGAACTTGATGGCGTTACCAATCAGGTTCGACAGCACTTGCCGGATCCGGCCCGGATCGCCGCGCACACCGGCGGGGACGCTGTCATGGACATCGCACGCGAGCTCCAGGCCCTTGCCGTGCGCGGCGTCGGCGAACGCCTGCACCGTTTCTTCCAGCAGGGCGCGCAGATTGAAATCGATGTCTTCGAGGTCGAGTTTGCCCGCCTCGATCTTCGAAAAATCCAGAATGTCATTGATCACCTTCAGCAGCGCCACCGCCGAGCGTTGCATCGTCTGCGCGAAATGTGCCTGCCGCGGTTCGAGGTTGGTGTCGAGCAACAGGCCGGCCATCCCGAGAATGCCGTTCATCGGGGTGCGGATTTCGTGGCTCATGTTGGCAAGGAACTCGCTCTTGGCGCGGCTCGCCGCTTCTGCTGCGTCGCGTGCACGGATCAGTTCGAACTCGGCCTGCTTCTCGCGCGTGACGTCCTTACCCACGCCGCGGTAGCCGGCAAACTCGCCGCCGGCGTCGTAATGGGGCGCGCCGCTGACGCTGACATAACGCAGTCCCTCGGGCAACGAGCGCTTGAGCAGCAGGTTGTGGAACGGCATCCGGGCCAGCAGCACCGACTTGTGGCTTTCCCAGTCGCCGCCGACGATTTCGGTGTTGGGCAATTCCCAGCGCGTCTTGCCGACGTGTGTTTCCGTCGCCATGCCGAGCAGCGCCCGCGGACCCTTCTTGATCTGCACGAAACGCAGATCCGCATCCTGTTCCCAGAACCAGTCGGACGACAGCTCGGTCAGCATGCGAAAGCGTTCCTCGCTTTCGGTCAGTTCCCCGAGCAGCACCGCCCGTTCGGTGATCTCGGTCTCCAGTTCCAGATTTGCCAGTGCCAACTCCGCGGTGCGCTGCGTAACGCGTGCCTCCGTTTCGTCGCGCGCGCGCTGCAAGGACTGATGCAGATTCTCGATCATCGCAGCCGCGCCGTTGAATACGCGGATCGTTTCGCGCATTTCCGGCGGACCCGCGGGCTCTACGCGCACCGAATGGTCGCCGGCCCCGAGCCGGCGCGTGCTGCTGTTAAGCGCGGTCAGCGGCCGCAGGCTCGCCGTCAGCACGGCGAGAATCAGCAGCAGATTCGCCACCAGCGCGATCACCAGTATCGCGGCGCCCGTCTTGAAGTTCTCCCACAGATCGTCCAGCGCGGGAGCGGCATTCATGCGCACGACGATGTGGCCATAGGTAAAGCCGCCGACATCGACAGCGCGCTGCAGCGTCGGCGCGGCAATAGCGGCGCGCGCCGTGAACCACGCCGGTGCGGCGCTCGCGAGGTGCGGATTGACGGAAGCGATCTTTGCACCGTGACGGTCGGTCCATTCGACCGCCGCGACGAACTCATTGCGCGTTCGCACCTCGACCAGCTGCTTGACGAGCGCATAGTCACCAATGACTACCGGGCCGGCGATCATGGGCACGATCGCATCGATTTCATTCTGCGCCCGCGTCAGAATGCCTTCGCGAAAGCGGGCCGCGTCGTGCGCGGTCAGAGCGGCGAGCAGCCCACCACCGCCGCACAGCAGCGCCAGACCGCTGGCCAGCATCAACCTTGTGGTCAGCCCCAGCCGCTGAAGCGGCGGCAGAAGGATGTTGAGCCGGCGCATCACGTTCTAGTTCGCTACCGGCCGGACTAACGTCGTTCGATAGAAACGCCGGTAGTTCTCGTAGTCCTTGTTTTCGGCAGCAACGAAGCCGAATGGCGGTCGCTGCTGCACCAATGCTGCCGATGCCTCGAGTATGCGCAACCCCTCGGCGTCTTCGGACATACGGACAAAAGCGGCACGCACCGCGTCGACCGACGCGGATGGCACGCGCGGATGCGCCATCAATGCGAGGTCGAGGTAGGGTTCCGAACTCCAGATCGCGCGGTAACGCAGCGCCTCGCGTTTGGCGTATTCCGCAGCGACCTTGGCGTTGACACCGGCGGCCGCTGCGGTTCCCGCGCGCAACTGCGCGATCGCCCCTTCCTGATTCCCGGCAAAAAGTGGCTTGACCTGCACACCGGCCGCAAGCAGCGCATCCATCGGAAGCCAGTAGCCGACAAACGCCTCCGGCGAAGGAAATACGACGCCCTTCCCCTTCAGGTCGGCGAGCGAACCGATCGCGGACGACTCGGCAACGACGAGCTCGCCGCGTATCGGTTCTCCCGCGCCGCGCGCGAACACGCGCCAGCCCAGTCGATCGCGCTCGACGCTGAACAGATGGTTTGTGTAAAAGAAATCGAGCTCACCGCGTACCGCCAGCGCGGTGGTGTCCGGAGCCGCCTTGCCGATCCGCAGTTCGAGCGCCACACCGCTCTTGCGTCCGATGTAATCGAGAATCGGGTTCCAGTATTGCGCCATCAGTTGCGGGCTACGCTGGTTGACCACACCGAAGCGCAGCACGTCGGTCCCGATCGGTTCGGCTGCCGATGACGTGCCGCACGCCAGCACAGATGCGACCGCGATCGAAGCCTTGAACCATGAATACGTCATCGGAACGACCTTCCAAATCCTCTCGCACGCGATTCTTCAATGACGGCCGGGCGACGAATCACTCGAACAAGTCGATCACAGGGTTTCATTTCGCCGACCGGCACCCGCGCGCTCGCGTTTCGGTACATTCGGCGGCATCACCCTCATTCAAGTGGTAGTCCGGTGAGCTGGCTCACTCCTTCTGTTCCGCAAGCCTGGATACTTCTCACCGTCGCAGGTGTGCTCGAGGTCGCCTGGGCCATTGGAATGAAGTACACGGATGGTTTCACGCGCTGGTGGCCGACGACGATCGTCGTGGTTGCCGCGCTGCTGTCGTTCTGGCTGCTGGGGCTGGCGATGAAAACGCTGCCGGTCGGCACCGCGTACGCGGTGTGGGTTGGTATCGGTGCTGCAGGCGCAGCGGTTCTCGGCATGTTTCTCTTTGCCGAGCCAGCCAGCTTTGCGCGCGTGCTTTGCCTTCTTTTGATCGTTGCTGGCGTGATGGGTCTAAAACTCGTTGCTTGACACCTCAACGATGAGACAGGGATTCGTCGTGGCGGCCGTGCTGGCCGCCGCCGCGTTGTGTGGCTGCGAGAGACAGACGGCGGCTTCATCGTCAACGGATCTGCAGCCGTGCCGCTTGCCGGCCGTCTCACGTGAAGTGCTCTGCGGGCGCATCGACGTGCTCGAAAGCCCGCTCGCGCAGGACACAGAAAACGCCCGCCGGATCGAAATCCACTTCGCCGTCGTGCCGGCGCTGGCAAAGAACAAATCGGCCGATCCGGTGTTCGTTCTCGCCGGTGGACCGGGACAGGCTGCGACCCAGGTGGCGGGGCTGACGCTGCCGCTGTTTGAGCAATTGAATGCGCGGCGCGACATCGTGTTCGTCGATCAGCGAGGCACGGGCAAATCCAATCCGCTCGAGTGCGAGCCGCGGCGCCGTACGCGCGTGACCGACGCGGTCGATCCGCACGCCCAGATCGCCGAACTCGGGCAGTGCCTGCGCACGCTGCCTGCCGATACACGCTGGTACGCAACGTGGGTCGCGACGCGCGATCTGGATGCGGTGCGCGCTGCGCTCGGCGCGGACCGGATCAATCTATGGGGCGGCTCGTACGGCACCCGCGCCGCGCTCGACTACATGCGGCAGTTTCCCCAGCACGTGCGCAGCGTTGTGCTGGACGGCGCAGCACCCGCCGACATGGGTTTGCCCGCGAGTTTTTCAGTCGACGCTGATGCGGCGCTGACCGGACTCGTTGCCGCGTGCGAAGGCGATGCTACGTGCAAGCGCGAGTACCCGCGGTTGGGGGCGGACCTCGACGCGCTGTTGCAGCGCTTTGGCCGCCAGCCGGTGTCGATCGATTTCATCGACCCGCTGAGCGGCGCACCGCAGACGATCGGATTCACGCGCGATGCGTTGTTTGCAAGCCTGCGCGCGCCGCTGTACGCGCCGCCGCTGGCGGCCGCGCTGCCGCACGCGATCGCCCGAGCGTCGCAGCGCGACTACGGACCACTGCTCGCGCTCGTCGTATCGTTCACCGGCAATGACGCTCTACGACTGAACTGGGGCATGCATTTCGCGGTTGTATGCGCCGAGGATCTTCCGCGCATCGATGCGAACGCGCGCGCTGCCGCCTCGGCTACACGGTTCGGCACGTCGTTCGTTGCGTTGTACGAC
>Ga0187893_10005579_pt1 | contig 22437 bp, 19 predicted proteins | sample MA1701074metaG_FD_139574 | JGI IMG/M metagenome (GOLD analysis project Ga0187893, IMG submission 139574) | White microbial mat communities from a basaltic lava cave in the Kipuka Kanohina Cave System on the Island of Hawaii, USA - MA170107-4 metaG ...
AAGGCTGCGTCGTGACGTGCCCGTGGCATGGCTGGAAGTTTGATGTCAGGAGTGGGGAGATGACCATGAACACGGCGGCTCGCGTGAACTGCTACCCGACACGGGTGGATGGCGAAGATGTACAAATTTGCGGCGAGCAGTCAGAAAATTTCTAGTTGTCCTAAGATGGCTAATTCAGCGCCCCATCGCGCAGGAGAAATCCCCGGCCTAAGCGGCCCGGCCTTGTTTCCTTCCTTTTCTACACTCAGCTTCCAAACAACTGGCTCTGCAGGCTGTTTGGGGGCGACCGTCGCTCCAGATTCATGACCGATCGCAACGGCGAAAGGATGGGCGCAAAGGGGCCTGTCTCGCTTCAGGCACTGTGATATCGTCACAGGCTGTCTAATCCACCATACGGCAGGAGCTTCGTTATGAACATACCGACTCCCAGCTTTCTTGTGCTGCGAGTTGCGCAACTTTGCCGTGGATGACGCGCTGTTGCCGCTTGGATCACTGATGTTCGCCGAAGCAGCGCGAGCATTCGATCCTGGACTGGTGGGAATTCCCAGCAATGCCTTGTTTAGTATTGCCATCGTCAAGAATGGGGTTGCTTTCCCGCCTGCGGGGTTCCCGAATCACGAACCGCCCGGTCCTGACACAATTCAAGCAGGCACGGAGCAACGCCTTGTCTTTGCGTTGTGACCATCTGCCATTGGAGGTTGGCGACGCGGCCGGTGTATCGATTGCGGCGGGCTCAGCCCGTCTGTTCGGGCCTCGAAATTGAACAGAGCCTTGAGCAACAATCCCGTGACATTCAGGTGGGTCGCTCCGGCTGAGATACTCGCGACGCAGGTCAACTTTGCTTCGATTCTCCTCGTTTGTCGTTCCGCCAGTCAAACACCCTATAGTCCAATCGTGGGAAGAGATTGTCCTGGGCCTCCACCTTCTTCAGCCAAGCTTCCTCGATCGCTCCTGAAGAGATCTGCTCACGTAACTGATGAAAGCGTTGGATATGCAGTCTAAATCGGCGCATCGCGTACGGCACGGCTGTTTGTTGGCAGATGAGGAAAGGCCAATCGCTGCTTTCGGCCAGCAGAAGCTCCCGACCGGCCTGGTTCAGCGCCCTTCGCATGGTTCCTTCGGCTTCGGGAAACTCGCTGGCGAGTTCCGTCATGCAGCGCTCCGCTTGGTGTTGGTGACGATACAGCCACTGCGTCCGCTCGTTGAGCCACACCTTCTGATAGCCTTGTTCGCCCCACGAAGAGGCAGCCGGCTGCGAGCAGACCGGGTTGGCGTTTTCCTCAAGAACATCGCTCAGAGTCGCCAGCTTGAATTGAGTGCTGGAGGCGGCATTACGGATAACCCGGTCGAGAAAGTGAGGACCTTCGAACCACCAATGACCAAAGAGTTCCGCGTCGTAAGGTGAAACAACGATTGGCGGCTGGCCTAAAGTCTGCCGAAGAGAAGTGAGCTGCGCCTCGCGGCTTTGAACAAAATGCCTCGCGTGCTCGTCCGCCTTGGCGAGGGCTCTTTCCCGACGATAGAATGCGCGCTGTCCCAGGTCTCCCGGTCCGGTAATCCGATGGTACTTGATGCCCAGATTCCGCCGTATGCCGTCCGCGTGAAAGTAAGGACGCAGTGATTCGTAATGTCCATCGTATCCGAGATCGCGATAGAACTCGCGGTAGTTCTCGTCTCCCGGGTAGCCACCGTGCGAGCTCCAGACCTGACGGCTGGATTCCAGATCTCGGCCGAAAGCAACGAGTCCTTCGGGCGTCTTCACGGGCGAGTAGACCCCTGCCGGTGGCCGGGGATTGCCAAACAGCAACCCATGGGCGTCGAGCACCAGATACGCAAAACCACTCTCCCGAAGCAACGACTCCAAATCGGGTTCGTAACCGCATTCGGCTAGCCATAGGCCCCGCGGCGATTTCCCGAAGTGGTGAGCACACGTTTCTTTCGCGATCAGGAGCTGAGCCCGTCTGGCTGCATCGGTGGACACAAAGGGCATGAACGCATGAGTCGCCGGGCACGTGATGATTTCGATTGAGTTCTCGTCTTGCAGCTGGCGGAAGGCATTCAGAAGATTGCCTTGGTAGTGGTCGTAAAGCCGGGTTGCCGCTCCAAAGAGCTGTCGATACATCACCGCCAGTGGTTGAAGTACCGCGTCGTGTTTCGTGCGGTGAGCCTCCTGATCCACCAGCTCCATTCGGCTTTCCAGATAGTGCCGGTAACGCTCCTGCAGTAGAACGTCGTCCAGCATTTCCGCCAGCGGCGGGGAAATGGAGAGTGTGAGGCGGTGGGGCACATCGTCATCGGCCAGCCCGTTGAGAACGCGGATGAGTGGGAGATAGCATTCCGTTATTGCTTCAAAGAGCCAGTCTTCTTCCAAAAAACTTGGATGCTCGGGATGACGAACGAAGGGCAGATGAGCATGAAGAAGGAGGGCTAGAGAACTTTGAGGCATTGTTCCAGCGACCCTGCAAAGAGACCGGGCTGCTAAGGCTGCTTGAGGCTCCACGGAAGCACGGGTCTCACGGTTCAAAACGTGTTGATCCGCGGATCACCCAGCTGCTGGCCGGGCGGAGCCGTCTCGGAACGCTTTCGGTGGCGCCGCCGATCGGCTGTTCCGGGGGCGGCTCGATTGCTTGAGTTGTGCCCGCCGGAATCGCGGCAGGCTCTGGAAGCGGTTCTTCGGGTTCCGTCAGAGGCGGCGGCGCGGCTCTGTCTTGCGTCAAGCCGATTCCGGTCTGCTGTAGCAGTTCTTCAAGAAGGGCACGGGTGTGGGGAGGTTCTTCTTTTTCAGCAGGGCCCAGCGCCACCCTGGGGGTCACGAGTTCATCCGAAGCGAGCAAGGGGAGCCAGCCATGTTCGCTCCAAAACAGACCCAATTCCAACTGGTATCGGTTCTCGGGCAAGGTGTCGAACCACCAGTTGTCTGTCGTTCCCGGGTCCAGACTGAGTTCCCGGCCCGCATCTTTTTGGTTCCACCTCAAGAGCAACTGAAAATTCTGCCGCTCGTAAACGGGAATACCGCGCAGAGCTGCCAGTATTGTTGATTCTCTCAGCTCCCAGTACGCAAACACACGTAAAGGGCTCTGCATCATCAACTCCAGCCGATCGACGCCGTAACAGCGAGGCAGCGAGGGACCAAAATCAAGAAAGGCTTCCGGCGGCAGCTTCTGCCGCTCTTCAGAAATAAGGTCGATGATGAGCGGGTCCTCATCGTCTTGAAGATCCTGGAGGGGCGGAGAGAAGCTCAAAACCTGGCTAACCTTTCGCACGGGAAGTTTCTCGAAGGCCTGAAAATAGCAGACCATACCGAGAAAGGCAATCCGCGTTCCCTTGACGCAGGCGGGCCTTGCGGATACTCTACGCAGGCTTTTGACCCTCTCACCGTCTGCATGAATGTAACGGACCTCATCCTCAAGAAGCGCGACGGATCCGCGCTGGCCGAAGCCGAAATCACCTCTCTCATCGAAGGTTATACGGCAGGTCGCATTCCCGATTATCAGATCGCGGCCTTTTGCATGGCTGTGTTCCATCGAGGGATGAGCGCCGACGAAACGTTGTGTTTGACTCGCGCGATGCTGCACTCCGGATCGGTTCTGGATTTTAGTTCACTGGCAGGAGCCAAGCTGGACAAGCACAGCACGGGTGGCGTTGGCGACAAGACCTCCCTGGTCATTGCTCCGCTTGTGGCCGCGGCGGGCGCCTATGTCCCGATGATCTCCGGGCGCGGACTGGGTTTCAGCGGGGGAACACTGGACAAGCTGGAGTCGATTCCAGGTTTTGATGTGAATCTTCCTCTGGAGCGCTTCAGAGACGTGCTCGAGAAAGTAGGCTGCGCCATGATCGGGCAGACCGATGAGATTGCGCCTGCCGATCGCAAGTTGTACGCTCTGCGAGATGTGACGGCAACGGTGGAGTCGATCCCTCTAATCTGCGCCAGCATCATGAGCAAGAAGCTTGCTGAGGGGCTCGACGGCCTGGTATTGGATGTCAAAACTGGCGCCGGCGCTTTTATGCCAACGCTCGAGCAGGCGTCAGACCTGGCACAAAGTCTTGTGGATATTGGGAATGGATTGGGCACTCAAACGACTGCCTTGATTACCGACATGAATCAGCCGCTAGGCAAGGCAGTAGGGAATGCGTTGGAAGTTGAGGAAGCCATCGAGACCTTGAAAGGTTCAGGGCCGCAGGACCTCACGGTTCTGTGCGAGAAACTGAGCTCACGCATGTTATCCCTGGTCCCTTCGGCGGAACCCGGCGATGCCCGGGCGCGGATCGCCGAAGCGCTTGGTTCAGGCAGAGCGCTGGAGAAGTTCGCCCATATGGTGAAGGCTCAGGGCGGCAATCCCAGGGTGATCGACGATCCCAAGTTGCTGCCCCAAGCGAATTTGCGGGAGGTCATTAGATCGTCAGCCGAGGGGTTTGTCACCGGCGTCAACGCCAAGACGCTTGGATGGGCATCAATGGCGCTGGGAGCGGGACGACAGACTGTCGAATCCCGGATCGATCCAAGCGTTGGCATTCTTTTAAACAAGAAGATCGGTGACCGCGTGGAAAAGAACGAGCCGCTCTGCACGGTGCACTACAATCAGGCTGCCAGGTTCGGACCGGTCCGGCAGCCTCTCAACGACGCTTTTGTGATCGCTTCGGATCGAGTTGAACCGCCATCGCTGATCAAGAGGCTTGTAGAGTAGACCCGTTCGGAACGTGGCCGCCGTGTGCGAGTCAGCTGAGAGTTGGGCAACGGCGTCGGGCGTTCTGTGCTCCAGTCTGGTTTTCCGCGAACTTCAAGAAATGCCTGTCAGCAGCCGCAACCTCTATCTCCAGACCGTGACCAAGGCGGCCGACTTCCTGACCAAGGCGCTCTCCGCCAAAGCTTTCGAGCGGCCAAGTCTGGCTGTCATTTTGGGTTCCGGGCTGGGGGAGTTCGCAGATGGACTCAGCTCCAGACAAGCGATACCGTTCTCGGCAGTACCTCACTTTCCGTTGTCGTCGGTGGCCGGTCATTCCGGAAACGTTGTGCTCGGCAGAATTGGCAGCGCGCCCGTGCTCTGCCTCCAGGGAAGAGTTCACTACTATGAAGGCCATGACATGAGGGCGGTGACGTTTCCAATCCGGGTCTTCGCCAGGTTGGGGATCCGGCGTTTGATCGTCACGAACGCTTCCGGCGGCATCAATCCTCGCTTTCGGCCGGGCGATCTAATGCTGATTCGGGACCACATCAGTTTGTTTTGCCCCAATCCGTTGATCGGACCGAACGAGGCCAGCCTGGGTCCGCGGTTTCCGGACATGAGTGCCGCTTATTCCGAACCCCTGCGACAACTGGCTCGGAGTTGCGCCCGGGGTCTCAAGTTCAGCCTCGGGGAGGGCGTGTATGCCAGCGTCACGGGGCCCAGTTACGAGTCGCCTGCCGAAATCAGAATGCTGAAACGCTTGGGTGCTGATGCGGTGGGCATGTCGACAGTTCCGGAGGTCATTGTGGCCCGGCACATGGGGGTGGAGTGCCTGGGAATCTCCCATATCACAAACGCGGCCGCGGGGATCGCGAAACGGCCGCTAAGTCATGCTGAAGTCCTTGAGGCTGGAGAACGCATCAAGCCGCGGCTGATGGCGTTGATCAACGACCTGTGCAAGAAGATGTCTATACTGGATTGAGGCGATGATTTCCGGCGCCGGATCCGAGAATCGACCGTTTCGAGCAGGTTTTGGCTACAGGAGTTTGTCGATATCGGGCGGCTTTTCGGACATCGTGATTCCCGAGGGCTGAGACGACCCGTAAACATCCTGACCTTCTATCTCGACTGGATCGCATGGCCAATAACGACGAAGCTTTGGTGGACGCAGCCAGGAAGGCACGAGAACAGGCTCGGGCCAAGTATTCGAAGTTCAAGGTGGGCTCGGCATTGCTTTGCGATGCTGGGCGAGTGTTTACGGGCTGTAACATTGAAAGCTCCAGTTATGGTCTGACGATTTGTTCCGAGAGAGTTGCGTTGTTCAAGGCGCTTTCGGAAGGGGCCGCCACCTTCCACCGGCTTGTCATTGTTGCCGACACTGAGGAACTCACGGCACCCTGTGGCGCGTGCCGCCAGCTCCTGTGGGATTTTTGTGGAGATCTGCAGATCGTACTGATGAACTTGGTTGGTAAGTCCAAAACGCTCACTCTCACAGAGTTGTTCCCAGAGCCCTTTGGAGACCACCTCTTCTAGCTTGTCATCCAGGAACTGCTGACCGACTCGCACTGACCTAACCTATGAAAGTTGAAATCAAACAAACCCGGCTCGAGTTTGATGGCTTTGCGAAAGTGGAGAGCGCGGTTTTGCGCTTTGAGCGGTTCAGAGGCGGGATGACCCAGGAAATGACGCGCCACCGCTTCTTTCGCGGAGACGCTGTCGCTGTATTAATCTACGACGCCGCAACCGGCCGAGTGGTCCTGCAACGACAGTTTCGCTATGCGGCCCATGCACGGACCGGCGATGGCTGGCTCACGGAGTGCGTTGCCGGAATGATGGAAGAAAACGAAACACCGCTGGAAGTTGCACGTCGTGAAGTATTCGAAGAAACCGGCCTCAAGCTGAAGCATGCGGAGCTCGTAGCCCATTATTTCATCGGTCCGGGAGGCTGCTCCGACCAGGTGTATCTTTACCTGGGTGAGGTTGAGGATGCGGCGCAACCCCTGGACGTCCACGGGTTGATCGAGGAGGGTGAGGAAATCCAGGCCTCCTGGGTATCGCTAGCCGAGGCCCTGAGACTGGTGGATGAAGGGAAGATCCATGACGCCAAAACGCTGATAGGGCTCTCCCTCCTGGATCGAAGGCTGAAGAGCGAAGTTCGAACGCGGAAGGGAGAATGACAGAGCACCAGACTCGAGGATTCATTCACACTTCGCACCTCAATCTTCCCCCTTCCTACTTCGCAACTCCTATTTTCGGGCAGACAGCATTCAGAGAGCATCGGTCGCACTGAGGGCTGCGTGCCGAGCAAACCAGGCGTCCGTGGTGTATCAGCCGGTGTGAGAATTGGATCCATTCCGTTTGCGGAATGATCTTCATCAGATCCTCTTCCACCTTTTCAGGCGTCTTGGCGCGCGTCAGACCCAATCGATGAGATAATCGAAATACGTGTGTGTCGACCACGATGCCGCAGGCAATATCATAGGCAGTACCCAAAACGACGTTGGCAGTTTTGCGGGCCACTCCGGGCAGGGACAAGAGGGCATCCATGGTTTTAGGGACGCTGCCTTTGAACTCGGCGACGAGTTTCTGTCCGGCAGCCTTGATATTCTTGGCTTTGTTTCGAAAAAAGCCGGTCGAGTGAATGAGTTTCTCCAAGTCTGAGAGTTGTGAATTGGCATAATCTGCCGCCGCTGGATACCTGGCGAAGAGTGCCGGAGTCACCATGTTCACTCGAACATCGGTGCACTGGGCCGAGAGCATCGTTGCTACCAGCAGTTGGAGCGGATTCTGATGGTTCAACGCACACTTTACATCGGGGTACTCTGCTTCCAACTCTTTCAGGATCCTGTCCACTGACGCTTTCGTTTTCTTCAAGATGTTCTCCTCGGGAACGTGAAGTGAGAGTGGCCAGGGAGTCTCGCAAAGGCCGATTCAATATAGCTCAACCTGATGTTTACGGTCAGCAGGAAGAAACGGTTTCTCTCTGACCGACGGTACCCGTTTCTCCGCCGAAAACAAGGCGAGCGACGGCAAGGTCAATCAGCGAGTTGGTGCGAACACCGGCCGCGAGCAATATACGGCCGTCTTTTAACGAGAATTCCAGCAGGCAACCAGGCTCCTGCAATGACAAGGATATTGACTTTATAGTGACTCCTCCCGACAAAACCCAAGCCGTTCAGGCCATCGCCGCCACTTTGGCCCGCCACGAGGAGAAGCTGTGGTGGCTGCACAGCGTCTATGCCCTGCTGTTTGGCATTGGTGTGATGTGGCTGGGTCAAAGACACTTCGCCTTCCTCCGGGTGACCTTGTTTTATGTCGTGTTCATCTGGATTACCAGTCTGCTCCTTCCCCGGTTGGTGCCACGGCTCGGCCAAAGATGGGGCCGCTGGCTTCATCGAGTGATTCACTATTTCAACCGCAACTTTTATCAGCAGATCCTGTTCTTTATTCTCCCCGTCTACTACACCAGCGCCACTCTGAGTTCCCGCAACATGGTATTCGTCTTCTTTCTGGGAGGTTCAGCGCTGCTGTCAACGCTGGACGTTATCTACGACCGGCATCTTTCGACGAAGTGGAGTTGGTCAGCTTTGTTCTTCGCCTTTAATTTGTTTGCCTGTGTCAACGTGATGTTGCCCGTGTTGTGGGGTGTCTCCAATCTCGGCGCGTTCTACATCGCCGCCGCGGCTTCGTTTCTAGGTTTCGTGACCTTCTGTTTCCGGCTGTCCCACTTGCCTTTGTGGAAAGCGCGAGCCGTGATCACATTCGGCGGACTGCTGCTGATCCTGTTTGTGTTTGGCGGACTCGCCTATATTCCACCCGCTCCCTTGCGCCTCCTGAGCGCCAGCTTCGGCTCTGAGTTCGATCGAGCCGCGCTGCGCATCGACAATCAACTCTCGGCGGTTCCCGCGAGCTCTCCGGTTCGTGTCGTGGGACTCACCTCGATTTACGCGCCGCTGGGCTTAAGCGAACAGGTGTCTCACCAGTGGTACGTGGACCGCAGACTCGTCTCGAGCTCACCGTTTCATCAAGTGACCGGCGGACGGAACGAGGGATTTCGCCTTTGGACCGGCCAGGTGTTCGACCTATCGGCGGCGCGAGCGATCCGACTGGATGTAGTCACCGAAGGAGGGCAGTTGATCGGCCGCGCCTCGTTGCCGGTGTCGCGCTAACAGGTTTTTGTTCCGAGACTCCATTGTCAGGCTCCTTCCTCGGATAGGAAAGGGAGGCCGCGGGGGACGGTTTGAACGGGCCGGACAGCCGGGCCAGACGAGCTTCGGTGAGGGGGATTCTGTTTCGCGGAGAATTCGCCTTCGTCAACGTCAGCACTGGCCGTTTCTAAAGGAACATTTTCAGTGCGACCTTGTTGGCTCTTGTCAGAGTCTTAGAAGTCGTTCTTCCATGGACACGGGTACCCAGGGTGCGGGCAGTCTCAAATCCGACAAAATGACCTGTGCGCTGTTGTATCCGACAAGTCCGGTAATGTTGCCACCCGGATGGCAAGACCCTCCGCAGAGGTACAATCCGGGCAGGTGCGCCCGATAATGTCCCGCACCTGGAAAGGGCCGGTTGTAGCCGATCTGCCCGTGTTCGAAAGCTCCCACCAGCAGGTCTCCTCCCTCCATATTGGGCAACGTCCTTTCCGTATCCAACGGGCTGCGCGCAAACCAGTCCAGGACCGCGTGCGTCAGGTTAGGCGCGTACTCACTCCAGAGCTTGAGCATCGTCCGGCCGTGGCTCGTCTTCTCCCGATCCCAGCCGGCCGCATCGCCATGGAGTGCGTAGGGCAGTTTCTCCCACATGAAGGCAGTGTGCTTTCCAGGGGGAGCCTGAGACGGATCGAACAGCGTCGGGCAGCTTCCCCACATCACGGTGGGTGGGATTGTCCCCGCTTCGTGATGCCGCACGATCTCGGGGAATTGCTCGAACTGCTCCAGCCCCAGAATCACCATGAAGGCATTCTGAAGTTGAGGATGCTGGTCTACTGCCCGATAACGCGGAGGCTCGCTCAGGTTCAGGTTCAGCGCGAAGAGCGGAGCGACCAGATTGTAACGAAAGCCCCGGGCCTTTCCCTGCCATTCTGCGGGAACCCACCGTTTGTCGAGCAGTTCGAGAAATGTCTGTTGAGGATTGAGCCCGGATGCCACAAAGTACCGCGCTCGAAAAACATCTCCCGAGTGGGTTTCGACCCCCGCGGCCCGGCCATCCTCGACCAGGATTCGCCGCGGTCTAACCTGAACTTTGACCTCCCCCCCACCTTCCCGCACGGCCGCAACCAGTGCGCGAGCCAGCACTGCCGAACCGCCCTGGCACATCTGAGCCTTCCCTGTACTGGCTAGCAATGACGGGATGTGATGCCCAAAGCCCTTGCAGCGAAGATCCACTTCCCTTAGTCCGTTGAAAAACAGCAATCCCGCCTGAACCACGGGATGCTCAAATTCTTTCAGAACAAACTCGAGTGGCGAAAGGGCGCTCACTTCCAACAGCAACCGCCCTGCAGCGCTTTTTTCCAGTAAGGCACGGCGACGGTCCCCGGGCAGGGGAGGCGCTTGAGATTCAGGAGTCAGAATCTGTTGGACCACCGGCACGAACTTGTCGCGCCACTCGCGCAGGGCCGCGGCGTCTTTTCGGCTGAACCGGGCAAACGACTCTTCCGTTTTCTCGAACGACCGCCACCACTCGAGAACCTCTCCATTCTTAAGGACCAGCGCCACATTCAACTCCGGCTCCAGATAAACCGCTCCGTGACGCTTCAGTTCCAGATCCCGGTACCAGGGCATCTGGGTGAGTCCGCGGTGGAAGAAGGAGTGGGTGTTGTGAAAATAGCCGGGATGACGGGGATCTTCCAACGTTGTGAGTCCGCCTCCGGCTACATCCCTGGATTCCAGGCAGAGGACCTTGAGTCCTGATTTGCCAAGATAGGCTTGCAGGACAAGGCTATTGTGGCCGGACCCCAGGATGATCCCATCGTAGGTTTCAGAAGCTTGACTGGCCATCAGGAAATGTCAACGGCAGCGGATGTTCGTTGCCTGGGGAGGATGCACGAGCGGCTCCGCAAGCCCTAAGCCCGAACGCGCACCCTTGGCCGGCTTTGGCCAGTTGCCCCTCTGCAAGGAAAAGATCGAGACGCTTCGTTGGCGGCCTCGCGATGCAGCGAAACTACTGGCCTGGGACACCCGCTTTGTGGAAAAACCCGCGCACTTGCCGCATGTGATCTTCCATCTCAACGAGCCCCAGCGGCTCGATCATCTGGCGAATGGTGACGCGTGGATCGTTCGACCAGAAGAGGCCGCAGTCTTCATCTTCATAGTAGCGAAAGCCGACCTTGCGGCCATATTTCTTTCTGAGGGAGTCGCCTTTTTGGAGCTTTGAACTCCAGGGCAGGATGGCGTAGCTGAGGTCCACTTCCTCGACAAGAATTTGTCCTGGAGGCTTCAGCTGGGAAGTGATTCTGCCTGTGGGCTCGAAAATCGACGCGTTGTTGCGCCAGGTGCTGGAGACGATGTAGTAGCGGTGCTGCAGGGCTCTGAAGGCAGGCTGAGCCGTTTGCGGCGTCTGGCTCGGCCAGACCACGAGGTCTGCGCCCTTCCGTGCCAGTTCTCTCCAGCCGTAGTCGAAATAGATGTCGAAGCAGATCTGAATCCCTAACTTCCCGAAGTCGCAGTCGAACACCGGTGCTGCCTTGCCCGGAGTGATGCCGCCCTCCATGGATCCGCCGTCGCTCACGGCCGGATGCAGTTTTCGATAGATTCCGGCCACTTTGCCCTGCCTGTCGAAGAGCACGCCGGCGTTGGAAACCTGCTTTTGCTGCAGTCCTTCCAGCAAGTACATCGGCGCCACGATGTAGCATTGGTGTTCCCGCGCCTTTCTCGCAAAGCTGTCCTTCACTGCTCCCTCCAGCGGGAAGGAGTGCGCGAAGGCATCGTCGCCGGCTTCACCATTAACCGCGACCTCCGGCAGCACAGCGAGATCAAGGCGCCTTCCGTAACGCTTCAGGGACTCCGCTGCCATGCTGTCGATGAGTGCTCCCAGCTGCTGCAGTCGCTGCTGGAGTCCCGGATAATCGACCCAGAAAGCCTCCATCGACGTCCCGACGATGACTTTGCGGGGCGGCAGGTGCGATGTGCTCGGCCGCCTCTCGGGTTCGCCCTGCGCAGCAATAGAGCAAAGGACCGTCAAGGTGGTACTCACGAGCAGTTTATGCATACGAGTCATGGGCATTGCCTCCCAAAGAAGTATCCGTTGATGCGGTGGCCGAGTTCCCCGGCAGCGGGCCAGTCTGTCTCAGGTTTTGAATTGCAAGACACCGCCTGGCCGCGCGGCCAGCCCTCAACCCGCGATGGGCATCCAGACTGCGTTTACAACCGGTTTTCGAAGTGATAAGTTACGGCGGTGAAGTCAGATTGGGTTCCCAATTGTTCAGCACGGCAAGTTTAGCATTAACCTTCACCCTTCCGCGCGCCCGTAGCTCAGGTGGATAGAGCACCTGCCTTCTAAGCAGGGGGTCGCAGGTTCGAATCCTGCCGGGCGTACCATCTTTTCAATCACTTACAATCCTCTACATTTTAAATTCGTGTTCAATTGTGTTCAAAACCCCAAAAAGTTTGTGGTCTAAAGCCTCAATCGTCGTCCTTCCGCTTGCCGGGATCTCCTGAGTGTAAACATTCATCGTTGTTGTGGCGTTGGAGTGACGGAGCTGCGTTTGCGCATCCTTCACCGTTCCGATCCCATGGACTTGAGTCGCAAAAGTGCGCCTCAGAGCTTGAAACGTGACGCCGTCGATCCCAACTTCCTTCCCTTTAGCCTTCAGCACTCTTCGCAAATAATTGTGTGACTCCAGCGGGGTTCCTCTCTTCGAAGGAAAAACAAACTCGTCGGCGCCGGGTAACGACACTTCTCTCGCCAGAATTCCAGCTCCTTCTACAAAGATCCTAATCGCAACGAATGCTGCACTTCCCTCCGTCTTCGTGGGCCCAAGCTGACCGCGGAAGACAGCTTCTTCGATCTTGAGGCGTCCTTCCTGGACACTTCGCCAGCGTACAGCGAACAGTTCTCCAGGTCGAAGGGCACAGACAATAAGCGTCCTTGCGATCAACCGATCGCGCCCGTCCAAGACTGCAAGCAGCTTCTGGACTTCCTCGGAGCTGAGGTAACGCTTGCAGCTCTTGCGGGTCAGTGGCATCTCCAACTTTCTCGCCGGATTCTTTAAGAGAAAGTCCTGGTCGATTGCTTCTTCAATTGCGGTCTTCAGCCAGGTACGCGCTCTTTGAACGACCGATTTTGAATACTTCTTTGCCAGTTCATTCAAATGAGACTGAAGGTCGAACCGAGTCAGGTCGCACGGGCGAGTCTGGCCAAAACGGGGCAGGGCGTGATAGTCCATCACGTAGGCGACGGCTTCCCTTGTGGAGCGCCGCCATTTTGATTCCTTCAACGGTAGAAATCGATTCGTCCAGAACCATTCGAACGTGAGGCTCGGATTAGGCTTGGGTTGACCGTCTCCGCGACTTTCTCGCTCGATAATCTTTGCCCGTTCACATTCTGCTTCCCACTTCCTCATTTCCGCCTTGAGTCCGACGGTTGTAGAACAATGTCTCCGTTTCTCCTTTCCGTCTAGCGTCAGGATGCAAAACCTCAGATGTTTCGGGCTTCTTTTTTGAAAATAAGGAACCGGGTTTTGTGTTACCGAGCGGTAATATTGTCCTGCTTATCCGCGGTGAAGCAGTTAAGTATTCCCGTACGGTAATAATTGCTTGACTTGGGGCTCAAAGAAGCCGAGTATTACCATGCGGTAACATCGAGACTGGGTTCTATGAGATATGGGCCAAAGGAAATCGGCAAGGCCGTCCGGGAAACCCGGAAGAAGCTCGGGGTGACGCAGAAGGATCTGGCACTCACAGCCGGAACCGGCCTGCGGTTTGTCATTGACCTCGAAAAAGGCAAGGAAACCTGCGAAATCGGAAAAGCGTTGACGATTCTGCACACACTGGGAATCCGGCTGACGCTAACGCCACCCTCGATCACCACAGAGGAAGCGTAGGGCATGGTAAGAACCCTGGATGTCTATCTGCACAATGAACTCGTTGGTCACCTCATCCAGGACGACGGCGGCCAGATGGTTTTCGATTACAACGAAAGCTGGCTGCAGAAACCCAACGCCACACCCTTGTCCCAGTCGTTGCCGTTGAGGAAGGAACGTTTCAGACGCAACGAGTGCCGGGGCTTTTTTGCTGGCATTCTACCCGACGAAAGCAAGCGCGAGATCATCGCCCGCAACCTTGGCATCAGCGCGCGCAACGACTATGCCATGCTGGAACAGATTGGTGGCGAATGCGCGGGCGCCGTCACCTTTGTGCGGTCTGGAGAGACTTTGCTGGAGCGTAACTATCGCTACCGGACGCTCTCTTCTCAGGAACTCGCCGCGATGCTGAGGGAGCTGCCTAAACGACCGCTGCTGGCGGGCGAGGAAGGAATCCGACTTTCGCTTGCCGGCGCGCAAGACAAAGTCGCTGTGCGCATTGAGGGCGATGAGATTTCTCTCCCGCTCGGAGGCGCGCCCAGCACCCACATACTGAAGCCGGCGGTGGAACGCTTCGCGGGCGTCGTCTTCAACGAAGCGTTTTGTATGAAGCTGGCGGCAGCGGTCGGGCTGCCCGCCGCAAGGGTGGAAACCAGAAGCGTGGACGGCATCGAGTATTTGCTCGTGGAGCGTTATGACCGGGCCCGCCGCGAGACGGGGGAAGGCGCGTCTCTCCTGGAACGGCTTCACCAGGAAGATTTTTGCCAGGTGCAAGGCATCGTTCCCGAGACGAAATACGAGAAGGAAGGTGGACCTTCTCTCAAACAATGTTTCGCGCTGCTGCGCGAAGTATCCTCTGCTCCTGTCGTCAACCTGGCACGCCTTCTCGACGCCGTAATCTACAACTTCCTGGTTGGCAACAACGACGCTCACGGCAAGAACTTCTCGTTGCTGTACTACGGAGTGGGAACGGCAAACCAGCAGACTAGGCTTGCGCCTCTCTACGATGTCGTTAGTACGACCTACTATCCCGAGCTCAGCAAAGACATGGCAATGAAGATCGGACGGGAGTATTTGTCGGACAAGGTGACGCCGAAAAACTTCGAACAGCTTGCGGAGGAGGCTGGCCTCGCGAAGCCTATTGTGAGAAACCGCGTGCCGGAACTGGCCGAAATCGTGATCGCGAACCTTGACAAAGCGGAAATTGAACATCCGGTTGCCGGGGAGGTCGCCGCACTGATCCGCAAACACTGCGAGACGGTCCGGACCCGTTTTCGGAATTAATGTTCAGGACACACTGCAGCGAGGCTTTTCGGTGTGGTTCTACTCCACAGGCAGGCGCATGCTGGAACAAACCGGACTTTGCACTTATTGGTGAGACCAGTCGGCGATCAGACTGGCCTTCGTCTGCTGGTCGTCGTGTGACCGCGTCCCGCTGTTTCGCACAAAGGAGCACGTCCAAGAATGCCGTTACACAAATCGGTAGATGTTGAACTGACAGCCAGCTCGTGGAGCCCTCCCAAAACGCCGCCTGGGACGCTGATATCTGCATCGCAGTCTTCGCCGACGAGCATCGACATCCTCTGCACGCCGGCATTCACCGCTTTGTGGACCCGACCGCCAGTTGTGTACGGCTTCTCGCTTTCTGATTGTTGGGCATGCCTTCGCTACTTTCCAGCGATCGCAGCCACGGCCGATTTGCGACTTTGCGATGCCTGGACCACACTGGATTCCTCACCACAAAACGATGCTCAGTGGCGACTTCCTCAGTTCATTCGCTGATTTTTCGCGGCCAATGGGATGATAGGATGACGATGTGCGGTGCACGGAGAGGGAGGTACTTCATATGAGTCCGAAGACACATCCAAAGAGACAACAGAGCGCGAAAGTAAGGCCGAATGAAACCACAAGCTCGCCCAAGAAAGGCCGCTTGCAGCGATTCCTCACCATGCAGGCCAAGGATGTGATGACCAGGCCCGCTGTCTCCGTCTCCCCACGCGTCACGCTCCGGGAACTGGAAAAGCTTTTTGAGGTTCACAAATTCAACGGATTGCCTGTTGTGGAGGATCATCATGTCATTGGGATGGTGACTCAGTTCGATTTCCTGAAGCACCTTGTGTTCGGGTCCAGCAGCGTGTTTCCCCACTATGACGAGCTGATGAAGCATACGGTGGAAGAAATCATGACACGGGAAGTGTGCACCGTTCACCCAGACACACCCCTGACGCGTGTCTTACAGACGATGGTCGACACGCGCGACAAGAGCCTGCCGGTGGTCGATCACAAGAACCGGTTGGCTGGAATGGTTTCGCGGGGGGACATCGTTCGGACATTCAGGAAGTGAGAGTTGGGAATCAGGACCTGATGGTGTGCTCTGAAAAGACGACACACACTGATTCGGGTCGAACGTGCCCTGTTCAAATCTCAAACTCCGCAATTCGGCGAGCGAAGCATGTCCTATTTCCAACACCGACGTCTGAGGATTGCCGTGAGGATGGGGGGAACCCGCTTCAACTGCATCTTCAACGTGGTGAAGCTCGCCTTTTGTAGGGGTTCACGATCTCCCGACTGCCATCCGCTTCCACCCACACGCCGGGTGCTTCAACCCAGCCACGGAAGCAGCCAAAACAGTGGGCCATCTTGATCTCCGCAGAGTGACCAGAGCCCTGGATCTGATTTCTTACCACCGGCGGTAGGCGCAATGTAGACGGCCGCAACGACTGGTAGTGATCGTCGACAATGATTTCAGGTGAGTGGCGGTTTCAACATCCCGTACTTCATGCTCTCCGCGTGTTGGCTAAGCAACTGCTGAGTCCGACCCAGCACAGCCGAGAAGCGTCAGGTCACATCAAAACCGGTTTCGTTATATAAGCAAAGATGAATGGAGGCATGAGGAAAATGTCCCAGCCGATTGTGCATGTCGGAGGCCAGGTGGTTGTGGAGCGGCCGCATTTTGAACAACTGCTCGATGTCCTGAGCAAGAAGGGTTATCGCGTGGTGGGACCGACCGTTCGGGATGGTGCGATTGTCTACGACGAGTTGACTTCGGCTTCTGATTTGCCCGTTGGCTGGACGGACGAGCAAGAGGGCGGCCGCTATCGCCTCAAGAAGCGCTCGGATGAGGCGCTCTTTGGCTACGTCGTCGGTCCCCACTCATGGAAAAAGTTTCTGCACCCTCCGGTGTTGCGGCTGTGGCAAGCCAAACGTAGCGCCGGCAGCTTTGAGATTGCTGAGGAGAACCAGGAGCCCTCCAGGTTTGCGTTCATCGGTGTGCGTTCCTGCGAACTGCACGCCATCGCGACGCAAGATAAAGTTTTCATGAAGGGACAGTACGTTGACCCGGGCTACAAGTCGCGCCGCGAGAATGTGTTTATCGTTGCAGTCAACTGTGGCCAAGCGGGCGGAACATGCTTCTGTGTCTCGATGAACGCTGGACCGAAAGCGACTTCTGGATTTGACCTGGCATTAACGGAAGTCTTGGAAGCCGACCGGCATTACTTAGTAGTGGAAGTTGGCACCGAGCGGGGGGCGGAGGTTCTGAGTGAACTGCCTCACAAAGCAGCGCATCAAGACGAGATGGAGACTTCGGAACGTATTGTGGCGAAAACCGCCCAGCAGATGGGTCGCAGCATGGACACCACCGGGATCAAAGATTTGCTCTACCGCAACTACGACAATCCGCGTTGGGACCAGGTCGCGGAACGCTGTTTGACCTGCGCCAATTGCACGATGGTCTGCCCCACCTGCTTTTGCACCACCGTGGAGGACGTCACCGACTTGACGGGCGATCAGGCCGAACGCTGGCGGAAATGGGACTCTTGCTTCACCATGGATTTTTCCTACATTCATGGTGGCAGCGTCCGCCCGTCGGCGAAGGCTCGCTATCGCCAGTGGATGACGCACAAACTGGCCACCTGGATCGACCAGTTTGGCACTTCAGGCTGTGTTGGCTGTGGGCGTTGCATCACCTGGTGCCCGGTGGCTATCGACATTACTGAGGAAGTCCGCGCCATCCGGGAGAGTGAAACACGCCAAAAGGAGGATGAGCATGGAGACGCTTGAACGTATCCTGGCCGAGCATCCGTTCTTCGAAGGGTTGGAACCACGCCACTTTGAATTGATTGTCGGGTGCGCCTCGAATGTGCGCTTCGACGCGGGCCAATTCCTGTTTCGCGAGGGTGAAGAAGCCAACCAGTTTTTTCTTATCCGTCGCGGCAAGGTGGCGCTGGAAACGTTTGCGCCCGAACGCGGTCCGATCGTCATTCAGACCATTGGTGAAGGTGAGATTCTGGGTTGGTCATGGCTTATCCCGCCCTACCACTGGCATTTCGACGCGCAGGCTGTCGATCTGACACGAGCGATTGCGCTGGATGGAAAGTGCCTGCGTACGAAATGCGAGGTCGACCACCATCTGGGATATGAACTCTTGAAGCGGTTCGCTCATATCATGGAGCAGCGGCTTGAAGCAGCGATGGTACAGCTCTTGGACCTTTATGGCGCCCGTGCTTGAAACAATGTTGCCGACGGCTCACGTCTACGATCCAATGATCCCAACCCCTTACCGCATTCATCGGGTCAGGAAGGACACTGCCGACACCTTTACGCTCGAACTTCGACCGGCAGCAGAGGCGAGGCGCCTCGAGACGCCACTGCAAGGAGAAGCCGGACTGGCGCGCATCGCCCGCCATCCGGTACCCAGGTTCGCAGCGGGCCAGTTCAATATGCTCTATGTGTTTGGTGTGGGTGAGATCCCAATCTCCATCACGGGTGACCCGGCAGACCCGAAGCAGCTGGTGCATACGACTCGAGTGGTGGGAACGGTGACGAAAGCCCTGCGCAAACTCAAACGCGGCGATGTGCTGGGCGTCCGTGGCCCTTTCGGGAGCTGCTGGCCCGTTGAGGAAGCGAGGGGCAACGATGTCGTCATTGTCGCCGGAGGCATTGGGTTGGCCCCGCTGCGCCCGGCATTGTGCGCAGTCCTGTCAGAGCGGGAGAAGTACGGCAAGGTCGTCCTGTTGTACGGCACGCGCAGCCCGTCGGACATTCTCTACCAGCGCGAGCTCGAGCGATGGCGGGCCCGCTTTGATCTCGAGGTTTATGTCACGGTTGATCGGGGCACGGGCGGGTGGCGTGGCAATGTCGGAGTGGTCACGACTCTGATACCGAAAGCGTCGTTTGACCCAGTCAATACGATCGCGATGGTCTGCGGTCCGGAAGTCATGATGCGGTTCACGGCCCTCGAGCTCGAGAGCCGCGGCGTGGGAGCAGACAGCATCTTCTTTTCTCTGGAACGCAACATGAAATGCGCCCTCGGATTCTGTGGACGCTGCCAGTTCGGACCCACCTTCGTCTGCAAGGACGGCCCCGTGTTCCGTTACAGCCGCATCAAGAGTTGGTTGACCCAACGGGAGATCTAACATGAGTCGAAAGCGCAAACCCAAACTGGCCGTCTGGAAATTTGCCTCGTGCGATGGCTGCCAGTTGAGCCTGCTCGACTGCGAGGACGAGCTTCTGGCTGTGGCGGGCGAGTTGGAAATTGCCAACTTCCTCGAGGCCTCGCGGGCGGTGGTGAAGGGACCTTACGACCTTTCTCTGGTCGAAGGTTCGATCACGACGCCGCATGATGCTGAACGAATCCATCAAGTCCGTCGCGTCTCGAAGCACCTCGTCACCATAGGCGCTTGTGCCACGGCAGGCGGCATTCAGGGATTGCGAAACTTCAAGAATGTAAAAGAGTTCACCTCAATTGTTTACGCTAGGCCGGAGTATATCGAGACGCTCAATAAATCGACCCCGATTGCGGATCATGTTTTCGTGGATTTTGAGTTGCGTGGTTGCCCCATCAGCAAGCACCAGCTGGTTGAGGTCATCAGTGCCTTTCTGCATGGCCGCAAGCCAAACACGCCGCCTCACAGCGTTTGCGTTGAGTGCAAGCTGCGGGGAACCGTGTGTGTCATGGTGGCTCACGGCACACCGTGTCTTGGTCCTGTCACCCAGGCTGGTTGCGGCGCCATTTGCCCATCCTATCATCGGGGATGTTACGGCTGCTTCGGACCCAAGGAAACGCCAAACACGGAATCGCTGAGCGGGTGGTGGAGCCACCTTGGAGTGCAGGATCAAGACATCCTGCGGGTTTTCCGCGGATTCAATGCCTGCGCTGAGCCGTTTCGCAAGGAAAGTGAGGCCCATGAAAAGTAAGACGATCAAAGTGGATTACCTCGCCCGTGTTGAAGGAGAAGGCGCGCTGTATGTCCGGATCAAAAACAGCCAGGTGGTGGATGTCAAACTGAAGATCTTTGAGCCGCCGCGCTTTTTCGAGGCTTTCTTGCGCGGACGCGCCTTCACTGAAGCGCCCGACATCACGGCCCGCATCTGCGGCATCTGTCCCATCGCCTACCAGATGAGCGCCATGCATGCGCTGGAAGATGCGTTTGGAGTCGTGGTGGACGGACAGCTTCGCGCGTTGCGCCGGCTTATCTACTGCGGCGAATGGATCGAAAGCCACACGCTTCATGTTTACATGTTGCACGCGCCCGACTTTCTGGGCTACGAAAGCGCCTTCCACATGGCCAAAGATCACGCTGAGATTGTCCAGCGTGGACTCCAGTTGAAGAAAGCTGGCAATGAAATCGTAACCTTGCTGGGTGGACGCGAGATTCATCCGATCAATGTTCGCGTCGGAGGCTTCTACAAGGTGCCCACCCGGCGGGAACTCGCTCCGCTGGAAGAGCGGCTCAAATGGGCGCGGGACGCGGCGCTGGAAACCGTTCGCTGGACGGCCACGCTGCCGTTCCCTGAGTTTGAGCTCGACTACGAGTTCGTGGCTCTGCAACATCCTGACGAGTATCCTTTCAACGAAGGACGGCTCGTTTCGAACCAGGGGCTGGATATTTCGGTGCGCGAATACGAGGATCATTTTGTCGAAGAACATGTGCCCCACTCGAATGCGTTGCACTCCGTGCTCAAGCAACGAGGCGCTTACTTCGTTGGCCCGATGGCCCGCTACAGCCTGAACTTTGAAAAGCTCTCTCCCCTCGTGCAGGAGGCGGCGCGCGCTGCCGGCCTCGGGGCGGTATGCCGCAATCCGTTTCAGAGCATCGTTGTGCGCAGTGTGGAAGTTCTTCATGCCTGCGACGAGGCGCTGCGGCTGATTGCTGAATACGAAATGCCGGACCAGCCGGCGGTGGCCATGGAGCCGCGGGCGGCCACTGGATATGGCTGTACTGAGGCGCCGCGCGGCATTCTTTACCATCGCTATCAGCTGGATGATCAGGGCACGATCCTCGACGCCAGAATCATTCCTCCCACGTCACAAAATCAGAAAACCATCGAGAATGATCTCCGGCAGTTTGTTCCAAAGCACCTGGACCTCCCGCACGAGACGCTCACTTGGCAGTGTGAGCAGACGATTCGAAACTATGACCCGTGTATCTCCTGCGCCACGCATTTCCTGAAACTCCATATCGAGCGGGAATAGCGATGGCCAGCTCACTTCCACCAACGCCCATCCCGTCCAGTCCGGATCGTGCCCACGACATCCTTCGCCGCAGACATCAGCCCCTGGACGTCTTCTTCGCGCCGAAAGCGGTGGCGGTCATTGGAGCTACGGAGACTCCGGGCAGTGTGGGGCGGACCGTTTTGACGAACCTGATCAGCAACCCCTTCGGCGGAACTGTTTTCCCTGTAAACCCAAAGCGCTCCAGCGTGCTCGGCATCAAGGCCTATCCGAACGTTGCGGCCGTGCCCGCACAGGGGGATCTGGCCATCATTGTCACCCCTGCCGCGACCGTGCCGGGCGTCATCCGCGAGTGTGTCGATGCCGGAGCGGAGGGAGCCATCGTTATTTCGGCCGGATTTAAAGAAGCCGGGCCGGGTGGCGCTGAGCTTGAGCTTCAGGTTTTGAAGGAATTGCGCCGCCGGAAGATGCGTCTGATCGGGCCGAACTGCCTCGGCGTCATGAGCCCGCGCACGGGCCTGAATGCGACCTTCGCCGGAGCCATCGTTCGCCCCGGGAGTGTGGGCTTTATCAGCCAGAGCGGCGCCCTGTGCACGGCCATCCTCGACTGGAGCTTGCAGGAGAACGTGGGCTTCGGTGCCTTCTTGTCGATCGGCTCGATGTTGGATGTCGGTTGGGGCGATCTGATTGACTACCTGGGTGACGATCCGCAGACACAGAGCATCGTCCTTTACATGGAATCGATCGGTGATGCACGCTCCTTTATTGCGGCCGCTCGTGAAGTCGCGCTTCAAAAGCCGATTATCGTCATCAAGGCCGGACGATCGGAGGCCGCAGCCAAGGCGGCAGCCTCCCACACCGGCGCCCTCACTGGCAGTGATGAAGTCCTGGACGCTGCCTTTCGCCGGGCCGGCGTGCTGCGGGTCAACACCATCGCCGACCTCTTCTCCATGACCGAGGTTCTGGCCAAGCAGCCCCGCCCCAAGGGGCCAAGGCTCACGATCCTGACCAACGCGGGCGGTCCCGGGGTCCTTGCCACCGACGAGCTCATCACTCACGGCGGCCAGCTCACGCAACTTTCCCGGGAGACGGTCGAAGCGCTCAACCTGCTGCTGCCAGCCCATTGGAGTCACAACAACCCGATCGATGTTCTGGGGGATGCGGATGCGGTGCGCTATGCGAAAGCCGCCGAGATTGCCGCCAGGGACTCAAACAGCGACGGTCTGTTGGTGATCCTTGCGCCTCAGGCCATGACGGATCCGACGCAAACAGCCGAGCAGCTGAGGCCTCTGTCACAACGC